>Ga0209536_100006554_pt1 | contig 17759 bp, 12 predicted proteins | sample DeeMarSeWOR28_12_FD_187461 | JGI IMG/M metagenome (GOLD analysis project Ga0209536, IMG submission 187461) | Marine sediment microbial communities from White Oak River estuary, North Carolina - WOR-2-8_12 (SPAdes) (version 2) | ecosystem: Environmental > Aquatic > Marine > Intertidal zone >... | reverse complement strand
CCCGAGATTTTTATTGCCTCCCGCAACGGTACCATCCGTCCTTTGGGATAGTTTCGTCTCGTCGCCATGATAAAAGACAGCACCATAAGGGACAGCCCGATCATAACACCCGGGATAAATCCCGCCAGAAAAAGCTGGGCGATGGAAACTGCGCCTCCGGCCGCATACGAATAGATTACGGCGTTGTGGCTTGGCGGGATAACAATCCCCTGCGTTGCCGATGTGATCGTAATGTTGACCGAAAATTCGTCGTCATATCCCTCCTTTTTCATCATCGGGATCAGGATTGAGCCGATCGAAGAAACATCTGCGACCGACGATCCGGAAATTCCGCCGAAAAACATCGAAGCCAGGACATTGACCATGGCAAGACCACCGCGGATAAAACCAACAAAAATATTGGCGAAATTGACCAGTCGCCAGGCCATACCGCCCTCCGCCATCAATGCACCGGCGAACACAAAGAAAGGAATTGCCAGCAGAGAAAAGTTGTCGACACCGTCGGACACCTTCAACAAAATGGCTTCCATTGGAATTCCAATAACCAGCGCGGTAATCAGCGAAGAAATTCCGATGGCATAGGCGATGGGTACCCCGAGCACCACGAGCAACAGCATACCCCCAATCAGAAGTAACGGCCCAAATGTTCCCCCCACTTGATTTAACCCTCCTTCGCGGCATTGGAAGACGAAAAGTTAAAGGCTTTTTCAATCACAAATAAAAGCGTAATCAGCCCGCCGATCGGAATTGCGGAATAGGCCACCCCCACTCGAATATATTGAAACTCCGGATACGCTTGAAAAAAGGTGGTTTGCACCAGGCTGCCACCCCAGATGATCATAAAAAGACAGATCCCGGCCATCAACAGGTCCACTAATTTGCTCTGCCACGGGTGCCAAGACGGAGGGAGCAGATCCGTGAACATTCTCAGCCGGATATGCGTGTCGACCCGGTAGCACGCAGCGGCGCCATAAAACGTAAGCTGGATTGCCAGAAAGATCGAAATCGGTTCCGGCCAGAACGATCCGGAGCCCAGGACGTATCGCGTAAACACGCCCCAGGAGATGATCACACTCATGATAGACAGTGCGAAAGAAGCAATGAAAACGCAAATGAAGTAAAGTACGTCCATCAGTTTCACATAACCGTTTATCATAGCCTTCTCCGGGGAAAAAGAGGGCCGGCATAATCGGACCAATAATTACACCAGCCCTTTCTGGTTTGCTTCTGCGGATCTACCCTATTGTACAGCCTGAATTTGCTTGATCAGATCGGAATACTTGCCGCCGAACTTGGAACGCACAGGTTCCGTGGCCTTGATAAACGGTTCCTTGTCAAGATTCCCGTTGATACTATAGCCAATTTTTTTGAGCTCTGCGAAAGCCTTCTCTTCTTTTGCCTGCCAGAATTCACGTTCTTTGAGGACACACAGAGCCGATGCTTTGCGGATCAGCTGCTGGTCCATCGGGGAGAGTTTGTCCCAGACTTTTTTGGAGAAGACGAAAATCTCCGGCACCATTAAATGCTGGGTCAGACTGTAGTACTTTGTGACCTCGTAGTGTTTGTGCTCGATAATGGTGGGCGGGTTGTTTTCGGCACCGTCCACAACGCCGGTTTGCAAGGCCGTGTAAAGCTCATTGAAGGCAACCGGGGTACCGTTTCCTCCCATTGAATTGACCATTTCCACAAAAATCGGGTTCTGCATCACACGGATCTTCAAGCCTTTGAGATCTGCAGGCTGCATGATGGGACGAACTTTGTTGTAGAATGACCGCGAGCCGGCATCCATGTATCCGAGCCCGATCAGGCCGCCTTTCTCCAGTCTATTCAACAGTTCGGTACCGATCTCGCCATCGGTAACATCATACATGTGCTGGGCACTGCGGAAAACAAAGGGCAGGTTGAATGCGTTGAATTCATCCACAATCGGCCCCACAACACCGACACTGACGCGCGTCATTTCCAGAGCGCCGACCTGCGTCTGCTCTAATGCCTCTTTCTCACCGCCCAGTTGCATGGATCCGTACACTTTAATGGTCAGACGGCCATTGGTCCATTTGTCCAGCAGTTCTCCCATGTACTTGATGGCTTCCACTGTCGGGTAGCCATCGCCGTGCACGTCGCTTGATTTGATGACCATCTTGTCAGCCGCAAGAGCTGATAAGCCACATGCCAGCATGCTTACTGTTAACAAAATTACGACCAGCTTCTTCATTTTTACCTCCTTTTGCTTAGGGTTAGTTTAATGAATGCACAACCAGCCTCATCTGATACCTCGCAAAATCACAAATTAACGAAGTACCGCAAATTGTGTCTCCCAAAGTCTGTTTGGGTCGAAACGGTGAGCAATTCTTTTTAATTTGGTTTCTTTTATCTCCTTTTGGTGAAATGTTGCCAGGTCAATCGCCATCTACCTTCAGGCGTCGATTAACCATCTGTTTTTCCTTCTATCTTTCTCCTGATTCTGTGGCTTAATTTCTAACTACATCCCCAACCAGCCGCCATCGACGAAAATCGTTTGCCCGGTAATATAGTCGGAAGCTTCAGATGCCAGGAAAACCGCAGTTCCGGCCAGATCTGAAGGAACCGCCCATCTTCCTAATGGTATTCTTCCGGAAATCTCGGCATTGCGTTGTTTATCCTGCCGCAGCGGTGCGGTATTGTCAGTTTCGACCCATCCCGGACCGATGGCGTTCACCATAATATTATATTGGGCCCAATCGTTGGCCATCGACTTGGTCAACTGATCGATTCCACCCTTGCTGGCCGCGTAAGCCGGTACCCGCTTGCCGCCTTGAACTGCGATGAGAGAGCTGGTGTTGATAATCTTGCCTTTCCGATTGTGGGCAATCATCACCCTGGCAACCGCCTGGGCAAGAAAAAAGGGGCCTTTCAGATTGATGGTGAGCACATCATCCCAGTCTTCTTCCAGGAAATCTTCACAAGGATTTCGGCGGATAATGCCGGCGTTGTTAAAAAGAAAATCAATCTTGCCGAATTCTTCAACCGTTCGATCAACCAGTTTTTTGATATCGTCCATGACAGCCATATCCGCCTTAACGGGAATTATCGGACCACCGTATTGACGGAGTTCTTCGGCCCCGGATTTTAATTTTTCAAAATTTCTGCCCGAAATTACGACTTCGGCACCGGCTTGCACCAGACCGGTCGCCATGCCTTTTCCGATTCCAGACCCTCCGCCTGTTACAATACCGCTTTTGCCCTTGAGTTTAAATTTATCTAGAATCATGTTTGCCTCATCGTATCGAGTGAATAATGAAGCTGCAAAACCCAATGGTCCAACTTATTGCAGTGCTGCCATATCGACGGTATCCATATCTGTGAATGTCTGATTTTCACCAATCATTCCCCAGATGAAAATATAGTTGGAACTGCCTGCTCCGGCATGGATGGACCAATCAGGCGAGATGACCGCTTCTTCGTTGCGAATGACAATATGTCTGGTTTCATCCGGTTCTCCCATTAAATGAAAAACAACCGCATCAGCGGGTAAGTTGAAATAAAAATACACCTCCATTCTGCGTGGATGCGTATGACTGGGCATGGTGTTCCAAATATTGTTGGGTTCCAGGATGGTCATCCCCATGCAAAGCTGACAGCTTTTTACGCCTGCAGGATGGATGTATTTATAAATGGTTCGCACATTTGATTCATTTTCAGCACCCAGATGAATCGGTTCAGCGTTGCTGATTTCTATGATTTCAGTTGGGTATTTCTGGTGAGCCGGTGAACTGAGGAGATAAAAATGCGCGGGGTTGTTGGCGTCACTACTGGAAAAAATAATTTCTCTGGCACCGACTCCCGCATAAAGACCGTCTTTTGTATCGAGCGTATATTCTTTTCCATCAACACTGACGCTTCCTTTGGGGCCGACGTTGATGATGCCCATTTCTCTTCTTTCGAGAAAAAAATCGGTTCCTATTTCTTTTGTGGCCTCGAGTCTAATGGGTTCATTCGGGCAAGCGCCGCCCACGATCATTCTATCAAAGTGGGTATAAACCAGCTTTATTTCATTTGGCACAAATAGATTCTGAACAAGAAATTCCTTTTTTATTCTTTCGGTCGTGTAAAATTTAAAATCATCCGGATGGACGGTGTTTCTTATTTCCATAAAATTAGCCTCCTTTAGGACGCCTCAGTTGGTAAAACGCGCGCTTGTTTCTGCATTTTTCTCATTTCCATCGACGAGGCTTTCGATTAATTTTCCGCCTGTCTCTCGTGATATTTGTTTTGAGCAATGGATGACCGCGTCTATCTCCCGTTTCATTCCCCGCTCATCTGCCAGGTAAGAGAGGAAAGTGACACTGATGCTTGCCACCACTTCTTTTTTATGATTAATGATGGGTGCCGCAACGCACACGATGCCTCTTGTAATCTCTTCCCGATCGATGGCATAGCCATTCTTTATTACTTCTTCCAGTTCATCATGCAATAGTGCCGGATCTGTGATCGTATATTCCGTAAATGAATCCAGCTTTCCAGTCAGAATCTGAGATTTTAGTGCCGGCTCTGAGTAGGCCAACAATATTTTTCCGATGGCCGTACAGTGTAAGGGGAAATCTTTTCCGGCCGCGGAAAAAAGTCTTATTCCGTAAGTTCGCGGTTCTATCTTGTCCAGATAAACGCCTCTGGTTCCGTTAATTATGCCAAGGTGACAGGTGTGTTCTGTCATTTCATGAAGGCGTTCCAGGTAGGGACGTGCGACGGTCCTCAAATCGATGGCTTCGGTGACTAAAGCACCCAACCTTGCGATTTTCAGACTGCCTCTAAATTTTTTTGTATTGTGATCGAACACCAGATAACCCATCTTTACTAAAAGATGGAGGATTCGGTGGGCACTACTTTTTGGAAGATTGTTGGCTTTCACGATTTCTGAAAACGATTGTCCGTTGGCTTGGTTAGACAGAACCGTTTCCAAAATGAAAAAGGTTTTCTCGATGGTGTTCACTGGAAGTCCCCCCCCGGGCGGTTCCATATCATGAACAAGTTTCTAATTATGGAACTTTTATTCAAATTGACATAACTTTGTCAAGTGCAAAATGACCTGTCATTAAAAAAAATGGTGCGGATAAAATTGATGGGGAAATGAGGCCTTATTTCAAAAGCCCTATATCGGTTAGAATCTTTTTAAGTTGCTGGCGCTCCGCGACGCTCATCGGGCCCACCGGCGCCATGCAGGCACCGGCGTCGATGCCGAGCAGATCGAGGCTCTCCTTGATCACCGCGGGGAATGTCCCCAGGTTGAAGGCGATCCGCAGGGGAGCGAGCCTGAACTGGGCTTCGAGGGAACCCTTGATGTCGCCGGCCACATACTTGTCATAGATGTCCGCTACCAGTCGGGGCGCCACGTTTGCGCAGGCGGCGATCGAACCCCTGGCACCGTGACACAAACCGGCATGAATAAGCGTGTCGCGGCCCAGCAGCACGTGGAAGTCCCTGCCCCGCGTCAGGCGGATGTATTCGCCCGTGAGGGTGAAATCGCCGGATGAGTCCTTGATACCGACGATGTTGGGCACATCGGCAAGGGCGGCCACCGTAGCGGCGGCCAGATTGACGCCGGTCTTGGGGGGATTGTTGTAGAGCAGGACAGGAAGGCTGGTAGACTCGGCGATGGCTTTGTAATGTTCGATCAACTCCCGCTGGCTCGGATTGATGAACATCGGGGTCAATACCGACATCGCATCTACTTTGGCCTCCTCCGCGTAGCGGGTCAGCTGAATGACATCGCGCGTGGTAATTGCAGCGGTACCGGCATACACGGGCAGCCGGCCCCCGGCCTGGTCTACAGTGATTTCATAGAGTTCTTTCTTCTCCTCCGCAGAAAGACCGTAGAACTCCCCGGTCGTGCCGACCACGAAAAGACCATGGGAGCCGCCCTCAATAAGGTAGTCTACGAATTTCCGCAGCCCCTTTTCATTGACCGCACCCTCTTGCGTTAAGGGCGTCACCATTGCAGGGATAATACCCTTGGGGATAAATGCCATCTTTACCTCCTTTTGGACGGGTCGTTAACCGGCCAGGTCGGATGTTTGCCGGACAAAACTTCGTCGATCCCCTGGGCCGCGTGCAACGCCATGCGGATCATGCATTCCCGCGTCTGAGAGGCATTGTGGGGCGTCAGGAGTACGTTGCTCATGCTCAGGAGCGGGTTGTCCTTCTGCGGCGGTTCCTTTTCGTATACATCAATCGCCGCTCCGGCAATTGTCCCGCTGCGTAAGGCTTCGATCAGGTCCGCTTCGACAACCACCTCGCCCCGCGAGGCGTTGATGAAGAAGGCTGTTTTCTTCATGAGGGCGAACTGCGTCTTGCCGACAAGCCCCTTGTTGGCGTCGCCGCCCGGGATGTGCAAGGTCACGAAATCCGCGGTGCTGAAAACCGCGTCCATCGACGTGGCGAGTGTAGCGCACCCGGATATCTGCTCGGAGTTGATAAACGGATCGTAGCCGAAGACCTGCATGTCGAGGCCGCGTGAGGCCTTTTGTGCTACCCGGGTACCGATTTTGCCCAAGCCCACGATGCCGAGCGCTTTCCCGGCCAGGTCAGAGCCAAAAAGCTTGTCGCGGATGGAGAAATTGCCGGCTCGGGTCTCCCGGTTCAACTGGATGAAATTGCGCGCCAGGGCGAAGACGCAGCCGATTGCATGCTCGGCGACGGTGTCGGCATTGGATTCAGGCGCAAAAGTGACCCATATGCCCAGCTCGGTCGCCCTGGCGACATCAATGTTGTCATAGCCCACCCCGTGCCGCGAAATGACTTTGAGCTTCCTGCCGGCCTCCAATACTTTGGCCGGGAAGTTCGCCGTGCGGGCCAGGATGGCGTCGCAGTCAACCACGTCGGCCGCGATGGTTTCCGCCGTAATGCCGCTGCCCATCTTGATTTCATACCCGCGCTCGCGCAGATAGTCTTTGCCTGGCTGGGCCACATCCTGCGGAAGCAACACCTTGAAAGCCATTTTGGGACCTCCTTCTGATCCTCTTTCAGATTGACGGATCTCGCTGGATCAGGACTTGTACTTTTGGCAGATCGCTTTAAAACCGGCCGCAAGGATGTTGGTGTCCAGATTGCTCATTATGAGAATAAGCCCTTTGGGAAGCCAGCGTTCGATGAGTGCATCGGGGGCATGCATGCCGAAGATCTTGCCATGCTTTTGGGCAGCCTGCGACACTTCGTTAATGGCTTTGTCCAGTTTGTCGCCCAGCAGGTCGCCGGCACATCCCATCGAAACGGCGAGATCATTGGGCCCGATAAGCAAGGCGTCGATGCCCGTTACGGCGGCGATGGCATCGATATTCTCGATGGCCAGCGCGGTTTCGATCTGGGCGATGGCAATGGTGTCCACATTGGCATTGGCCATGAACCCCGGCGTCGCATCAGAGCCGACAGCGCTGAAATCGCTGTGACTGCCGACGCTGCTTAAGCCGCGGCTGCCGAGCGGTGCGTACTTGGCCCAGCGCACCAGGAGCTGGGCCTGTTCCACCGATTCTAGCATGGGCACCATGACGCCGGTGGCGCCGCAGTCCAGCAGGCGGGAGACATAACCCTTGGTGAGTTCCGGCACACGAACAAAGCAGCCCAAGCCGAGCGCTCGCCCCACTTTGAAAACGTCGTCAACCGTTTCCATGGTGTAGGGTCCGTGTTCCAGGTCGAGCATGATGTAATCCAGACCGGCATTGTGTGCCAGGACCGCCACTGCAGAATTCCGGGTCATGCGTACCATGGTCCCGACAGCTCTCCTGCCTTCGCGAAGTTTTTGAACAGCCATGCGGTCTTCTCCTGTGCCGATCACGCTTCCTTCTTACGATTGTTAACAAAGGGGCGTGGTTTGAAAGTCGATTTTTGCGAGAGACACAACCCGGATACAATTACAGCTTTTGAATCAATTGTTTATCCTTCTATTACTTCGCCTCCTAAAGCTTTTCTGATTTTGTAAGAGCGCTCGAAGTATAGTTTCAATTTGTTCTGAACCGCACCGTAAACCGATCCCTCTGGATATTGTCCCTTTTTGTTGGGTTTGCCGGCCGGAACTCCCGTCAGAATCTCGATGCCTTCTTCAACCGTGGCCACCTGGTAGATATGGAATTTGTTCTGTTTGACGGCATCGAGCACGTCTTTTTTGAGCATCAGATTCTTTTTGTTGGCACGCGGAATCATAACCCCCTGATGGCCGGTCAAGCCTTTTCCTTTACACACGGCGAAGAATCCCTCAATTTTTTGATTCACATCGCCAATGGCCTGGATTTGTCCTTTTTGATTTACAGATCCGGTAACTGCAATTCCCTGCTTGATGGGAATATCCGAAAGGCTGGAGATAATGGCATACAGCTCGGTCGACGATGCGCTGTCACCGTCGATACCGTAATAGCTCTGTTCGAAGGTAATGCTGATCGATAAACTCAGCGGGTAGTACCGGGCAAAGGTTCTTCCCAGATATCCGGATAGAATTAGCACGCCTTTGTCGTGCGTGCTGCCACTTAAATCAGCTTCGCGTTCGATATTGACGACACCCTGTTTTCCCAGATAGGTTTCGGCGGTAATTCTTGCCGGACGGCCAAATGAGAATTCACCGACCTGATAAACGGCCAGGGCGTTAACCTGTCCGACCACCTCGCCGTGGACATCGATCATAATCGTGTCATCTAAATACGACTCCTGCATCTTTTGTTCATACAGGTTATAGCGGAATCGATATTCATTAAATGCCTTAAAGACAAATTTATCTGTTACCTGCCGGGCTTTGTTTTTACGGGCCCAATAATCTGCTTCTTTCAAAACGCCCAGTAAGGGACCGAACCGAATGGAAAGCTTATTCTTGTTGGAAACGTATTTTTCGCCGTATTCCACGATGGCCGCAACCCCTTTGGGCGTAAATGGCAGAAGATTTTCTTCACTGCAGACCCGCGCGATGAAACGGGCATACTGTTGAATGGTGCCCCGGGTCATATCAACTTCAGAGTCGAAATCGGCCCGGACTTTAAAGATTTTATTAAATCTGGGGTCTTCGTTCTGAATAATTTCAAAGGCCTCATAGCTGCCCAGCAATATCACTTTGACATCCAGCGGAATCGGCTCCGGTTTGAGTGACGTCGTGGCGAAACCGGATTCTTCGGGGATATCTTCGATTTGAAGGCTTTTGGTTCGCAGGGTTCTTTTAAGGGCCTCCCAGACATAAGGGTTCATAATAACGGAGTCGATCTCCATAATAAGGAAACCGCCGTTGGCGTTCAGAATGGAGCCGGCCTGCACCATGGTAAAGTCCGTGTTTATGGTCCCCATAAAAGCACGCTTCTCGATGCGGCCGAAGACATTATAATACGTCGGATTGGATTCAAAAATAACCGGTGCACCTCTGGCTGACTCCTGATCCACCAGTACGTTTACTTTATACTGCTGAAATGAAGACGCGGCGTTCTGAGGCGCCTGGCCCTGGGCCGGTGGTTCGTTTTTATCCGGCGGGATAAACAGATTGAAATTCTCGACGATATGTTCCTGAACGGTATTGAGGTGCGCGACAATATCTTCGCTGACTTTAAATTCCTTTCTGAGCGGATCCAAACGCTTCTTTACCGCGGACAGGGCATACTGATCCATCAGCTTTTCGATATCCGCAAGCAGGGCCTGGTTGTTTTTATCGACTTCCAGGGCGGTTGATTCAATTTTAGATTGAATCGAACGCAGATTTTCATCAATTGTTAATTTTACGGTTTCCGGCAGCGTATTATAATCTTCCGGTGTGATCGGTTTACCGTCGACGATCGGAATGGTCTGAAAATCATCTTCGGTTTGTTCGATTTGCAGATTTTTTTGGGCGGCAAAGGTTTCGAGATGCGCATACAGATCATGCTGCCGGTCAGCATATGTGTTTTTTATTCCGGATAAGTTTTTTAAGTAGGTTTCGTTTTCAAATATCTCGGGCAGATCCTTTTTTAAGCTTTCGATGGCCCGGTTCATTTTTTTACTGAATCGGATCGCGGTTTTGGGGGGGACGGCGATGGCTTTGGGGCGGAATTCATCCTTGAAGTTATTCACCAGGCACCATTCGTTGGGCGTAGCCAATGTCTTGGCATGTTTGGTCACCAGATCTCTGACAATGGTAGATTTGCCCGTACCGGCCAGACCGGTAACAAAAATATTGTAGCCGGGGTCATTCATGTTGAGGCCAAAATCAATGGCTTCAACCGCACGCTCCTGCCCGATAACGGTGTCCAGCGGCTTGACTTCGGACGTGTTTTTAAATTTGAAGATCTTCGGGTCACAAATCCGTCTTAAATCCGAGACTTTCAACTCGAACTTCTTCGGCATAATCTTCTCCTCTGCAGAAGTAAAACCTTCAATTTTAAACTTTAGGCACTTTAGTTCATTTTAGGCATTTTTCACTTATGATTTTAATAAACAGTATATCAGGGTGGGATATGTTTTACAATTTTTGTCGGCTACACGGTTCATGTCTTCTTTGGATCACTCGCCCTTCAAATACTTTTTAAAACACCGGGCCGTATGGGATGTGGCGGTATATTTTAAAAGTTCTTTTGGAGATCCGAATGCCACCACCCGGCCGCCGTCATCGCCGCCTTCCGGACCCAGATCGATAATATAATCGGCCTCCTTAATAATTTCCATATTATGCTCGATGATCGCCACGGTATTGCCTTCATCGACCAGGGCATGCAAAACGCCGATCAGGCGCTGAATGTCGGCCAGATGCAAACCCGTTGTCGGTTCGTCTAAAATATACAGGGTGTGTCCGTTTGATGATTTCACGAGCTGCTTGGCCAGTTTTATGCGCTGGGCCTCTCCACCGGACAGGGTGGGGCTGGGCTGCCCCAGACACAGATACCCCAGGCCGACATCACAGACAAACTGAACGGCGCGTCGAATTGGCGGTACGGCTGAAAAAAACCGCACCGCTTCGGCAAAAGACATTTCAAGGACATCGGCGATATTTTTGCCTTTATACTGTACGGCCAGGGTTTCCTTGTTATAGCGCCGGCCCCGGCAAACTTCGCAGGGGACGTATACATCCGGTAAAAAACTCATCTCTACCTTTGGTCGACCCTGACCCTTGCAGACCTCGCAGCGACCTGCGGCCACATTGAACGAAAAACGGCCGGGTTTGTACCCCCTGGCCCTCGCAGCCGGCGTCATGGAAAATAATTTGCGGATGTCCGCTAAAAAGCCGACATAGGAGGCCGGAACCGATCGCGGCGTACGTCCGATCGGGCTGTGGTCCACTTCCAGCACCCGCTGGATAAGATCCCAGCCTTTTATGTCTTTACACGTGCCGGCAGGATATCTTTTTTTCAGCAAGCGGCTGCGCAAACCTTTATATAGCGTTTCCTTTAGCAGGGAAGATTTTCCCGAACCTGAAACACCGGTCACGCATATGAGGCGGCCAAGGGGAAAATCCGCCCGGATCTTTTTCAGATTATGGGTGGTTGCACCGATAACCGTTAGCCTGGGGCCATGGCCCCAGGGTCTGAGGTGGGACGAAATTTTTTTGGGGTGACCGTCTATCAGTGCCCCGGTAACCGACGTACCGATCTTTTTGAGGTCCGCCAGCGCACCTTTGGCGACGACGCGCCCACCATCCTGACCGGCACCGGGGCCCAGGTCGATTATCGTATCCGCAGCGCGAATGGTTTCCTCGTCATGCTCGACGACCAGAATGCTGTTTCCGCGATTTCGCAGGTTCTGGAGCGCATCGATCAAAATCCGGTTGTCGCGGGCATGCAGACCGATGGTGGGTTCATCCAGGATATAACAAACCCCGGTGAGGTTGGATCCCAGCTGGGCGGCGAGACGGACCCGCTGGGCCTCTCCACCCGAAAGCGTATCACCGCTGCGGGCCAGAGAGAGATAGGACAAACCCAGGTGATTCAGCAAGGACAGCCGGCTCAGTATTTCGGCCACGACTGGTTCGGCGATGGGTCTTTCGTGCACATTAAAGTTCAGGGTTTTGATGAGTTCAAATACATCCCGGGCCGGTTTCTGCACCAGGTCCCAGATGGAATGACCAGCGACCTTCACCGCCAGTGCCTGAGGCTTCAGACGACTGCCGCCGCACTTGCGGCAGGGCGTGTAGGTAGTTGATTCTTCGTCCCGGGTGTGACCGCGGGCACCCAACCCGCCACACCCGGGACAGGCGCCCTGTTTGCTGTTGAAGGAAAACAGCCGCGGGTCGAGTTGCTCCAGACCGATACCGCAGGTCGGACAGACACCGGAAAGGCTGAAAACTTCTTCATTGCCGCGACGATCCAAAATGAGGAGACTGCCGCCGCCTTCCTGCAGGGCCTTAGCGACCAGCTGATCAAGATTTTTTGAAGGCAGACTCCCGATGACCAGCTCGATCGTGTGCTCGTGATAGCGGCTCAACGCCATGCCTTCTTTAAGATTGCAGATTTTACCGTCGATGCGGGCCTTTTTAAAACCTTTCTTGCCTGCCCGGGAAAGCACCTCCTTGTGGAATCCTTTGCGCCCGAAGACCTTGGTCGCCAATATTCGGGACGGGTTTTTAGCGTAACGCTTTTCGATCTGTTTGACAATGGCTTCCCGGGTCTGGGCGGTCAGCCGGCGCCCGCATCCCGTGCAATGCTGGCTGCCCAGCTTGCTATACAATAGTCTGAGGTAATGATAAATTTCAGTGAGGGTGGCCACGGTCGAGCGTCGGCTGGAATGACTGACGCGCTGTTCGATGGCGACCGTCGGGGCCAGACCGGTGACCAGGTCCACATCCGGCCGTTCCAGAATTTTCATGTATTGCCGGACATAGGGGGCTAAGCTTTCCAGGTAGCGCCGCTGGCCTTCGGCAAAAAGAATGTCGAAGGCCAATGTGGATTTACCGGATCCCGAAACACCGGTCAGCACCACCAGTTCGTTCTGGGGGACCGTCAGGTCGACATCTTTTAAATTATGCTCGCGCGCACCTTTCAGTGTGATGGCTCCCGACTGTGGTGGTGCTGAAAAGCCTGAAATCGATTCGGCAACCCCGCGGGGGTGCGCCTTTTTCTGTTTCAAGCGTCCTTTGCCCTCCAGGTAAGCTTTTAAAAACTTGCCGGTGTGGGATAATTTATTTTGCGCAATTTTTTCAGGGGATCCACTGACAACCACCCGGCCGCCGTCATCCCCGCCTTCGGGCCCCAGATCGATGACCCAGTCAGCGGTCTTGACCACATCCATGTTGTGTTCGATGATCAAAACCGTGTTACCGTTATCCACCAGGCGCTGCAAGGCGGTGAGCAGTTTGCCGATATCATCAAAATGCAGACCGGTTGTGGGCTCGTCAAAGATAAACAGCTGGTGGGCAGTATTTTTGCCGTTAAGCTTCACATGGCGGGAAAGTTTCAGGCGCTGGGCTTCACCGCCGGACAGCGTATTGATGGGCTGACCCAGGCGAATATAGCCCAGGCCGACATCGGCGAGCGGCTGTAAAGCCGCCAGAATTTGATTCTGATCCTGAAAGAATTCAAGTGCCTGATTGACCGTCAGATCCAAGATAGCGTGTATGTTTTTTTCTTTATAGGCAATGTCCAACACCGGCGGTTTAAAGCGTTTGCCTTTACAATCGGGACAGGTGATATACACATCGGAAAGAAATTGCATTTCAACCTTTTCAAATCCCTCTCCTTTGCAGGTCTCACAGCGCCCGGCGGCGACGTTGAATGAAAAATAACCCGGCCCAAAACCCTTTGTCCTGGCCGCATCCGTGCCGGCCAGCAATTGACGGATGGGGCCGAGCGCTTTGGTGTAGGTTAATGCATTGGCTCTTGGCGTTCGGCCGATCGATCGCTGATCGACCAGAACCACATCATCGATACTATCGATTCCGGTTATGGTCTTATGTCGGCCGGGTCGTCCCCTGGGATCCCCCAGTGCGCGTTTGGCCGCTTTAAAAAGAATCTCTTCTGCCAGGGTGGATTTGCCCGATCCGGATACGCCCGTCAGACAGACAAACAGCCCCAGCGGGATGCTGACCTCGATATCTTTTAAATTATTTTCGGCCGCACCCTGGATGTTTATCCATTGGTCTATTTGGGGCCGGCGGCGCGTTTTCTTCAAGGGAATACGGCGCTGGCCTTTTAAATACTTGCCGGTCAGGGATCCGTTGACACGGTCGGTGGGGCCGAAATACATCACCTCGCCGCCTTTTTCTCCTGCACGCGGTCCTAAATCCAGCAAGAAGTCGCTTTCGCGAATGATTTCGGGATCATGCTCAACCACGACCACCGTATTGGAAAGATTCCGAAGCCCTTTTAAAATGCGAATCAGCCGATGATTGTCGCGTGGATGAAGGCCGATACTGGGCTCATCCAACACATACAGGGTATTGACCAGAGATGATCCCAGGGCCGAGGCCAATGCCACCCTCTGGACCTCACCGCCGGAAAGAGTGCGCGATTGGCGATCAAGGGTCAGGTAGCCCAGACCGACGTCCTTGAGGTAGGCCAACCGGCTGCGAACTTCATCCAGTACCAGAAGGCTGGCTTCATCCTGCGGAAGAACCGGCAGGGTGTTAAAGAAAGCGCTGGCCTGATCCACGTTGCATTCATATACCTGGGCGATGGTGCGGCCGGCCAGTCGATAAAGCAGGGTCTCATCCTTGAACCGCGCACCGTTGCAGTCCGGACAGATGTCATAGCTGCGGTAGCGCGAAAGAAATACGCGCACCCGCATCTTGTAGGTCTTGGTTTCCAACCAGCGAAAAAAGCCCGCAATGCCGTAATAGGTCGAAGTGCCTTGGATAATCGCGTTTTTGTGGGCCTTTTCTAAGCGATTGAAGGGAACGCGGGTCGGAATTTTGCGACGCCGGCAAAAATCCATCAGGTCATCAAACTCCATACGCCCGTCTTCAAAGGATCCAAAGGGCTTAATCGCACCGTCTTCTATGGTTCGGGAGGTATCCGGAATAATCAGGTCCAGATCAATGCCGATGGTGCGCCCGAATCCCCGGCAGGTGTCACAGGCGCCCAGAGGGCTGTTGAACGAAAAAAGATTCGGCAGCGGTGAATTATACCGGATGCCGCAATCGGCGCACGCCAGTTGATTGCTGAAGGCATGGCGCTCGTGCGGCGGGATCCAGACATCCAATCGGCCGCCGCCGAAGCGGTAGGCCATTTCAAGCGAATCCAGGATGCGGTCGCGGTCTTTGGATTGCAGAATCACGCGGTCGGCCAGAACCGGAATTTCGGTTTCCTTTTTACGGGGCTGCCATTCATCCAGGTGGGCGATCTGGTTTTTAAGATAAAGGCGGTCAAAGCCCATCTGCATCAGTATTTTGCGGACTTCATCGGGGGAAGCTGCCTCCAGCCGGTAAGGAAACGTAATGACGAGCTGCGTGCCGGCCGGTTGCTCTTTTATGAAATTCCATATGTTCGCCGGAGTTTCGGGCACCACCGGCTTGTCGCAAGATTTGCAATGCAGCTGTCCCAGGCGGGCATATAATAGTTTGACATAATCCGTAATTTCGGTCATGGTGCCCACCGTTGACCGCGAAGTTCGCACCGGATCTTTGCGGTCGATCGCAATGGCCGGCGGGATGCCTTCGATTTTGTCCACCTGCGGCCGATCCATACGTTCCATAAATTGGCGGGCATAGGGTGAAAAGGTTTCTACATAACGGCGCTGCCCTTCGGCATAGAGTGTATCAAAGGCCAGCGAGGATTTGCCGGAACCGCTGACCCCGGTGACCACCGTTATGTGATTTAAGGGAATTTCGATATCGAGGTTTTTGAGGTTATGCTGATGGGCACCTTTGACTCGAATCGTCTCGTTTTTCATTTCATTTCCTGAAAGAATGCCGGATTTTTTTAGAAAGCAGGTGAAATTTTCGTATTTGAAATTAGATTATGAAACGTAAATTGAACGTTCAATTTATGTTAAGATAACTATTGATTGACCGGAGACAAAATTTTTTTATTGCCCATGCGGAAACAAGTTTCAATAAAAAAAATAATAACGTTTATGAAAACAGGCTGCTGGCACTTTTTGATAATTTTAATCCTGTTGATTACGGCCGTGACGGCCTGCGGTGCAGATAGCCTCGCCGAAACCAAAATTCCGGATGGCCTATCACCGGACCTTGTGCATTTATTAAATCTGGCGGATCCCCATCATCAACAATCCTTTGCGCCCGCACAAATCAAGAACCTGTTGGAATATATCGAAAAACCCAAGGACGCGAATGCGCTTTACATAGCAGCCCCACAAATTGGATCCCCTTCAGGGTACTATGAATTTGATCTTCGTCAGAACCTTGAGCATATTCTTAAATATGCATTCAACCCGGATTTACCCGGCCATTTAACGACGCCTTCCTCTGTCCGGTTGTCGCGCTGGGAGCAGGTGCGAAGTTTGGGCAATCAGCTACCGGTGCTGTGGGATGTCATCGATACGCTGGACGAACCGATCATGCAAAAAGGGCTCGAATTTATTGAAAACACACCGGATATCGTCTCAGGCGCCTATTACGGCTATCACCTATACCGCACCCTTATTGTGTTTAAATTCAAAAACCGTAAGGTGCTCATATCCATATCCAAACAAAAAGACAGATCGGATGTGGGCAAAAAAGGGTATGTACTGGGCTCGGACGATAACTGGGATTATTTTTATTCCGGAAAGCCGGGGCTGACGGTACCCGGATTGGGCTGGGTACGATCCTACATGTATGATTCAGCGGGCATTAATATATATTACGAAATCGACCCTTACGCACCATTGGTGCGCTGCGGGTCATTTAAGTGGCTGCAGGCCGGGTGGTCCAAAATTAACGCCGTAAAAAATCATCATATTCACAACGGGATGAAACGTTTTGCAAAATCCTTCAAGGAGATAATCGAATATCATTCGCTGCCGGGCATCAATGCCTTCCGCGAGGCTTTTTCCAGAATAAACGCCATGTCTGAAAAAGAGCTTCGAGAAGGAATTAAAATCTATTTAAATAATCTGGAAAATCGATACGGTCGCAACTATCGTCCGCCCCGGGCGTGGTCTCCGAAAATTTTTAAAGATAAAAATCCCTGGTTTCAGATGTCTACGGAGGCCAAGCAATCCGTATTAATGATGGAATATCTGAAGCACGCAATCGGAAAAACAGATGCGAAAGATCTTGCGGCGCTTTTGAATTTTACGAGATGACGTCAGGGATAGCAGAGATGCGGTATTTTGAAGACTTTAAGGTCGGCGAGATATTTGAAATCGGCACTAAAAAAGTAACCAAAGCGGAAATGATCACTTTTGCCGAAGCATTTGACCCCCAGCCCTTTCACATCTCCGAAGAAAAAGCCAGGGATTCGATTTTTGGTGGATTAATCGCCAGCGGCTGGCACACATGTGCGATTTTTATGCGCTTATATGTGGATAATTTTCTTACGCAAACCATCAGTCTAGGCTCTCCCGGACTCGACCATATCCGCTGGTTAAAACCTGTGTTTCCAAATGACTCCCTCTCAGGCAGGGTAACGATTCTGGAGACGAAGCCTTCATCCAATCGCCCCGGTGTTGGGAGTATTAAAATTAAAAGTGAAATGCTCAACCAAAGCGGGGAAGTGGTCATGCAGCTTGAAGGCACCGGATTATTCGGCAAGAGAGGTTCGTGATGTCTTTATTTTGGAATAGACCGGAGCGGAGATAAATTTGTAATTGTATAGAAGTGGTTTCAAAACCTCAGATCAGGTTCAAGGGCAAGGCGCAGGCCGATCGAGAAAGTCGTTGTTCTCAGCATACATGGGTATGTGAGCATTTAT
>Ga0209536_100006553_pt1 | contig 17759 bp, 15 predicted proteins | sample DeeMarSeWOR28_12_FD_187461 | JGI IMG/M metagenome (GOLD analysis project Ga0209536, IMG submission 187461) | Marine sediment microbial communities from White Oak River estuary, North Carolina - WOR-2-8_12 (SPAdes) (version 2) | ecosystem: Environmental > Aquatic > Marine > Intertidal zone >... | reverse complement strand
CTATTGATGAGGTTGACAAGCTCCTTGGACTCTCTGGAATGAAAGGTGACAGAGGAATTGCCCAGTTAAGATGGGCCACCTATGGGGCTCCAACAAAGATCAATGCCCAACCTCATTTCGGCTGTGACAAGGTCTTCTACGGAGCACACAATGGAAACATCCACAATTATGTTGAGTATCGACAGTTCCTTCTCGACACTGGTCACACAGTCAGATCAGAGAACGATGGTGAGCTGTGTGTTCATGCCGTGGATCGATATTTTGAAGAAACAGGTGACATGTTTGAGGCAGTCAGGTTATCGACTCAGGACCTGAAAGGTGCGTTTGCATTTGCAGTCGGTCGGGCTGATGAGGATGAAATCTATGCTGTCAAGATGGGCTCTTCCCTCGTGGCTGGAGTCGCTGATGGTGCTACAATCGTTAGTAGCGACCTCCCTTCAGTTCTCCCGTTGACTAACAATGTAATCTACTTGGCCGATGGCGAGATGCTTGTTCTCAATCATGATGAGGTTAAAGTATACAGTATCGAAGATGGTCGCCAACTTGCCAGGGATCCACAGCTATCGACCGTCGATGCACACGCGGCGGAAAAAGGTGGCTACCCCCACTTCATGCTGAAAGAGATCAATGAACAACCGTCCATAGCAAGAGATGTCATGGGTATCCTCGAAGGGAAGAAGAATGAGGAATGGTTGGGTCTCATTGAAGACGCATCAAAGCACTACCTTGTGGCCTGTGGGTCATCTTATAATGCAAGTATCCTAGGGACATACTATTTCAATAGACTTGCAGGTTTACCTATCTATCATGCTCTTGGTGGTCAGTTCGAAGCCCAGTATGGCAACACCCTTGATGAAGACAGTTTCAGCTTCCTCGTTTCTCAGAGTGGGGAAACGAAGGACATTCTCAATGTACTGAATCTCACAAAGACAGGAAATTACGGGAAGACACTGGGAGTGCTGAATGTCATCGGTAGTACACTCATGTTCCAAGCAGATTCATACATTCCTATGGCATGTGGATACGAGGTGAGTGTCCCGGCAACCAAGACCTACTTCTCACAGAGCATCATCTTTGCTTACCTTGCCGCCAGATTGGGCGAGAGAAACGGTCATATAGACACCTCTGAGGCAAACCAGTTCATCACCAGCCTACGCAAGGACCTGCCCAGACTCACACAGACAACCATCGACCGCACTGGTATTCTTGCTAAGGACCTCGCGAGAACCATGATGGATGTAAAGGACCTGTATTGCCTTGGTTACGGATTCACTGATGGAGTTGCCCGTGAAGGAGCGTTGAAGATCAAGGAGATCTGTTACAATCACTGTGAAGGAATGTACTCCTCTGAGTTCAAGCACGGTCCACTCAGTATTGTGACTGACAATTATCCAGTGATTTTTGTGACAACCACAGAGGACTCATGGATGGTCATCAATCATATCAACGAGGTTCGTGCTCGGCATGGTAGAACAATCATAGTCGGGGAGCTTGAGGATACACTCACTCCCTATGTGGACAATAAGACCGACTACCTCGTTGTACCAGAATCGTCATTCCTGCTCAACCCGATATTGGATGTGATCCCACTTCAACTCCTCAGCTATTTCTTGTCGGTTGACTTGGGTATCAATCCAGACCTGCCGAGAAATCTCTCCAAGACCCTGACTGTCGATTAGTCTATTCCTTCGCTCCACCAGACTCTCCAATACGGAGGGCTCTCATAGCATCTGATGTCACTGCGCCTGAATCAAATCCGTCTCTGATATCGACGAGGTCCTCAGCACTGATTTCCATTACATTCAGTAATTCATGATTGTCATCGAGTGCCCATTGTCCAAAAATCGAAAATCCGTTCTCAGTCTCACATTCGAGAAGCCCAATGGTCCCCGCACTCGTCCACCAGCTAAGACACTTACCAGGATGTCCAAGGTCCTCCATCAGTTCTGTCCAGAGTTGTTTCAATCGTGTAGGTCCATGCTTGTTTCGAAAGGCTATCAAGAAGTTTCCTTTCTTTCCTTCAATCATCTTTCTGATTCTTTCCAACTCAGCTTCTGAGAACAGTTTCATAGACCTGCTGAAAGTGAGAGGACATAAAAGCTCCATGTTGTGGTATTAGATGGAGTGATTCAGGTGGTTCCTAAATCTGTACCTCAGGTTGGACTCTTCTCTTCTGATCCATGGTCTCGCAGGGCACAGGGTCTCGAAGCAGCATTTCGAAACCTCGGAGTCGAAGCGATGCAAGTCATTCCTTGGAAGGTTTCTCGCAGGGGTACAACAGACAAGCATGAGATATCCCAAGACAATGTTGACCTCTCAAAGTTAGAACTTCTCTTTGTCTTGGATATAGGGGCTAATGACATCGGCGCGTTCTTCAACCGAGTTGGGTTGCTCTCAGCCCTCACCGAGATGGATGTCAGAGTTGTCAACTCAGTTTCTTCCATACTTCTTATGAGGAACAAGGCTGAGACCATGAGACGACTCATATCCGCAGGTCTCCCTGTCCCTGAAACCCTCATTACTGAATCAATTGATGACGCAGCTTCTTTCGTCAGGGACCACTTTCCATGTGTCCTCAAACCCATAACAGGATTTGGTGGACTGGGTGTCCAACTGATTGAACGAGAGTTCGACCTTGAGAACATCTATGACTATCTCAAATTCCATAGCCAGATGTTTGGTAAAGGCGCCTATCTCCTTCAGGAGTATGTCAAGAGTCCGGGTTATGATATACGTTCTCTAGTCTTGGATGAGGAAGTCATAACAACCATGCAGAGGGTCGGTGGCGAAGGAATAACCACTAACATCCATTCTGGTGGAGTACCCTCGAAGAACACGATTGATGTGTCTGACCTTTCCATACGATCCGCAAAGTCTGTGAAGGGATATATCGTTGGCGTGGACATCATCCCGGACGAAGAAGGAGAACTCTGGGTTCTTGAAGCAAATGCGACTCCCGGATGGAATGGTCTTCAACAGGTGACTGATTTTGACATCTCCGCACGAATAGCACGGTCTCTAGCAGAAACCTTTTAAGAGAGCACTTTGGGAGGCCTCTTGTTCACTAATTGAACGAAATCCGTCCTGCACAGCAGGGCCAGCAAAACGAAATTCTGAGGTATAGAACCTTTGACAGAAGCTGCTGAAGCACCACCAGAAGATGTTGAATTTCTCCGGGCCAAGCTCAGAGAACTCAAGATGCAAGCCCGAGATGAACTTGAGGTACTCAGGCGTGACCGAGACCAGATGCGTGAATACAAGACCATTAGGGACACTCACAACAAAGAAGTGCGCGGCCTCATAGAATCAGTGAAGGCTGAACGTGAGGAGCGCGACAGGATCAATAAGGATATCTCTGACGCCAAAGATAGGCGAACAGCCATCCATGCACAGCTCAAGAGTCTCTATGATGAGATTAGAGAACTTCGAAGCAACCTTGTTGGAAGTCCTTCCACAGACCAACGTAGGATGATGCGTCGGGTTGAGGAACTAGAGTGGCGTCAACAGACAGACCAGCTCACAAGAGATGAAGAGCTTACTCTTGTTGAAGAGATAGCCAAGATCGAAGCAAAGCTGGTGAAGATCGGTCAGGAAAAGGAGAAGCAGGACAAGATTAGTGAACTACGCCGACTCGCTAGAAAACTGAAGGAAGAGGCTTCTGACGCACACGAGAAGGTGATCGAACTTTCAGAACAGAGTCAGATCCATCATCAAGAGGTCGTGCGAATTCGACCTACACTTGAGGAGTACAAGAAGTCCGCAGACACCGCTCACAAAAACTTTGTCGAATGGTTGAAGAAAGTAAAAGATGGTGAAGCCAAGCTAAAGGAGGTCCGTACTCAGATCGAAGACATCCAGGGCAAGTTGAGAAAATTCACAGCTGAGAAACGTGACTTGGATCAAAGGGATATGCGTGACCAGCAAAAGGCGCAGGAACGCGAACGGACTGATGCAGCTGTTGAGAAGCTTCAATCTGGTAAGAGGCTGACATTTGATGAGTTCATTCTTGCTCAACGTCAGGTTACTGATGACAAGAAGAAGTCTCAAAAAGGAAGGAAGAAGGCAAAGGAAACCGAACCAGAGCCTGAACCTGAACCCGCACCTGAGGTCGAACCAGAACTTGTCGAAGCTGAAGTTGAGACGCCTGAACCCGAAGGCGAGGAACCAGAGGTCGTTGCTGAAGAAAAGGTCGATGATGTCACCGAGGATTAGGTTTCCTCGGTGGTCACAACCACCCCAAAGAATTGACAAAACGGGAGGAGAGTGGACATGAGCAGTAGTAGTCAGAGACCTGTAAGTAAACGATCTGCAACAACTGTTTTCTATTCTTTGGCACTTGGATCTGGAGTAATGCGGACATTCTCTGTGATGTTCGACATCGTTGCTCTTAATACGGTGGAAATCGATTCTCTAACGTACGGATTTCTTGCACAATGGACCAGTTTCATCGTTACATTTCTCGCTGTTGCTTTTCTTAGTATCAAACGGACAACCAATGGAAAACGTCAACCACTTGGGTACAGTCTTGATCCCGACTTTGGCAAACTTCAGCTGCTTCCTAAGAAACCCATGCTCTATATCATAGCCGCAGGTGTCTTTGCAGGAATCTCCACTCTCGCATACTATGTTCTAGTAGCGTCTTCAGATACATCGACAGTACTACCATACGGCCAGCTGGTAATCATCTATCTATTACTTGGTGACCTCATGGCTGAGAAGGACACTCCCACAATCATTGAGGTCCAATCGATAATCTCAATCCTGTTCGGAGTACTTCTGGTGGGTACAGCACCAGGAGGGTTCAACATTCTCACCCTCGTGATTGTCCTTGGTCCGATGAACATCTCTTCAGCTCTTGTGACTTACTATCAGAGGAAGACCAAGCGCCATGAGTTAAAACCCGGTCTTCGTGTTGACTCTTTGAACATGCGAGTCTGGAGTCTACTTGTCCTCAATCTTGTGCTGAGCGCCCTCTCTCTACCATTTCTTGGACCTGCGTCATGGGATGAAATGATCATCAATTTTGTACCTCTGTCAGGACTGATGATTGGGACTTCACTGGCAACCTTTTTCTCAATCGTGATGTATGTAAGAGCTTTGGGTCGAGGGTCGATGGCAGTGGTCAATTCACTGTCTTCAATCTCCGTTGTTCTTGGAATTCCTGTGACAATTATTGGAAACCTTCTGCTTCCAGGAGCTTTTGGTGTGATTGAGGCGGATGCATTCCTGTGGGTTCTGAAGCTGTTTGGAGTAACTCTCGTGATGATAGGAGTACTCGCACTACAAGCATCAGATGTGCGATCAATAGTTATGATCAAGGTGAAACCACAAACTGGTGACCTCCTTCCACAACTATTTGATGTCAAAGGAGTCGAGAAAGCAGCGGCACTTGCTGGACGACATGACTACATGTTAAACATAAAGAGTAGAAACCTAGCAAAGACCGGTTCTATGATTCTTAAGAGAATTGAGGAGATACCAGGAATAGATGAGGTTGAAACACTCGTGGTTATCAAAGAATATAGATAAGAAAAGGAATTGAGAAACATGACTGAAAAGGTACTTGCATATGTGCTGATGGACATCGAGATTGGTCACACTGATAGCGTCGTGGAACAACTAAGGCAGATTGATGAAGCAACAAGGATTGCTGTCACAACCGGATCCTATGATATAGTTGTTCTACTTGAAGCGAACTCACTCGAACATCTCTATGAATTGACTGTCCGCCGGATACACAAGATAGCTGGAATCAAAGAGACTCAAACTGCCGTAGTAGAGAAAATCATGTCAGTTTGATTACCTCGGTCTTTTCCTCGTCAAGCACGTTTTTATCCTGCCACAACATTAACTCCCATAGGAACGTGGTTGAAATTGGAAGAGGTTGCAATTTCAGGTTTGACAAAGCATTTTGGAAAGATTGTTGCTGTCGATCACATGGAGCTCAGCATTCCCGCTGGCACAATTTTTGGGCTGCTGGGGCCTAATGGTGCAGGCAAGTCAACAACAACTCGGCTTCTGAGTACATTGCTTCGGCCAACAGAGGGTACAGCTGTAGTCAGTGGCCATGATATTCTGGAAGAACCTGTACGCGTCCGGGAAATAACAGGTGTTTTACCAGAGGAGAGTAATCACACGGTCTATCCCACACTAACAGCCTATGAAAATCTAGAATATATTGCTAGACTATATGATGTATCTGAGGCTGAGATTCCTGAGCGAATCGAGGAACTTCTCAAATTTATGGAGTTATGGGATAGAAAGGATGACAAGGCTGGTGAGTTGAGTACAGGAAATCGCCAACGACTAGCTCTCTGTAGAGCGATATTACACAGACCTAAAGTACTCCTTTTAGATGAGCCAACAAGTGCTCTTGATCCAATTGCAGCAAAACGGGTTCGAGAGCTTATTCTTAGTCTGTCCCAACAATACAAACAAACCTTCTTCATTAATTCACACAATCTTCCCGAGGTTCAGAGAGTCTGTGATCGAATAGCCATAATTGACAAGGGTAAAATACTCCTTCAAGGAAAGACACAAGAACTTCGTACTAAACTACTTGCCAAACAAGAGTTTAGAATCAGAATTGTTGGTGATATTGAGAAGGCAAGCTCAATTGCACAATCAATGAATTTCGTTGAGGGAGTAAAACCTGAAGTCGATTCTATATTGGTGACCATAGAAAATCCAACAGAGAATAACTCCTCACTCATGCAAGCACTCCTCTCTGATGGAATAAGGATCGTTGAATTTGCAGAGGAAGAAGCGACGCTTGAAGACCTCTATCTTGAGGTTGTAAAAGGAGGTGCTGAATGATGGTATTTAGAAAGTCCATGATTGTTGCAAGAACTGACCTAAAGATGGCACTGAAAGTGACCTATGTGAAGTATGGTCTTGTAGCAGTAGCTGCGATTGGTCCGATAATGATACTAGCAATTGTGGGTATGATAGCATTTACATCTCCTCCTGGAGCTGCTTCAGCCATTCTGCAACTCATGAGTCCTATCATTTCACCAATGCTTGGTATGGTTTCGATTATTCCCGCATCCCTCATCGCCGCAAATGCACTAGTAGGAGAGCGTGAACAGAACACTCTCGAACCACTTCTGTGCACTCCTTTGACTGATCGCGAATTGCTAATTGGCAAGGTAATGAGTTCATTCATACCAAGTATGGCCCTGCTGCTCGGTTCACTCTTAGCTACTGAGATCGGGACCATTTTGATCCTGGCGATTGCTGGTCATCCGATGATTCTGATCCCAGATGCCAATGGTCTCTTCCTGTTACTAACTGCTGGTCCTCTCATGATTCTAGCTATGAACTCGATCATGATTCTTATCAGCGGGAGGGTAAGTCGTGTCTATGAGGCTTATCAAACATCAGGAGCTACTGTGATGGTTTTCATTCTTCCAATGCTATTGCCAATGATGAGTCTAGAAACAGGAGGAATGATTGATCCTAACGCAATCCTTTTCGCTAATATTTTGACAATTCTGATTGCTGTAATTCTGTTCACAGTCACCTGGGTATTAGCCTTCAGTAGATTCAACAGAGATAGGATGGTTTCACTGGTCTAGATCAGAAGAGAGGCAATAGCCCTCTTCTCTTCTAGTCCTTTAGTTTTTTCAAGCCTGTCGGATACCTGCCTGCGAGGTCTCGATAGATGGTTTTGAAACGAGTCAGCTCTTCCTTGTGTTTTTCCTGCACATCGCCAATCTCCTTCGCTGGAACACCAACGACAATCTTCTCATCGGGAATCTCATAACGAGCTCTGACAACAGCACCCTCTCCCACGATACACCATCGACCTACAACTGCGTAGTCTGATACAATGGCTCCCATTCCGATCACGGCTTCATCCTTTATGGTACTGTTGTGAATGATACAACCGTGACCCAGTGTGACATTGTTACCGATTATCGTAATCTCATCAGGTCGTGCGTGAATGATGACATTGTCCTGCACACTGCACCCATCACCAATTCTTATCTCCCCATAGTCTCCCTTCACTACGGCACCAGGAGCTATGTAACACTCCTCTCCGATTGTCACTTTTCCAATCACTGAGGCAGAATTGCTTACATAGGAAGTCTTGCCAATCTTGGGAACTCTTCCCTCGAACTCGTAGACTGTCATTGATTCACCTGTTTCAGTCTTTGGTGAACCCCGTTATTAGCATGGAGGTAGCTCACAATCAGATTAACCCATCTCCGAAACGTTAATGTTCTCGCTTTCCAAACGTTCTGCATCGCACTACTGGTAGAGGTTGCTTAACATTGGCTGATGAAGATGTTCCAGTATTCCCCATTCTTCGAGGAGAATCAGTTAGTGAGAGTGGAGAGTTCTCGGGAAAAGCTGTGATTATATGTAAACCGGAAGAACTCGAGCGCAAATGGGATGCTGACTCCATCCCTATACTCGATAATGAATTAGAATCCTACTTCAATGAGAATCCAGCGGCATATGATTCACTCTTCCAGGAAGTGACAGCTGTGCTCGCTGAGTTTGGAGAATCGATTAGTCAGTTAGCAACATACGCGACGCAACACGGAGTCATTGCCATAGTCAAGGTCACAGATGCAACTCATGTGCTTGAAGACGAAATGCACATACGTGTAGAGGCGGTCGAGAATCAAGGAGATGTGTTTTTCATAGATTAGAAACTGGTCCTACTTTCCATCATCGCTTTAAACGGCAAGGCTTTATGCTGCTCATTGGACGTCTTGGACGGAGATTGATTGGATGAGCCATCTGGAGGAGGAATCCAAAAAGAGGCACATTGTTGTAGATACATATGAAGCAAGAAACAATCATCTCAAAGTCCTATCATTCAGCATTCTCTTGGCTGTTGTGTATGCTGTTTTTCTAGCGCTCGTCTGTTCCACCCACTCGAGCATCACCTCTTCCACCCTTCTGTTTGGGTCTCAGATTGTCATCGGTTTTCCTGCCACTCGTGCCTACTATGAATGGGGCGTGTCCAACAAGGAGAAGCTGACATTTCTCGACCCTTCGAAAATGAATGGTAAGGGAACTTTTCGTGAGGTTGATATCCACATGGGAGACATCTCGTTATTCTTTGAGAAGATGGGTCTTCAGGTTGATCAGTACGACAAGGGAAGCTTCGATGACCTCAATGACATGGCATGGTTTGGAATATTCGTCTGGGCTGCCTTCTCATCTACGATGTTCTTCCTAGACATGAACGGGTTCTATCTCTGTATTGCTGGGTCTCTGGTTCTGATGATTGCCTGTATCCCAGTCTATCGCAATGGATATCGAAAGACGAGTCCTCAATCATTTGAGGATGACCTGGTTCACCTTCAGTACTATGTTGAAACACGGTACAAACACCTGGACCAATATATAGCAAACAGGAAATCACGTGTCTTTCTTCAGATGAGTGAACAACGACGATCAATCGCACTTCTTGAATTCAGTATCGAGGTGATTTTAGGAGGGGAAAATGTGCTCGAGTTTCACATGGGTCTCTCCACTTCAGAAAACGAGCGTTTTGTCATCAAAGCTGATGACGACACACTTGATCGTGTTATGGAAAGAATGCAGCAATTGGTAGAAATCAAGAGCGAACGATGGATGATTGAGAAGATCATGACGGTCTCAGGCCCCATTGTACGATTTGTCAACCAATCATCTGACTTCTCAATAACGAATCGAATATCGTATGTTAAAACTCCCAATCTGATTGATGAGTCATCAAGTGATATCGGGAGTATACTCGGTAAGATTTTGGAGACCGCGGTATAGATTGCGTAATCCATAAGTGGACTCTATATTGTGCAGGACTATCACTACCATAAGTTCTAAGACTGTACATGCAAAGAAATCGAACGAGGACATCTCTGATGAAAGTCAAGCTCAAAATCGAAACAAAATGGCTTGAACTAGAGCGTAGGAGTATGTCCAGGATGATGATGGACTATAAGGCATGGGAACGAGAAACTCTTCAGAAGGCAAAGGATGCACAGGACCTCTCAGACCTTCGTGAAGTGTTCTATCAACTTGGTGACAGATGGGAGTTTGATCAAGCAACTGGTGCGTGGCTGGGAAAAGGTGAACCATTAGATACCGTAGGCTTAATTCTAAGGATGCCTGGACTCGAACCAAACAAAGAGCGATTCGTGCTCTATGCTGTTATGGCCTATTCGAAAGGATTCACACAGAATTTTGATCATCTCGGGGATAAGGAACGAGTCATTGTAGAACGAGACTCAAAGTCAGGGAAACTCTCTGCCTGGAGTACTACAGGTCACGGTGCCATGGATCTGTTTCCTTCTGATTTGTCGTCCTATAACTCTCTGGAAGAAGCTCTGGAGACCTGCAATATACTCGCTCAGCCAGGAGACCATGCTCTCAGGATTGAGGACCCCAAGTCTTCTGGATTTCTAGATTTCTTGACAAAAAGACTCTGGGAAATAGCTGGGGGAAATGAAGACTATACGGTAAAAGCGTTCGATGTTCTCACTGTCAGTGACATCGAAGAATCTCTCGATTTCAAGTTTCATAGATATGCGGCATCTGTTGTCGAGCTTGATCGAGTTTGGAGGAAGCTCAATACAGGGGTATTTGACGTCGCGAAAGAGAAGCTTCTAGACAAGATTCCTGACCATATAGAGGCAAAAGATAAGCAGACGCTCAGAAAGATTGAAGGACTTCTTCACTTACTGTGGTTCAAACCTCCTGTTCAGCAGTTGAGAGCCCTCCAGATGGTGCATGAGGAACTTTCAACAGAACCAACTCCATCAGAGATACAACGTGTTCTTTTACCTTACATAGGAGAAATTGCTTACTCTCTTACGGACATCATTGAGAAAGCAAAGTACCTGAAATGGAAGAGTGTGATTGAGAAGAAGGACTTCAGCAGAAGTGATGTCTTCAAAGGTTTCGACTTATCCGCACTGGCAAAGGATGCACTAGTTGTTGCCTTGGAAGATATTCTACGTGAGCACACTCTGGCATATGTCGGATATCCCGAACGATCAACGATGAAGATCAAGGTGTTCAGAGTGTTCCTCAATTGGTTCATTCTTCCCTTGCGACTCGCCTCCTCTTTCAAAAACACTGTTCTTAGATTTCTGGATAAGACAATCCTTCTCCCACTACAGAAGCTCTTGGGGAGATTCAAGGTAGAAAAGAAGACAAGCGTCGACGAAGCAGTTGATGAATAGTGTCAATCAGCCAATCCTTCAAAGTGGTCGAGTAATTCTGTGATCTCTCCTATGATGTAAGTCCCCTCTGGCGCTTTCTGTGCTTCTTCTGCGTCTGCCCATGTTGTGAGAACGGGAACCATTCCAGCCCTTGTCGCGGCGAGAATGTCAGAATCAACATAGTTCCCCACGAATGCACAGCGTAGGGGATTGACTCCCATCTCGTCCGCTGCGAGAATGAGTGTATACGGGGATGGTTTCGAATACCCTGGAACGGAGGACCATTGAATTGTCGATATGAACTCTAGGATTCCCCATTTCTTCAAGAGCTCTTGGGGGTCGTCCTGGCGCCTCGTGCAAATACCTAGTTGATAGCCCCTTCTTTTCAGCTCTGATAGAGTGGATTTTGTATCTGAACGCAGTAACTCCCATGAATTCAACTCCTCTTTCCACAGTTCTTCGACCGTGATCAGAGTATCATCAGTAACATCGCCGAATCCAAGTGTTTCATACGTCAAGCGGTTCGCATCAGTCCAGTGTTCTACTTCACTACCGAAGTGAATGTCTACATCATTGTCAATCTGATAGGAAACCATCCATTCCAAGACCTTCTCTTGTGCCTTGTTCAAATCGTCATCTGTAAACGTTGTCAAATCGAGTCCGACTTCTTTGGAAATCTTACGCATCAAGGTAAGGATTCCTTCATTCGTATAAGTGAGGGTCTCATGGAGATCAAAAAGTATCGCTTTTACGGTACTCAATCTTTGGCTGGTTTCTCCCATATGTGCCTGATTGAGGTGATACTAAAAAAAGGTGTGATGGGAGGGGTCACCTCCCATATTATCTATGTAATGTTAGACCATAACCATAGAAAAAGACCATAACTGGATCCTGTTTCAATCACAATTGTTAGAGTCCCCGTCAATCCCAAGACATCAGCGTACCAATACCTTCCGTCTCCTGTTGTTGAAAATGCTTCTGTCCCTCCTCCATGGTAGACAGAAACAGTAAGATCAAACACAGTAGAGTTCAGGCTCAACACAAATGGATCATTAGTCACTGTTACATTGATGTATATTGGCCCTGAGGGATATGGTGTGGGAAGTCCGAAGTATTGATAGGTTTGGAACTCATGCCAGAATGCTTTCTCAAAGGAAGAGCCTGAAAGCTCATCAACAGTATGCTCCAACATTCCAACTGCATGGTCTCCACCATAGATAACTCTGAGAATATAGCCATCCTCTGACCAGTCAGGATCGAGGATTGTTGGAACACTCAGTGTCCTTGGCCACTCGCCAGTAACATAATCTCCAACAGTTGTTCGGATAGCAGCAGTTGGATCTGTTGCGACATAGAGTTCCATGTTCCAGTCTGCAGTCATTTCAAATTCTGGTCCTACACTGAGGAAGTATTCGAAAGCTGATGCATTTGATGGATATGTTGTGAACCAACGGTCTCCTGTGAATCTATGTTGAGCAGAGTCCTGTGGAAGTAACTCTCCATACTCGTGGTGATGTGGGTGGTCAAAGTCATAACCATCTGGAAGGATAGCTACATCTTCGATTGTTCCATGAATGAGGGAGTCTGGAGTAGCCTGTATGATAGTAATGCTGTATATCCCCAGTGGCCATGTACCATCTGGATCGAAGGGTATGATGTAGGGATCAGCCTCGATCACCTGTATATTCGTGATATTGAGGACTATTACATCATCAACCTCGAAGAAGATATCAAAGAAACTATCTGGAGAGAAGGGGTCAGGTAGTAGGATTTCTATGAGGTGCTCCCAGAGGTCTGTGGTGTAATTCAACTCAAAGACCTTGTACCATGGGAAGTCATGGGGGTCGGTTTCATTCCAGAATCCTGGTGGCAGTTTGAACGGTTCGGGAGTATTAGGCAATAGTGGAACAGGTCCAATCGGATTTACCGGTGTCAAGGTCATGTTGATAGTTTTAGGCAATCCAGAGGTAACAAGGGTCTTGATGACTATGATCTCTACTAGCACCTTGTCATGTGCTCCTGGATTCACTGGCCACGGAGCAGAGGAACCTGCGTAGGTTCTCGGACAGTTGTCCGCCTGTTCACGTGAACCATCAGCATAAACGTAGATGACAGTGATCTTCCATACTGACCCTGGCTCTGTTTCAAAGTCCATCGTGAACGGCGCGTTGCTGTTCACCTTGATTCGTTCAACTCCTGCAGCTGACTCGTTTACTCGAATCGAGTCCCCAGTCTGTGTTCCCACCCAAGTAACATTGACATGCCCCTTGCGTTCAGGAACGCCGTTGTCGGTTATAGCTCCGTTCATCATCCACGCATGGAACATCGCCAGTAAGGTTTCCCATGGAAATCCGAGTACATCTGCTGCTGCATCCTCTGGACTGACATCCCTTGAGTCGTTCCCAAAGTTGTCTTTGGCCTTGTCAAAGATTTCCTTGACTTTATCCTCTCCAAAGGTTTCACTGATCCACTTGAAGAACAAGTATGAACCCATATAGTCTGAGTAACTACCACCCCATCCAATGGTTATGCTTCGGTTGAGGTCTGTGTAGTGGTCGAACCAATTATGGTCTCCAACACGATCAAACTCCTCTTGGATTTGTGCATTGGTAAGATTGTAGTTTGCCTTAGTAGATTCAATACCCCAGTATGTCGCTTGTCCCTCGATGTACCATTTGTTCTTGACAGGAGCGTGATCTTGATTCCCCTCTCCTGTGTTTTCAACTTTGAATTGGAAGGCATGCATCAGTTCATGTTCGCACACATACTTGAGGTCGATTAGACTCTTTATTGTACCAAGTTTGATTACAATCTCTCCGTCTGTGTTGCAACTACCAACTGTTTCAGTCGAAGTGCCTTGCATAACCGTAACGTTGATTCTTCCAGGTTTGTATGTTGCAGGTCCTCTATCGAAACCCTTTCCATCATAGAATTCTAAACTAAACTCGATGTGTTCCTTGATTGCCTGTACTGTTGAAGCGTTTACACCAGCGGCAGGAAAAACATCAATTGTTTCGTTCTTGTCTGCTGTCTTTGTGTCATCAATCCCAAGGAAAGAGTACTGCTCCTTCACACCCGACTTGATGATTACAAAATATGGAATGGTTGTCGCAGTTGTGAATGCATACTGATTGGGGTCTCCTGGCGTCATCAACGACTCAAGCCAAGCAGATGTGTTTGTCTTATCCTGGCCAAAGTACGAGAGTGACCCAGTGTGTCCAGCAGGAAGGGATGGTCCATCATCTGTTGTACTCCATCCATCATGAACAGGTCCTCCATCTCCTCCCCCATATCTCATGTAGTGGATCAATAGACCAGTCTCATCATAGATGGCTACTTCATCACCCTCTGGATTGAGGATTCTTTCCGCAAGTCCAAGATAGACGACGGCAGTTCCATCAGCTGCGTCAATTTCATCTGTCCCGGTGCCTGAATAGACAACTATGAAGTCTTCAGCATCAACATTCATGATAGTAGGTAATGATACTTTACCTTCGTTTCCGAATGTTGTGATTGTCCATCCAGCGATGGAAGTTTCCGAGTATGATGCTGAGATGTATATCTCTACATACTCCTCATCAACAGTCAATGTCGAGTTCATGTGGACCTCATTTATCCACGCATCTCCATTGAAGGATGAATAAGTCGGCTCTGGGCCTGGCAATCCTCCCAAAATAAAGAAGACACCGACAACACCAGCAGCCAACAGTATAACAATAAGTATGGTGGCTCTAACTTTAGTATCCAATCTCCAAACCTCCTTGTAGGGTGTCCCCTACAAGAGATATCTCATTGATTTCGCCAGAGTACTTTACTGTATTAGTAAATTCATCCGAGTTTACTCTCTTGCAACATATTCAATAAGGAAACAACATTGTCCGAATCTGAGAGGAACTTCAGAGATGCCCAGACTCGCAATAATCGGAAATGGTGTTGCTGCTACAACTGCCATTCGAGAAATCAGGAGTAGGGACAAGAAGATTGAGGTGGATGTCTTTTCGGATGAAAGGCACCCCTATTATCCGAAACCCAACCTCATCGACCTTGTTGCGAATCGTCGTACGATAGAGGAAACAATCCGGCACGATATGGGCTGGTATGAGAAGAATGACATTGACCTGTTTCTCTCAACACCTGTGTTCCAGATTGACACTGAGAAGAAGCGAGTGATCTCGACCTCCGAAGATTACGGTGACTATGACTCCATACTCATTGCTGTAGGCTGCCGACCTCACATCCCGCCATTCGAGGGTCTCAATAAGAACAATGTCCATGTGATCCGGACCTTGGATGATGCCTTGGACATCAAGGAGGCTGTGAAGGGGGCTGGTAGAGAGATCGTCATAGGTGGAGGGATACTCGGTATCGAGCTCGCAGCAGCAATGAGAGAGGTCGGTGGTGAACCCATAGTTGTTGATTATGATACCCGTCTACTACCCGTTCAACTTGATGCCCAGGGGAGCAGTGTCCTTACCAAGCTCCTTGAAAAGAAGGGAATACAGATTCTCGCGGGATTTGCCTGCAAGGGCATTGTTGGAGACGAGGATGTTGAGGGTATCGTGTCCAATCAGGGGGACCTGATTCAGGGCGATCTTGTAGTCATAGCCACCGGTGTCAGGTCGAACACCATCATCGCAAAGAACTCAGGCATCGATTACAAAATGGGAATAACTGTGGATGAACACATGCAGACTTCTTCTCCTGGCATCTTTGCTGCTGGGGACTGTGCCGAAGTTAATGGCACTTGGTATGGGATAATCCCTTTTGCGACTGTGACATCCAGAATTGCTGCCCAGAACATGCTAGAGTTTGGAACTGCAAAATTCGAAGGGATAACACCATCTAACCAACTACAGGTTGCTGGTATTGACCTCACAAGCATTGGTCTAATCCATCCCGAGTCTCCCGAATACGAAACCATTGTTTCAGTCGATATGGAAGAGGGGAGGTACTTCAAAGCTGTACTCAAGGACAATGTCGCAGTTGGGGGGATATCTCTTGGAAGTCGGAAGGTTGCAATGAACCTACGAAGCTTGATTATGAAAGGGGATCCTCTCTCGCAAAATGAACGAGAGACCCTCTTCGACACCGTCTAGTCGTATTCTACAAGTGGTTGTCTGCCCTTGCCTTGGGGTATCAGTGAGATGACATGGTCAGTCGAGCCCTTTAGCTCCTCCATGTGAGTCACCACCAAGACCTGCTTCACGACATCGAGCTTATTGATTGCCTCCGGGAGCCACATCCGACGTTGAGCGTCCAGACCTGCCCCAGGTTCATCGAGTATGATGATTCCGGGTGGCGGGCCACTGATGGAATGACGTTGTAGAGCTGTATTCACTGCAACACGGAGACTGAAGTTTACGCACACATCTTCTCCTCCACTGGCTGCGGCTAACGAGACCCTGTTTCCCTGAAGGTCGTAGAGAGCAATCTCGTAATCGTCATCTATCACCAGGTCACTGTAGCGGTCTCCGAATATCTCCCTAAAGATGCTCCTCGCCTCTTCCCTGATGTGGGGTCTCAGTTGGTTCTCTGCGACATCAGGAATCGTGTCAAGAAGTACCTTCAGATACTTGGCCACCTCCGACTCCTCCTTGAGCTCCTCTGGTCTTGTGGACAGCTCGGGTGAACTGAGCTGCTCTTCAACAGCATTCACGGACTCACTGACCTTTTGTATGACCTCTCGAACTTTCTTCGATTGCGTCTTCTTTGGTAGGGTCTCCTCAATTGCATCCAAGGCCTTGAGCGCCGCGGTGATCTCTTTCTTGGCAGGAAGGTGCGCCTGTACTTCCTGCAGCCGCTTTGTTGATTCTGCAATGCTCTTGAGATCCTTGTCCATCTTTCTAATCTCTTTCTGGACCTTCGAGCTCTGTTTGTCATAGATCCCGAGACCCATCATGGAGTATAGATCAGTCCTGCGGCTCTTGGGTGCCAATCTAGACAGTCTATCTATCTCACCCTGACGTACATATGTAAGAGCCGAGAACGCATTCCGGTCCATCCCCAAGAGGTCGACTATCTTCTCATCAACCTTGGTGACTCCGGTGACCTCTGGCTCCTTCTTTCCTACCTCGAATAGCTCAGCGTTGGTTTCACCCGGATGGATCGTTCGTCTGACCAGATAGTCTCTCCGGTTCACAGGGGCGGTGAACTCGAGCTCGACGACTGCCCTCTTGCCCTTGTGGTTGATGAATTCCTCGACCTGTGCGACCTTCTTCTCCTTCCTGGTCACCATCTTGAAGAAAGCAAACTCTATGGCTTCGAGTATCGATGTCTTCCCAGATCCGTTTGGCCCAACAATCACCGTGGACCCATCCTCAAGCTTGAATTCCTGTTTCTTATAGACCTTGAAGTTCTGGAGTCCGATACGCCGAATCATTCAGTTCCACCTCCAAAGAAGCGAGGCATCATCTGCTTGACCTGTCCCGCCCGCTTGTCCTTTGTCTGTTTCATATACTCCAAGATTGAAGCTTCCACATCAAGGGGCGTCGAAAGGGTGACAGGCCGCGCGCCTATGGATGACCAGTTAGGTTCGATGTGAAGGAACAATGGATCGAGTCTCTTCTCGCCATACTCAAGCAGTGCAGTCCGTTC
>Ga0209536_100006552_pt1 | contig 17761 bp, 18 predicted proteins | sample DeeMarSeWOR28_12_FD_187461 | JGI IMG/M metagenome (GOLD analysis project Ga0209536, IMG submission 187461) | Marine sediment microbial communities from White Oak River estuary, North Carolina - WOR-2-8_12 (SPAdes) (version 2) | ecosystem: Environmental > Aquatic > Marine > Intertidal zone >... | reverse complement strand
TTTCGCCAGTCCGTTTTTTCGTCCATTTTTCAATGTGACTTCCGAGTAAAGGTATCCGTCCCGGTAACTTTTATACACGCCATTATACCCTTCTTTCCCTTTGGTCTTGGTTTTCACTGGGGGTGGTTCATTTGCATTTTGATTTGAAGTGTCAGGCTGGTTGCAGCCACATAGCAAAAGCATGATCAGCCCGGGTATCAGCCTGCCCGAAAAAAAACCAAAAGAAAAAAATGGTCCTGATTTCATTGGATGGATCTTTGCCTTAAAGTTATATGGTATTTCCGTTTAATACCAGTAATATGGATCAAAATTTAAAAATGAGATCCCACCTGTTCCGATAATACGGCCTTTATCGATCCAATAATAATGGTGGATTCGACAACCAGGGGAATTCTCAAGGCATCGGCAGTAATCCATGCAGATAGTGTTTCCCCGCCCTTAAACAAGGTGCCCTTCTCAAGTTGGATGGATATTTTGAAGCAGCTTTGTTTTTTCCCATTACCGATTTGCACGACCTCCCGGCCTTCATATACAAGATTCAGGTCATACACTTTCCGGTCAATGATCATGGTGAGTGGTATCCCTTGTCCGGTTTCCATTTGCGGATAATCAAGGGTTCTGCAATAATAGATCGAGGTCAATACATCCCGGGTGCCGGGTTTTAAAAGAAGCGTATCCCGGATGATACCCACTTCCTGGTCGCGGGTCCATGTATGGATGGCCGCCTGGTTCCATTTAAACCAATAGGAATGTTCCACTTTTTGCTTTCCCTCCCTTGTATTCCGGTAAAATTCCAGGGGTACCAGGTCTTTCGAAGTGGCCGTGGATTCAAAACGGTCACGTACTTTAAAAAATAGATCATATGGCTTCAGTGAAGAACCGGTGGATATGAAATCCACCAGGGCCGTATCATTTTCTGTTCGTGGTTTCGCTGTAAACACCACGTCCCCGGCATGCAACCATATGAAGCCCCATTGAAAATAGGCCTTGTATCGAAGTGTTTCATCCGCATTAAAATCCGGATGATCCTGGGCAGAGAGAGGGTCCGCAGCAGTGACTGACAGCCAGAAGAATATGGAAAAAAAGATGTAGGCAAACCGCACCATCAGGGTATGAAGATCTCCAGAACTTCACTGTATTGATCCGGTATCAACTGAACCTCAGAAAAACCAGCGGGGACCATCACCGTTTCTCCCAATCGGATGGCTGTTGTTCCGGAATCATACTGGAGCCGGAATCCACCCTTTAAACACATGTAGATCACAAAGGAATCCCGGAGGCTGTAATCGCAGTCCATCTCCTGGTCAAACTTCAGTAGATTGGTTTGAAAATAATCACATTGCACCAGCTGTTCAGGAAAATTGCGAACCGCCGTATAAGGTGTCCGGTAATGATCATAGTGGTTATAGTCAATCGCATCCAGGGCCAGGTCGGTATGCATTTCGCGGCTTTTACCGTCTTTATCCACCCGGTCCCAGTCATATATACGGTAGGTTACATCGGACGTTTGTTGGATCTCGGCCAGCAGGATCCCCGGACCAATGGCATGGATCCGTCCGGCAGGGATAAAAAAAACATCACCCGCTTTTACAGGTTCATAATTTAATATGTCCCTGAGTGTTTTTTCTCTCAAATGATGCACATACCGTTCTTTATTCATCGGTTGGTTGAAGCCCGAGATCAACTGTGCACCCTCGTCGGCCTCAATGACATACCACATTTCAGTTTTACCATAGGCATCGTGCCGTTTTTTTGAAAGTGCGTCATCGGGATGGACCTGGATGGAAAGAATATCATTGGCATCAATGAATTTGATCAGCAGTGGAAATTCATCGCCAAATACCTGGTATACCCGTTCGCCCACAAGATCTCCCATGTACACTTCAACCAGTTCCTGCAGGTTATTTCCTGCGAGAAAACCGTTGGAAACCACTGAAATATTTCCCTGGACACCTGAAATTTCCCAGCTTTCTGCTGCTTTTTCCAACCCCCCGATGTCTTTTCCAAGGATGCGGGAAAGTTTTTGGCCGCCCCACAGGGTTTCCTTAATGATGGGTTTGAATTTTAATGGATATAATGCATTCATTTTGATTTTCTGATGTTGATGTCCGCCATTTTTTAAACCTGTTGATTCATACCAAATATGAATTATTTGTATCTTGGTTTGGTCAACGTGACGGGATCTCGGATGTGAAATTAGGAAAAATATGCTTATTGTTGGAATAGCCGGTGGAACCGGTTCTGGAAAAACGACGGTGGTCCGAAAGATCATCGATCAGCTTCCCGAAGGGGAAGTGGTCATGATTCCTCAGGATGCATATTATAAGGATAACGGTCATATTCCCCTTCCAGAGCGGCAAGCCATCAATTTTGACCATCCACGGTCATTGGAATTCAGTCTCCTGGTGAACCATCTGAAACGGCTGAAAAAGGGGGAAACCGTGCAACAGCCCATATATTCGTACCTGACCTGCACACGGGCGGAAGAAACCATCCCGGTTCCTCCGAGACACGTGGTTATCGTCGAAGGCATCCTCATACTGACCAATGCGACATTAAGGAAATTGCTGGATATTAAAGTCTTTGTTGATGCCGATGCCGATGACCGCCTGAGCAGGGTGATATATCGTGACATCATTGAAAGAAACCGATCGGTGGAACAGGTCCTGGAACGGTATGAGAAAACCGTAAAGCCCATGCACCTCCAGTTCATCGAACCATCAAAAAAATATGCCGATATTATCGTACCACAGGGTGGTGAAAATGAAGTGGCCATTCAGATTCTTACCGGCATCATTCAGCAAGCGCTACATAAGCATTCCAGAAAATAATAGATTCATGTTACAGAACATTTCCCTCGAACAGATTCTTTTTCTTGATATTGAAACCGTTCCTGAAGTGCCCGACTTTGAGCATTTTTCTGAAGAGAAGCAAAAATTATGGGACAAGCGGTCTGCATTTTTCAGGACCGAAGACCAATTGCCTTCTGATGTGTTTGGAAGGGCTGGTATATATGCAGAGTTTGGTAAGGTCATCTGCATTTCAGTCGCCATGGCATATCCGAAAGAGGGAGATTTTGCAGTGCGGATAAAGTCGTATTATGGAGATGAGGAAGTCCCCATTCTTAAGGAATTCATTGCCCTGCTGAACAAATTGGGTCTAAAGGATATTCATCTTTGTGCTCATAATGGGAAGGAATTCGATTTCCCATACCTGGCCAGGCGCATCCTCATTAACGGACTGACCCTGCCACCGGCACTTGACGTGGCCGGCAAAAAACCCTGGGAGGTCCCTTTCCTGGATACCATGGAATTATGGAAATTCGGCGATTACAAGCACTACACATCACTGGATTTGCTTTCTCAGATCTTTCAGATACCCTCACCGAAGGCCGATATGGATGGCAGTATGGTATACGAGGCCTATTGGAAAGAAAAAAGGCTTCAGGATATCGTATCGTATTGTGAAACGGATGTGCTGACTGTTCTCCAGCTGTTCCGCAAATTCCAGGGGAAGCCCATCATCCCTGCCGAAAGGGTGGAATCCACCACCCGTTTTCAATAGATATCAATCCAGTACACGGGACTGGATGGCCTGGACCAGGAGTTCAGGCTGCTCCACATGCAACCAGTGGCCGGCATTGGGAATATTGATAAATTCTGCAAAGGGAAAGACCGCCCGGATGAGATCCTGATCTTCGTCCAGTATATAGCTGGATTCACTTCCCCGGATGAAAAGAATAGGAAATCCTGTGACCCGGGGTTCGCCACGAAAATCATCGCATACCACGCAGCTAAGAATATGTTCCAGGTTGTGGTGAAGGGCTTCGATATTCAATCTCCATGAAAAAGAATTGTCAGGATGCCGGCGTAAATTTTTCATCAGAAAAAGGCGTACCCGCTCCGAAGGAATGGTCCTGGCCAGCACACCATCCACATCTTTTCTGCTGGAAATCTGGCCGAAATCCACATCCATCATCGCTTCCATGATGGTGGCATGATCGATGGTCCGAATGGATGAGGCGTGCACCTTGTAATAGGACTTTGGGGCAATATCCACCACGACCAGGGCATTCACCATTTCCGGGTAGTGTGCCGCGAATGACATGACCGTTTTACCGCCCATCGAATGGCCCAGGAGTACCGCTTTGCGGATATCCTGTTTCATCATGAAACGGTGCAGGTCCTGACGCATGTTTTCATATGTATTCGACGGATCATGGGGCGATTGGCCGTGATTGCGCTGATCGATAAGATAAATTTCAAAATCGGATTCCAGCATACGGGCAATTTTTATCCAGTTATCGGATGCACCATACAATCCATGAAGAATGATGAGGGTGGGCCCGGCACCATATTGTCTGTAAAATAAATCCATATCAGTAATATTTTCCGGATCCTACTGTAATTGCCTGAGGTAAAGTTGAATGGTGTTTTCAAGCCCGAAATACAGGGCGTCCGAGATCAGGGCATGCCCGATGGAGACTTCTTTCAGCTCCGGGATGTGTTTAAAAAAGTATTGCAGATTATCCAGATTCAGATCATGTCCGGCATTGATCTCCAGACCCAGCTGGTGGGCCCGCATGGCAGCGTCGCGAAAAGGTGCCACCGCTTTTTTCGCATCGGCCGGGAACATTCTGGCATACGGTTCGGTATACAGCTCAATGCGATTGGTGCCGGTTTGGGCCGCATATTCAATATGTTCCGGATGGGTATCCACAAAAAGGGAGGTGCGGATGCCCTGCGATTGCAACCCCTGAATGATGTCTTTCAGAAAATCAAGATGTTTCCCGGTATCCCAGCCCTCACTGGAGGTCAGGGCATCCGGAGGATCTGGCACCAGGGTCACCTGGTCGGGGATCACCGATCCAACCAGCTTCATGAATTCAGGCGATGGATACCCTTCAATATTGAACTCGGTTTGGATCAATGGTTTGATATCCAGGACATCCTGGTATCGAATATGCCGCTCATCAGGCCGGGGATGCACCGTAATGCCCTGGGCCCCGAATTGCTGGCAGCGAATTGCGGCCTCTGCCACATCGGGGATGTTTCCCCCACGGGCATTTCGTAATGTGGCTATTTTATTTATATTTACACTGAGTCGGGTCATGAATGCAAAAGGCGTTATAATAAACGATCAAGGATTTTTACAAAATTAATAGTAATTTCGAAGAACCGGAATTTCCATGATTGCAAAAGAACTCATATCGGATGTTGTCCCTTCGTTAAAGACTTCAGATACAGGGCTGAAAGCACTGCACTGGATGGAAATTTTCAGGGTGTCCCACCTGCCCATTGTCAACAATAAGGAATTCCTTGGTTTGATCTCCGATACCGATATCTATGATCTGAACATGGCCGATGAACCCATCGGAAATCATAATCTGTCATTATTCAGTCCGTACGTCCAGATGGACCAGCACATATACGAGGTGATTGAACTGGTGTCCAGACTGCACCTGACAGTGGTGCCGGTACTTGATGAAAAGAAAAATTACCTCGGTGTCATCACCATGAACGAATTGATAAAATATTTTGCCGAATTAAAAGCGGTGAAACATCCCGGGGGCATCCTGGTACTGGAACAGCATCAGAATGATTATTCCGTCACCCAGATAGCACAGATCATTGAATCGAACGATGCCAAAATACTCAGCCTGTATATCAGTTCTCCTGAGAATTCTATGAAGGTGGAGGTCATTATTAAGATCAATCGCACCGACCTGGGATCCATAATCCAGACATTCGAGCGCTACAATTACAATATCAAAGCCTCATTCATGGATGAAGATGATATGGATGCCTATTACAGCTCACGATTCGACTCTTTCATGCGTTATCTAAATACCTAAAAAATATTTCAGATCCCATCATGAATGCAGCCCTGTTTGGAAATCCTTTCGATCCGGAATTTTTTCCGGCCATGAAAACCATTCTGGAAAAGTTAAATGAATCGGGGGCCCGCGTGTGGCTGCTCAAATCATTCAAGGTCTTCCTCGGATCCCGGATGCCTGATCTGGTGAAAGATTGTTCTGAATTTGAGGGGCGGGAAAGCATTCCACCCAAACTGGATTTCCTCCTGAGCATCGGTGGAGACGGCACCTTTCTCGAAGCGGCTGCTCTGACCAGGGGTCTGGACATTCCTCTGGTGGGGATCAATAGCGGCCGGCTCGGATTCCTGGCATATATTTCCAGGGAGAATGTAGTACAGTCCATGGAACATATTTTTAATAGGAATTATCGCATCGAGGAGCGTTCACTCATCGAAATGAGTTCGTCGGATGGCGCCATCAACGATGTGGCCCTGAATGAGATCGCCATACAAAAGACGGATTCCAAATTGATCACCATCCATCTTTACCTGGATGGAGAATTGCTGAATTCATACTGGGCCGATGGACTCATCATTGCCACGCCAACGGGTTCCACAGCCTATTCTCTCAGTGTCGGTGGCCCGATTGTCACGCCCGGATCGGAGAACTTCATCATTTCACCCATTTCCCCGCATACGCTGGCAGTACGGCCGGTGGTCATACCCAACACGCATGACATCCGCCTGAAGATCGATGGCAGGACCTCCGAATATATTGCCTCTGTTGACTACCGTTCATACCATCTGGACTCCACGGTGGAGGTGAATCTGAAAAAGTCGAAGGAAACCGTTAAAATGTTGAAATTATCCGGTTACAGTTACTATGGAACCATCCGGGAGAAGCTGATGTGGGGCATTGATAAAAGAAACTGGTAATTTTGTTTAACAAAGATTAATTCGTAATTTGTAATCATTATCATACATTTTTAAGTTTTTTTAAGTTTATTTTCGTTTCAGTATTGATGTTTTCTCGCTTCAAAACCGATAGAATTGTTATTTTTGCAACCTAACAACCTATGGCTATGAACCGTTCAGCCCTGATACTCCTACTCGTTTTCCTGGCCTCTACCGGGTATTCCTTTGGTCAAACCTGGAAAATGAAACGCTATGAGGCAATGTTGGGACTGGGTGGGACGTTCTATATGGGAGATATCGGTAGCATCACGCCCCAGGAAAATCTTGCTGGGTTGAAAGATGTGGCATTTCGATTTGTGAGGCCGGACATTTATCTTGGTTTCAGGTATAAGTTCAAAGAACGCATCGCGGTGAAAATGAATCTGAATTTTGGATGGTTTTATGGCGACGACACGTATTGCACGAACGACAGCCGTGGGGTCGTCTTCAACACCTTCTTTTTTGAGCCATCCTTTCAGGGTGAATATTATTTTATTCGCGATGTGTCTGCCAACAACTACCTGATGATGAAAGGGAAAGGTGTCATGTCCTTCAGGTCCAGTATCAGTTTTTACGGCTTTGCGGGGCTTGGACCGACCTTCTTCTGGCCCAAGGTCAAGGAAGATCCATACAACCGGACCGCCAGTGAGTATTCCAAAGTAGCAATGGCATTTCCCATTGGACTGGGGATCAAGTATGGATTGACACCGGACTGGATGTTGGGACTGGAGCTGGGAGGACGCTGGACCACCTCGGATTACCTGGATGCATTCACATCGCAGTGGTCGAAAGCCCACGACTTTTATTACATCATTGCATTCCAGATGATCTATAAAATAGATACCTCCAGGGAAGGATGGCCGATATTGAAGTTTGGAAATCGTTAAGGGATTGAGGTTTGCTGAAATGAAACGACTTAAGGTTATCCTTATTTTTCTGTGTATTTCGTTGTTGGTAAATTCCCAGAGCAAGATCGACCTGGGCCTGTTTGCCGGGACCTCGCATTACATGGGCGACATCAACAAGGAGCGATTGTTCTACGCACCATCATTTTCTGCCGGGGTGTTTTACAGGTATGTCATCAATCCCCGTTATGCCATAAAATTTGCATTCACCTATGCCCCGGTGAAAGGCAGTGATCTCGATTTTAATAACGACTACCAGCAGTTGCGGGCAGCGGAATTCAGAACCACCATCGGAGATATCACCGGCCAGTTTGAGTTTAACTTTGTAAAATTCCAGTATTCGGCATTGAGGATGACATACGCGCCCTATGTGTCAGGCGGTCTGGGTGTGGCCCTGATGAACCGGGAGGGCACCTTCTCATACGATTTTATCATTCCGTTTGGTGTGGGCGTCAAAGTGAACCTGTCGCGGCGGTTGAGTGGAATGGTGCAATGGGAGTTTCGTAAAACCTTCATGGACAACCTGGATTCAGTGGAAAATATCCCCTCCGGCGAGTTTTCATCAAAATTGCATAATAACGATTGGTATTATATCATTGGCATTGGACTCAGTTACCGCATAAATTATAATAAAATGCTGTGCCCGGCATATGAACATTAGCCCAAAACAGGAATATGGAATTAAAGGATCAAATCAATAAAGACAGATTACCACGGCATGTGGCCATCATCATGGATGGAAATGGCAGGTGGGCTAAGAAACGGGGGAAACACCGTATTTTCGGGCATAAGAATGGGGTCATTTCGGTCCGGCAGGTAACCGAGGCAGCAGCCGAGCTGGGGATTGAATACCTGACCCTGTATGCCTTTTCCACGGAAAACTGGAACCGGCCAAGGGAAGAAGTGGATGCCTTAATGGCCTTGCTGGTGGCCACATTGAAAGATGAGGCAAAAACACTGATGAAGAATAATGTCCGTCTGCAGGCCATGGGCGACCTGGATGTGCTGCCGCGGCAGGTGGCAGAAAATCTGAATGCCGTTAAGGAACGGACGGCTGAGAATACCGGATTAAGTCTGATCCTGGCCATCAGCTACAGCGCACACTGGGAAATTACACTGGCAGCCCGTAAAATTGCGGCCGATATCAAAGCCGGAACATTGACCGAAGAAGACATCACCGATGAACTATTCGGGAAATACCTGAATATCCTGGATGTGCCCGATCCGGACATGTTGATTCGAACCAGTGGAGAATTCCGGATCAGCAACTTCATGCTCTGGCAGATCGCCTATTCAGAATTATATTTCACAGAGACCCTTTGGCCCGATTTCAGAAAAGATGACCTGTACAAAGCCATCCTCAGCTATCAGCAGCGGGAACGGCGTTTTGGCAAAACCAGTGAACAAATTAACCTTTCCGAATTGGAAATATCTAAGAATAACCGATAAATGGTGGCACGATGGATTGGAGGATAAAGAACACAAAGAGCATTTTCGGAATAGTATTCCTGTTTATTTTTTTATACGTCCTGGCCCCTCCGATATGGGCCCAGGAACCCGATACACTGAATTTTAATATCCCCACCATGGATTATTCCTATCCGAGGGAATATGAAGTGGCCGGTATCACCATTTCCGGGGTGAAAATTCTGGATGCCTCCATTCTGGTGCAGCTCACCGGAATCAAAGTGGGTGAGCGGATCATCATCCCGGGCGACCGCATCACCAAATCCATTGAAAAATTATGGACACAGGGCCTCTTTTCAGATATTAAGGTGACCTACACCAAAGTCGAAAGTGGGAAAATCTACCTTGATTATTATCTGCAGGAACGCCCACGCTTATCGAGGTTCACTTTTGAAGGCACCAAGCGGAGTGATACACAGGATTTGCTGGAAAAGATCAACCTGCTGAACGGAAGCCAGGTAACGGAAAATATCCTGAATAATGTTGAACGTATCGTACGCGATTTTTATGTCGACAAAGGCTTCCTCAATGTGGATGTACAAATTCTCCAGGAAGACGATCCAAACATGCCCAATAATGTGCAGATCACGGTCGTGGTGGACAAGAATGATCGGGTCAAGATCTCCGAAATTTATTTTGAAGGCAACTCGGAATTTAACGATGACCGCCTGAGACGTGTGATGAAGAAAACCAAAAAGAAGAACTGGAATATTTTTAAAGCATCCAAATATATCGAGGACGATTACAAGGAAGATCTGGCCAGCCTCGATGATTTTTATAATAAGAGCGGGTATCGCGATTTTCAGATCTTAAGTGATTCCATCGCAAGGGTGAGTGAAGACCGCATCGATTTGTACCTGAAGTTGTATGAAGGAACCAAATATTATGTCCGGGATGTTTCATGGGTCGGAAATACCAAGTTCCCTTCAGAATTTCTATCCGCGGTTCTGGAAATAAAGAAAGGCGACCCCTATAATAAGACCAAGCTCGATGAACGCTTGTTTATAGATGAGGATGCCGTGAATTCAGTATATATGGATCAGGGATATTTGTTTGCGAGCATCACACCGGTTGAAATTCAGATTGAGGACGATTCCATAGATCTCGAAATGCGCGTATTTGAAGGCCCACCGGCCACTATCGACCGGGTTATTATCACCGGGAATACCAAAACCAATGAACACGTGGTCCGTCGTGAATTGCGAACCAATCCGGGCGACCTGTTCAGCAAGTCAGCCATCATGCGTTCGGCCCGTGAAATTGCAGTTTTGGGACATTTCGATCCCGAATCCATCGCTCCCAATCCCATTCCCCATCCCGAAGAAGGCACCGTGGATATTGAATATCAGCTCACCGAACGGGCCAACGACCAGTTTGAGATCTCCGGTGGTTGGGGAGCCGGTATGCTGGTGGGAACACTGGGTCTGCGCTTCAATAACTTTTCAATCCGACGGGTGCTGGACCTGAAGGCCTGGCGGCCCGTTCCTTCGGGAGATGGACAAACCCTGAGCCTCCGTGCACAGTCCAACGGGAAATACTATCAATCGTATAATATTACTTTCGTGGAACCCTGGTTTGGTGGCAAAAAACCGAACGCGTTTTCATTTTCTGCATACCGTTCCATTCAAACCAACGGACGGAAAAAGAACGATCCCTCCCGTCAGGCCATGTATGTGAATGGGATTACGCTGGGGCTGGGGAAACGACTCAAATGGCCCGATGACTTTTTCCACTGGTATAATGCCATCAATTATCAGAATTTCGACCTGCAAAACTGGAACCAGTATTTCCTGTTCTCCAATGGCACTTCCAATAATTTGAGTTTTACCACCACACTGAGCCGGAATTCAGCTGGTCCCAACCAGATCTATCCCACCCAGGGCGCCAATGTATCGCTTTCCCTTCAAATAACACCGCCCTATTCCTTGTTTAATAATAAAGATTATTCTGATCCGGATATGCTTGATAGTGAGAAGTATAAGTGGGTGGAATATCACAAATGGGGCTTCCAGGCCGACTGGTATTTAACTTTGGCAGGGAAATTGGTGTTGTTTACACGAGCGCACTTTGGATATCTTGGTTTTTACAATAAAGACATCGGTTCATCCCCCTTCGGAGGTTTCGATGTGGGTGGCGACGGAATGTCAGGATATAGTTTGTATGGACGGGATGTGATTGCGCTCAGAGGTTACGAAAATGGTTCTTTGACACCGGTGGTGAATGGAAAGAATGCAGGGAATGTGTATCAACGGGTCACAATGGAATTGAGATATCCCATTTCATTGCAGCAACAGGCCACAGTATTTGCGCTGATTTTCATTGAAGGTGGTAACGCCTGGTCGAGGATCCAGGACTACAGCCCATATGGCATTCACCGCTCGGCAGGAGTGGGCCTCCGGGCCTTTCTTCCCATGTTCGGATTACTGGGAATTGATTGGGGTTATGGATTCAATCCCATCACCGGACGTCCCGACGCAAGTGGCAGTCAGTTCCATTTTGTTATCGGTCAACAATTTTAACGAACTGAAAACAACAACTAAAACTTAACGTCATGAAAAAAATAGTAACATCCATAATGATCATGGCATTATCGCTGGGTCTGGGTTATGCCCAGAAATATGCCTTTGTCGATACCGAATACATTCTCAATAACATTCCTTCTTATAAATCCGCACAGGACCAATTGGACCAATTCTCGGCCGATTGGGAGGCGGAGATCAAATCCATGTATGATGAGGTGGAACTGCTTTACAGGTCATACCAGAATGATGCCGTATTATTGACCCAGGAAATGAAACGAAAACGGGAAGAGGAGATCATCGAAATGGAGAAGCAGGCCAAAGATCTGCAGAATAAATACTTTGGCCGGGAAGGCGATCTTTTTAAGAAACGCCAGGAACTGATCCAACCCATTCAGGATGAAATTTACAATGCAGTGAAAGAAATAGCACTGGAAGGGAACTATGCCGTGATCTTTGATACAGCTGGCAGTCTGTCAATGCTTTATACCAATCCCCGGTATGATTTAAGCGATGATGTCCTGGATAAGCTGGGTTATAAAAATTAATTGATTACATTTGCGCATTGAAATTGAATATGGAGGTGAATTTAACCTGCGTTATGACTGATATTGCGGGTTACAAGGGAACAGCCAATTTGAATTAACCAGGAAACTAAATTATAAAAACATGAAAAAGAAAGCACTTATGACCATCGTATGCGTCATGGTTCTGATCGGAACCAATGCACTTGGTCAGACAACGTATAAATTTGGCCATATCAATAGCCAGGATCTGCTCACTGCCATGCCGGAGAGGGATAGCGCCCAGGTGGTTCTTGAGAATTATGCACAGAAGCTGGAAGACCAGCTGGATGTGATGAATGTGGAATACAATAAAAAGCTTCAGGAATATATGGCCGAACGTGATAACCTGTCCCAGCTCATCCGGGAGACCAAAGAACAGGATCTCACTGACATGCAACAGCGGATTCAGCGTTTTCAGAATACCGCCCAACAGGATATGCAAATGAAACAGGCCGAAGTGATGCAGCCTATTGTTGAAAAAGCCCAGAACGCCATTAAAGAAGTGGCCGAAAGTAATAACTATACGTATATTTTTGACCTGGCCGGAGGTGCTGTGCTGTATTTTTCTGATGACAGCGAGGATATCCTGCCCCTGGTGAAAGCCAAGTTGGGTATTCAATAAATACGGGAACCTTATAAAATATTTGAAACCATCCTTTGAACAGGATGGTTTTTTTTTAATTTTCAATTCAAATATCCTTAGTTTTGCAAAATGAATCATTTTAAACAAGAGCAGCCCATCGGGATATTTGATTCAGGAGTCGGTGGGCTCACTGTGGCCCATGCCCTGAAACAGGTCCTCCCGAATGAACGGCTCATTTATTTCGGCGATACGGCTCATCTTCCATACGGTGATAAATCGAAAGAAACCATCATCCGGTATTCTGCCGATATCGGACGGTTTCTTATCGAAAAAGGTTGTAAAGTCTTGCTGATGGCTTGCAATTCAGCATCGGCTGCAGCCTACGATGAATTGAATTCCCTTTTTGGAGACCGGGTTCCTGTGGTCAATGTCATCGATCCGGTCGTGGCCCACCTGAAAGACCACTTCAGTTCAGGAAAGATTGGTGTAATTGGTACAAAAGCCACCATTCATTCCGGGAGCTACGAAAACCGGATCAAGGATCAGTGCCCGGGTGTGACGGTCGCTTCCCTGGCCACACCCTTATTCGTGCCCATGATCGAGGAAGGTTTCATATTCGACAATATCAGTAATGCCATCATCGGTACCTATCTCTCAAATCCGGTTCTGAGTCACCTGGATGGTCTCATACTGGGGTGCACACATTATCCGATCATTAAGAACCAGATCAATAAGTTTTACAATTTCGAAGTAGAAATACTGGATTCGGCAAAAATTGTTGCCAACGCTTTGAAATCATTGCTGCAGGAGCACGATCTGGTCGGGATGTCCCATGCAGGTGCAGATGAATTCTACGTATCAGATTATACCGATCATTTTGCAAAGATCGCCAAAATGTTCTTCGAGGAATCCATCCATCTGAATAAGATCAATCTGCCTGATTCACTTTAAGAAGGTCAATAATCCATCAGTCCGTTCCGGTACCAATCGGCGTAGTGCTGATAATCTTTTGCGATACGCTCAATCATATCCCGGGTCTGCTCCGGGTCTACCGATTTAATTTTCCGTGCCGGTACACCACCATAAATACTGCCCGGCTCCACGACAGTTTTTTCCAGCACCACGGCACCAGCAGCAATGATGGCGTTTTCACCAATGATGGCATGATCCATAATGATGGACCCCATTCCCAGGAGTACATACGATTCAATGGTGGCCCCATGTACAATAACGTGATGCCCGACGCTGACATTATCGCCCATGGTTATGGTTGATTTTTTATAGGTGGTATGCAACAGGGCCCCGTCCTGGATGTTAACGTGGTGCCCGATGCGTATGCTGTTTACGTCTCCTCGTACGACGGCATTGAACCAAATAGAGCAATGATCACCGAGGATGACGTCTCCGATAATGGTGGCTGTTTCTGAAAAAAAACAACCGGTTCCGTATTGGGGTTGAATACCCCTGATGGGCAATATTAAAGCCATGTTGGTGTTATTTTATTATGTTTTGAAATCGTCATTCGAAATTTCCCTGATTCACCAAAATAAGGACTGAAACATATTTTTGTTCAGCTTTTTAGAGAACTGTAAACATTATGTTAAAAAAAATAAAATAATATGAACTTTCCTCTCTGAAAATCTTTAATTTTGTAGAAGATTGTGAACGATCCAAATCAATTCATAACAAATACTCTCAATGCATATAAAAGGGTTCCCATTTTATATGCATTAATTTTTGCAATCCATTAATGTTATAATAAAATAATGAATAAAAAGCCAGAAGTAGTTGAACGTGAGGATGTTGTTATTAGGTTTTCTGGTGATTCCGGTGATGGTATGCAGTTGACCGGGACACTGTTTTCTGATACTTCTGCCCTCCTGGGGAATGATATTTCCACATTCCCGGATTATCCAGCCGAGATCCGGGCGCCGCAAGGAACGGTTGGGGGCGTGTCCGGATTCCAGGTGCATATTGGCAGAACCGAGGTATTTACACCGGGTGACTATGCAGATGTTCTGGTCGCCATGAATCCCGCCGCCCTGAAGGCCAATGCCAAATGGATGAAACCCGATGGGATCATCATCCTGGATGAGGATAATTTCGACGAGAAATGGATCAAAAAGGCCGGATATAAAGAAGATCCGGTCACCGAAGAAAAACTCAATAATTTCAACGTGATCAAGGCGCCCATCACCACGCTGACCAAGGAAGCCGTTAAAGATCTTGGCCTGGATATGAAAAGTGTGGTCCGCAGCAAGAATATGTTCGCCCTGGGTATGGTGTACTGGCTTTTTAACCGGCCTTTAACGTTTACCGAAACGTTCTTTGAAGAAAAATTCCAGAAACGGCCCATCATTGTGGAGGCCAACAAGAAAGTACTTCAGACGGGGTATCATTTTGCAGAGACCATCGAGGCCATGAAACCGACCTTTATGGTATCCCCGGCTCCCATCAAAAAAGGGACATACCGGAATATCAATGGCAACCAGGCCACCGCCTGGGGACTGATCGCTGCGGCTGAAAAGGCGGGACTGGAATTGTTTATCGGATCCTACCCCATTACACCGGCCACCGGTATACTCGAAGAGTTATCAGCGCGAAAAGACCTGGGCGTAAGATCCTTCCAGGCCGAAGATGAAATCGCCGGTATCTGTACGGCCATTGGTGCCAGCTTTGCCGGATTGCTGGGTGTTACAACCACATCGGGACCCGGCCTGGCGCTCAAGTCAGAAGCCCTGGGTTTGGCGGTTATGACCGAATTACCTCTGGTGGTGGTAGATGTCCAAAGGGGTGGCCCATCGACTGGCTTGCCTACCAAAACAGAACAATCAGACCTGATGCAGGCACTGTATGGCAGGAATGGTGAAAGTCCGGTGGTTGTGGTCGCCGCCAGTTCGCCCTCAGATTGTTTTTATTATGCATTTCACGCCGCCAGGATCGCCATAGAACATATGACCCCTGTTTTACTGCTGACGGACGGATTCCTGGCCAATGGCACTGAACCATGGAGAATACCTTCCATGAAAGAGTACCCGGCAATCAAACCACGGATCGTCCCCGAAGGTACCGAAAACTATCAGCCGTATGCCCGCGATCCCAAGACCCTGGCACGAAGCTGGGCCATACCCGGGACAAAGGGATTGGAACACCGTGTGGGTGGACTGGAGAAAGACTTCCTTTCCGGTAATGTGTCCTATGATCCCATGAATCACCACCGGATGACTGAAATTCGAGAGGAAAAGGTGGATCGTGTGGTGGAGGTCATCCCCGACCTGGAATTAATGGGCCCGGATACCGGGGATCTGCTGGTGGTTGGATGGGGTGGTACATTTGGACACCTGCGAACAGCGGTCACAGAGCTGCAGGCACAGGGCAAGAGTGTGAGCCTGGCCCATTTCAATTACATCCGGCCCTTACCAAAGAATGTCCGGAATATACTTGAAAAATTCAACACCATCATCGTGTGTGAGATCAACCTGGGACAATTTGCCAATTACCTGAGAATGAAATTTCAGGATTTCCGGTTCGAACAGTTCAATATGGTGAGGGGCTTGCCGTTTACCGTTGTGGAACTGAAAAATAAATTCATTGAACTACTTGAAGCTTAATCATCATGAGAGTTGAAGATACCACACTGTCATTTAAAGACTTTAAAAGCGATCAGGAAGTACGTTGGTGCCCGGGTTGCGGCGACCATGCCATACTGAATAGTGTGCTGCGGGCCCTGGCCGAACTGGGTGTGCCACCCAACAAGTATGCATTCATTTCTGGTATCGGATGTTCATCGAGATTTCCGTACTATATGGATACCTATGGCTTCCACGGTATTCACGGTCGTGCCGCTGCCATTGCCAGTGGTGCCAAAGTGGCCAACCCCGATCTGAATGTATGGGTGATTACAGGCGATGGAGATGCCATGGCCATTGGGGGAAACCATTTCATCCATCTCATCAGGAGGAATATCGATATCAACCTGATCATGTTCAATAATGAGATCTACGGACTGACCAAGGGTCAGTATTCCCCCACCTCTAAGAAAGGTACCATTACCAAGACCTCACCATTTGGGACCATTGAAGCTCCTTTTCATCCCGGTGAACTGGTTATTGGGTCGCAGGGTCGGTTCTTTGCCCGCAGTATCGATAACAATGTAAAATTATCCACAGAGGTTTTTGTGGAAGCTGCAAAACATGAAGGAACCTCTGTGGTGGAAGTACTCCAGAATTGCGTGATATTTAATGAAGAGGCCCACGGGGATATCACTGATAAAGAAGTGCGCGAAGAGCGTCAGATCTTCCTGCGGCACGGTGAACCCATGATCTTCGGGAAAAACATGGACAAGGGTCTTATATTGGATGGGTTAAAGCTCAAAGTGGTACGTCTGGGAGAAAATGGTGTGAATGAAAAAGACTTACTGGTGCACAAGGCCAATGAGAATAACCCGGGTATCCATACCATGCTGTCCAATATGCGATGGCCAAACTATCCTGTGGCCCTGGGTGTCATACGGAATGTATCCTATCCAACCTATGAGGTGGCCCTGGACAGCCAGATCAATAAGATCCGTCAGTCATCCAAAATCAAATGCATGGACGACCTGCTTAAGAGCGGACAAACCTATACGGTATAGGCGTACAACAGGAACTCTGTAAATCATTGTAGACCAATCCTGTAGGGCGACATTTTTCGTCGCATACAAATAGGTTTCCAGACTTATTCGATTTACAAAATCGATCTGCAGACATTTAGTTAATCCAACTTCAGGCATGGTCCCATCTTCGATGGCTCACCTCATGTGCCCGTTATCACGAGCGTCATTGTGTGAACTCGCTGCGACTGTGAAAGCGAGGGGCGGAGGGCTGAGAGCTGATGGAGGTGAATCATCGTGAATCGTGAGTTTTTTCACTCGCGATGCTCGTGAAAATCAGTGATCAGGGAGCGGTGAACAGT
>Ga0209536_100006551_pt1 | contig 17762 bp, 14 predicted proteins | sample DeeMarSeWOR28_12_FD_187461 | JGI IMG/M metagenome (GOLD analysis project Ga0209536, IMG submission 187461) | Marine sediment microbial communities from White Oak River estuary, North Carolina - WOR-2-8_12 (SPAdes) (version 2) | ecosystem: Environmental > Aquatic > Marine > Intertidal zone >... | reverse complement strand
CTCATTCTCCCGGCGATTCTGCTGGTACTCGGACTCATTGCCTTCCTCATTCTGGCCAGCTTTGTGGATCTCCTCCTGAGAGGTTTTGTTGTGCCACTGATGTATCGCTCGAGGGTTGGCGTTCTGGCGGGCTGGAGAGCGTTTCTTCCGATCTTTGGGTCTCACATCATCTATTTTATCGGCTTTGGGATCTTCTATGCTGTGCTCAGCGTGCTGATCGTGCTGGGGATCATCGCTGGAGTCATCCTGACCTGCTGTCTGGGATTGATACTCCTGATCATACCCTACATCAATGCCGTCGCCCTATTGCCGATCTCCTACACGCTACGGGCGTTCAGCGTGGAGTTTCTCGAGCAGTTCGGGCCTGCGTGCAAGATCTTTCCTGAATCCCAGGGCGGTGAGCTAGCCGGCCGGGAGGCGACCACGTGAATGCCGGAGACTTCGAGCTCGGCCTCCTGAGGAATGGTCTAGCGCACCGTGACCGCGTGCGGAGGTTCTGTGCCGCGCTCGTTCTTGGGGCCCTGCTGGCTCTGCTCCTGGTCATGTCCTCAGGCGGACCTTCGTGGCTATCCTGTCCGTTCCATGAGTATACAGGGTACAGCTGCCTGACCTGCGGGATGACCCGCTCACTCGATGCGATGGGGCGCGGGGACCTGATAGGCGCGCTTCAGCATCACGCGTTCGGGCCCATGCTTCTTGCAGGGATGACTCTCTGCTGTGCAGGGTTGCTCAGCGAGGCACTCTCCGGGCGGAAGATCCTGCTCCCGATCGCCAGAGCTGGTGGGCGGGCCGGCGTGGTCGTTCTCGGCCTGCTCTGGCTCCTCTACGGCATTGCTCGCCTGGCCGTCGAGCTTATTGCCTGAATTCTTCCCCCTCGCCTCCCGCTCTCTCCTCTCCGGCGCGGGGGGGGGAGGGTGGGGGATGGGTCTGCTCCGGGCGCGCAGCCCTCGGCAAGGGAGCCCGGGAAGGGAGAGCTCCTGTCAGCGATCTGTGCCGCCTGTGGCTCTGCCGGGACCTCCGCGCGCGGGGAGGGAATCTCTGCCTGCGGCCTCCTTCTCCACTGAACTTCCCCGCTGCTTACTCCCTCCCACGAACCACTACCTTCCCAGTCGTGGTGCCGGACTGGAGTGTGCGGAGCGCCTCCTTCATCCTGGCGAAAGGGTAGACGGCCCCGATACGGGGTTTCGGCAGATGCAGCGACTGAATCTCCTCAAGCATGGCCCGGAGGACATCGACGCGATCGTAGAGCCAGATGAGATTGAACCCCAGCAGGGAGCGGTTCCACTCAATGAGACTGAGCGTATGGTATCGCGGGATCCTGAAGTAACGCCAGGCAAGCCGCAGGTAGTTGGGTGTGGGACGCCTCGAGCCGAACTCTGAGAGACCGTATGCAACGAGTCGCCCAGTCTCGGCGAGGATTTCGAAACTCTGCCGCTGAATGCGGCCGCCGATAGAATCGAGCACGAGATCCAGGGACCGGCCCTCGAGTGCCGAGAGAAGATCCCTCGGGAAAGACCTGCGACGGACGAGGACCGCGTCGTATCCCTCTTCCCGTGCAAGCGCAAGTTTGCCTGAAGATCCGACAGTCCCGATCGTGAATGCGGACATCCGTTTTGCGATGCGGTTTGCATAAAGACCGACGCCACCGACGGCACTGTGGATGAGTACTGTCTGGTGCGGCTTCAGATTGCCGAGGGGTACCAGTGCATAGTATGCCGTCAACGCCTGTACGATGAACGATGCACCCTCCTCAAAGCCCCACGCCTCGGGGATTGGCGTGACATACCGCTGATCAATGTTCAGCGTTGTTGTGTAGGCGCCGAATCGAATGGAGCCCATCACGCGATCCCCGATTTGGATCCCGGTAACATAGGTTCCCCGGTCGATCACGACTCCGCTAAACTCAATCCCGGGAATGCAGTCGGTCTTGGGGGCCGCTCTGTAGAGTCCGAGCACGGCGAATACATCGGCGAAATTCAGGCCAATTGCCCTGACCTCCACGGTGACTTCGTTGTCCTGGGGCGGAGCAAGTTCCTCGTCCATCATCCTGAGACGGTGCAGGGAGCCTGCACGCGAGAGACGATACGTGGTTCGAATCATTGTCTACGCTGGGGAAGATGTTCGGTTCGGTCCACCAAGGTACGATTCCGCGTATGCATCTTCAAGAGATCGCCCTCGGCCATCGGACCGGGCAGCGGTCAGCGCGGAGAATCGCTAACCGCCTCCCTGGGTCCGCCCGTGAATCCCCTCACACGGTGTGCTTGTCGGTGGAGAGGCGACTTGCTTTTTTCCTTTCCGTTGCGTAGCTAAGATCCCCGACCTAAGGGAAGACTCTGCCAGACTCCCCACCAGGCAGAGTCCCTGTCATCCGCTATGCAAACTGCAGCACTCAGAGCGGCACTCGAGGCGCTTTTTGCGAGAGCCCTGTCACACACCGAACTGGAGCTGATCGTCCGCAGCTTTCACGGTATGGCTCTGGCCTACATCGGCCGCAAGGTGAGCACCGGGAGGCTCGGACCCAACCGCCTTGGAGTCTCGCTCGAGGATCTCGCCGTTGACTGCATTGCGGGTCTTTTCAGGCGGGATGACCAGGGGAAATTCAATGCCCTGCAGTCGTACTTCTCCGGAGCTGATCTTCGCCGCATCTCGGAGTCTGAACTCCTGGGTCTCTGCCGCCGGCTCGTCTTCAACGCGGTCAACCAGCAGCTCTTTTGCATCTATGGGATCTACGATCCGGCCTTCCGAACGCTCCTGCGCATCCTGAAAGGTTCTGCGCACAGAGTGCCAGGCGTCCAGCTTGTGGAACACCAGAGAGATAGCTGGGTGCTGTTCATTTCCAACGGTGCGAAACCGGATGCAGGGCCGGTCATTCCGCCGGAATACCTTAAAACGCTCCTCTTGTGTCAATTCTCGGTACGGTCGTCATCAGTCGAGATGCTCCACTCAGTCGGGCAGGTCCTCGCTGAGAATCCCGCCTACGCACACGGATATCCGATGATCGGCCTGGCCTCCGTGCTCCGTCACATGCTCGTCCGTATGGAAGTGGTCGACGATCCCGGAGAGACCGATGGCATCACCATCGAGGAGGTTGAGTGCGTTCCCCGGGATATCCTGCCGGCGGTGCTCCGAGGAATCGGGGCACGCTAAGTGCGGGACGGCCAGCTCGGCCCAGATATCTTCGACGCCTATCAGGCGGCGGTTCGCGAGGTTCTCCTGACGGAATTCGGGCATGAGAACGGCCACGATGTCTCATTCGGTGACATTCTGTCGACCGTGCTCCCGGGGGTGACCGGCGCTCAATATGCGGACGTTCATCGATCCCTGGAGGCTCGCAATGTCGAATAAGCAAAAATCCAAACGCAAACACAGTTCCGATCTCCAGCGTCCCGCCCGGGAAAAGAATCTCAGGAATAGGGAGTACAAGACGGCCCTTGCCAACCTCCAAGTCGGTCTCGTTAGGCTTCAAGGGTGGATTGTCAAGAAGGGCTTGAGAGTTGTCGTGATATTTGAGGGACGCGACGCCGCGGGCAAAGGGGGAGTCATCAAGCGAATAGCCCAACGGATGAATCCGCGTGTGTGCCGTATCGTTGCGTTGGGGACACCGACAGAACGTGAAACCACTCAGTGGTATTTCCAGCGATATGTTGCCCAGCTGCCCGCTGCGGGCGAGATGGTCCTCTACGACCGCAGCTGGTACAACCGTGCAGGTGTTGAACGAGTTATGGGATTCTGTACCAATGAACAGTACCACGAATTCCTGCGCTCTACCCCGGAATTCGAACGCATGCTGATCCGCGATGGCATCATCCTGATCAAGTACTGGTTCTCGGTGAGCGACGAGGAGCAGGAACGTCGCTTTCATGCGCGCATCGCCGACCCCACGAAGCGATGGAAACTCAGTCCGATGGACCTCGAATCGCGCGCACGGTGGGTCGAGTATTCGCGGGCCAAAGACGAGATGTTTGCCTACACCGACACAAAACAATCGCCCTGGTACGTCGTCAATGCGGACGATAAGAAACGGGCCCGCCTCAACTGTATCCATCATTTGCTGAGTATGATTCCCCATGAGGATCTCACTCCGAAGCGCTTGGTACTTCCCCCGCGACAGAAAGCCGGCGGATATGTCCGCCCACCGATTACAGAGCAGACATTCGTGCCTGAGATGTACTGAGCGCTGATCACCTCTACGGTCGATCCCGTTCAATGAACCGCCCCGCCCTCTGAGCCCATGCCGCCGCTGCGAGGAATGTCACATCTGTCCCATGAGAGATCCTATGTGTTCTGACGTCACTGCTGGGGTGACCGGAGACCGAGGAGTTACTGCACTCGCATCAGAAACCAGCCGGTTGCTTGAGCTGCACCTTCGCATCAGTAACAGAAAATAGATCTGCACCTCATGGGATAAAGACTTGCGGTGTGGGTGCGCTATTTGCCGCGCGTTGCAGAGTCGACCATCAGCCAGTAAGCGCTAGACAAACGCTGTCTGAAGGAGCGGGGAGGGCTGCTGAAGAGGCGGGCCTTCGGTGGCGCGTTCCTGGCTATCAGTACCCTCATTCTCCTTGACAGTGGCTGTAGGCTGCCCTACTTTGCTACTAGGCCACGATCGGTGGAATGCGGTGGGATCCACGCCGTTGTGAACGAGATTTGCGCGAGCACAGACAGGTCAAAAGTATTTCAAGTGCATGCCGCGGTGATCAATGCGTATGGTGGCGCGCACAACCCAGATCTGATGCCGGGACTGTGGGCTCCCTGAAATGGGGATTAGGAGTCTGTTGTCGGTGGAACCAGTGGAGAGTGGAAGAAGCGGGCGCTGGTGGCAGCCCATACACCAGGGGTTGTAGACTCAAATTCTACCCCCTCGATCGCGGGGACTCACAGTTCGTGTGAGTGCCCGGTTGTACGGGTGTACGCAGGGGACAAGGACCAAGATTCTATGTGCATCGTTGCAACAATTGCTCCGTTGCACTTTGCTGCAATCTTCGCGGACACTTGGCCATGGCACGTGTGAAGCACAAAGGGCGAAACGAATTCATCCACCCGAAACTTCGTCGGGACATTCGCGAACTCACTACGCTACTGGGTGTTGTTCTGGCCAAGCAGGAGGGTGAGAGCCTCTATCAAACGGTGGAAACGATCCGGAGGATGACCAAGGCATTCCGCAAACGGCCGACCCGTGGTGCCGCTGCGCGGATCGAGTCGTTCGTCCAAGGTTTGTCCGTCAACGTAGCACATCAGGTGGTGCGGGCATTCCATCTGTACTTCCTCCTCGCAAACGCGGCGGACGAGGCGCACCGGATACGGCTGCGATCTGCGGGGGATGACATGCCGGAGGTGGGGCTCGCGACTCCGCTTCGTCTTGCTCTCGGCTCGCTCAGGGGGAAAGCGACCGCTTCGAAAGCGGCCCGGCGGTTTCTCGAGGAAGCCAACATCCGTCCCGTCTTTACTGCACATCCCACCGAGGCCACTCGCCAAACCGTCCTGCAGAAGCTGTCAACGATCACTCGGCTGATCATTGAGAAAGACCGTGTGGAACACCATCCGGCTGAACAAGCACGGATCTGGGAACTACTCATGGCTCAGGTGGCACTGCTGTGGCAAACCAGCGAACTCCGATCGAACAGAGTCACAGTGCAGGATGAGGTACTGAAAGGAGTATATTTCTTCTCGGATCTCCTGTTCGACTCCATACCGCGTCTCTGTGAGACGATTCAAAGGGGGTTCGGGACTCTTGATCCGGATGCTGAAATGATCGCACCGCCTGTGAGCCTCGGGTCGTGGATAGGAGGTGATCGCGACGGTCACCCCTTTGTCACGCCCCAAGTCACGCGTGAAACGCTGGAACAGCACCGCCAGGCTGCTCTGGGGCGGTATAGACGAGAGATCAACTCCTTGTACACCGTTCTGAGCAGCTCTGAACGGATCGCCCGGGTCCCCGTGGCGCTAAGACGTTGGACACGCGCGCAGCTCCGGTCGGTAAAGCTTCCAGACTCTTCCATGCGCACCGAACCGTCCGAAACGTACCGATGGGCACTGCGTGTGATTCACGCAAAACTGGATCTAACCAGGAGAAGTGAGCGCGGTGGATACCGGGCGTCAAGGGAATTCCGCCGAGATATCGAGCGAATCGACACGGCTCTCCGTGAGGGCGGTGCTGCGAGTGTAGCAGATCACTACGTGAGACCGCTTCTCTGGGCCATTCGGGCGTTCGGATTCTCGCTGGTGAGCCTGGACATTCGACAGAATGCATCGCTCATTCGATCTTGTATCACAGTGCTCATTAGCCAGAAGACGCCCGGGCTCAAGTATGCTGTCCTTCCGGAGGAAGAGAAGCGGTTGCTCCTTCTCCGTTTGCTGAGCGGCAGGGGAAAGATGCTTCCTGGATCCCGCCGAGTTGATGGTAAGACTCTGCGAGTTCTGGAGGAGTTTCGAACAATCGCGTGGGCACGGCAAGTGTATGAGCCGTCTGCAGTCGGTTCGTTCATCCTCTCGAATACCGAACAGGTGAGTGATATTCTTTCCGTTCTGCTGCTTGCGAAGGAGGTTGGACTCGTTACCGTCAGGAGGGGTGTCGTCGCTTCCTCGAGTGTGGATATCGTGCCGCTATTTGAGACTATCGCCGACCTACGCCGGTCGCCACAGATATTGTGCTCACTTCTCGGCAACTCTTTGTACCGGTCTCAGCTCCGAAGGAGGAAGGACCGACAGGAGATCATGATCGGCTATTCCGACAGCAGCAAAGACGGAGGAATCGTATCCGCGGCCTTTGAACTCTATAACGCGCAAATCCATTTACATGCTGTTGCGCGCTCGTTTGGGGTCTCACCGGTCTTCTTCCATGGCCGAGGGGGCAGCATTTCGCGGGGCGGGGGGCCCGTATACGAGTCCATCCTGGCACAGCCGCGCGAGACGATGGGGGGGGCGATCAAGATCACAGAGCAAGGCGAGATGATCTCAGCCAAGTATCTGATCCCCGAAACCGCGATGTACAGTCTCGAGGTGATGGCGGCCGCCGTCCTGTACTGCATGGGTGCTCCCCTGCGGCGGAGAGACTTGGCCGATCGCGATTCGTATATTCAGGAATTTCAGGCAGTCTCGGCGGCTGCACGAGAGGCCTACCTGTCCCTGACTCGTCATCCGAATTTCTGGGATTTCTATCGTGCAGTGACACCCCTGGATATTATCGAGAAGATTGAGATCGGCTCCCGTCCCGTGTCTCGCACTCCCAAGGCAAGTCTCGAATCCATGCGTGCCATTCCGTGGGTCTTCTCATGGACACAATCCCGTCTTGCCATCACCGGATGGTACGGGTTTGGTGCCGCAGTGGAATCCGTTATACGTCGCCGCACGGTCTCCTGGGACGCGCTTCGTGGCATGTATCATGAATGGCCTTTCTTTCGTTCGCTTGTGAACAATATCGAGATGGTCTTGGCTAAAACAGACTTGGTCGTGGGCGGGCGATACCTGGTCCTTGGCGCACCCGTACCTTCCTCAAAGGCGCTCGGCTCGCTCATTCAAGAGGAGTATCTGAGAACCCGATGGGCCATCCTCCGCATTAAGCGGCAAAAAGAGCTGCTTGAGAGCGACGATGCGCTTCGCCAGTCGCTGCAGCTGCGCAATCCCTACCTAGACCCGATCCATTTTATCCAAATCAGGTTCCTCCGGGAGTTCCGTGCTTTCCGCCTAAGCTCTGCGTCTTCATCGAAGATGCTCGATCTGCTCAGGTCGAGTATCAATGGCATTGCTTCCGGGATGAAGAACACAGGCTAGAGTAAGGAGCGGCTATTTCCAGCAAGGTATGGTAACACATCCGATCTAGTCGAAGGGGGCACTGATATGCTCGATTGCCGACCTCGCCATTCAGGAACTGAGCCCTGTCCAATGCGCTAGCTGATTTGCTCGGTGAAGGCCTCTGATCCATTAATGACATCCCCTCCTCTATAGAACGACCTCCGCTGCAAAATCCGGGCCTGGAGATGATTGGTGCTTGCAGAAAGAAGTGGCACTACAATGGACGTCCCTGCTTTCAGGCTGTCCTAGGGGTTTCTCCTTGGCATCCCATAATGGAATCTCGGCAGCACGCAGATGGCTGCCCGAAGTCTTCCTCAGCGACTGGGTCGCCCGGCGGTGGATACCTCAAGGGTGACCCTCGCGTCATCCCACGGTGCGGAGGTTTCGAAGAAACCTGCCATCCCAGGCACCGTATAAACCAGGTAGAGATGATTCCGTTGACTACCAGAATGCAAGAGTATTGGGAAACAATACGATGCGAATTCTGCTCATAGAACCGGCAAAAGCTCCACTGACGCTCGGTGGAGAGGAGGTATTCCTTTTTGAGCCACTCGCCCTTGAGTATGTCGCGGCAGGGGTTGTTGCAGACCACGACGTCAGACTACTGGATCTGCGACTCCACCCTGAGCTTGAGCAGCATCTTGTCGATTTCCGGCCTGAGGTGGTTGGCATTACCTCGTACACTGTTCATGTCAACGGAGTGAAATCTCTCTTTCAACGGATCAAGCAGTGGAATCCGAACGTCCTAACGGTGGTGGGGGGGCATCATGCAACAATCAGGCCGGAAGATTTCTTTATGCCGTCTATTGACTTAATTGTCCTCGGTGAGGGGGTCTTTGCGTTCAGGGAGATCGTTCGAAGATTTCAGGATGGCGGGGGGTTCGACCATATCCCGGGAGTGGTGTGTGCGAACGGTCATCGCACGGAGCAATTGTCTCACGCTCCTGCGGACGACCTCGACACGCTACCCTTTCCAGAGCGGGGACTCGTGCCCGAGGACCGAAAGCATTACTACTCGGAATGGATGAAACCGCTGGCCTCGATCCGCACCTCAAAGGGTTGCCCGTATCGGTGCAGCTTCTGTGCGCTCTGGAAGCTCACAGGAGGACGTTACCTGAAGCGCGACCCCGACAAGATTGTCGCGGAACTCTCTACCATCAAGGAAGAGTTCGTATTCTTCGCTGATGACGAGTCCCTCGTGGATGCCGCGAGAATGACACACCTTGCCCACCTCATTGAGAGGGCCGGTATTCGCAAAAGGTACTTCCTCTACGGCAGAAGCGACACGATCGCAAGGAATCGAGATCTCCTGGCGATCTGGAAACGCATCGGGCTCGAGCGGGTCTTCGTTGGACTTGAATCTTTCAGGGATGAGGATCTGACATATATCCGAAAAGGTTCAATGGTACGCGACAACGAACAGGCCATCAGCCTTTTGCACGATCTGGATATCGAGATCTATGCCTCATTCATTGTCCGGCCGGAATTTGACCGGGAGGATTTCCGTGCCTTTCGCAAATACTGCAGGAGCCTTGGTTTGCGCTTCGCCACATTCGCAGTGATGACCCCGCTACCGGGAACAGATCTCTACGAGGATGTAAAAGAGAAAATGATCACCCACAACTATGATTTCTTTGACTTTCTCCATACCCTCCTCCCGACACAGATGCCCCTCAAGCAGTTCTACAAGGAATACACCGATCTGATCTGGAATGCTGTGTCGCCGCGTGACAGTATCGCGTTCCTCGCCAGGTATCCGGCGCGTGAAATGCTCCCTACCCTTTTCAAATCTTTCCGTCTCCGGAGACGCATGAGATCGGCATACCGAGACTATGAAATGACGAGCACCTGAAGGATTTGAGTGTGGGGAAGTGTGGCTCGACATGATCTTCGGTCAAGAGACCGCTCAGGAGAATAGGGCTCTAAAGGCGTGGAGCGAGTGCATCGATCTGTGCACCAAACTTGGCTTCGAGTGCATAAATGGCGGCTGGCATAGACAGGTGCTTCGGAAGCTCCCGGGCCACAAATCTGAAGACCCGGTGGGCGATCGGGATTCCCGTTGCGCTTTCGGCAGCCAGTGCCTGAAGCCTAAATCAACTACACAGGCACTGGAGTAGACGCCGGAGTGGGTTACAAGCTGCAATATCCAATGGCAAATCGACCTTCTCTCCAGGGGTGAGGTGACTGCATGAATTGCAATTCACGATTCCTAAAGTGGCACGATCAGCCGATAACCCTGCGGATCCCCCATGTGCCGGAGGTCGGTGTGATCACTGGCCGTTGGCATTAGGTTCTCTACCGCACGGCCACCCTGCTTAGCGCACGCAACCAGTCTAAGGGGCGCTGACGTGGAGGGATTTTCCGCCTGGATTGTTTAGATGGGCTGAAGGTGAGAGCGTTGACCGAAGCTCCCACCAAGGGGAAGAAGCGATCTCGAGATCGAAAGAGCACATCGCAGGGAACGTCCGATTCCCTCAGGATGTGGACCTGCGAGTTGCCTCTATGTACGCATGCTCGAGCCCGACCTGGCTCAGGGTCATGGACGTAATCGGCAGATCGCCGAATTTCTCGATCACAGTCCTCAAGGACATCTCCTGGGGTAGCAACAACGTCAATCTCTCACCGTACGATCGATATTCCCAACCGAACGACCCTGCCCTGTCACAGATTGCGCCCTCATCCCTCGTGACAACGGTTGCCAGCTGCTTTGCGGGGACGATGCGACGCAGTTCATCGAGTGTGCCTTCCCGGAAGATCTGCCCGCTTTGGAGAAGCCCGATCCTGGTGCAAAGGCGTTCAGCCTCCTCGAGGTCATGCGTCGTTAGCAGTATGCTCACGCCGGTGTCTTTCAGAATGGTCACCAACTTCCACAAGTCATACCGTGCGTCAATGTCGAGACCGGCGGTCGGCTCGTCAAGAATCAGCGCGCCCGGCGAGTGAACCAGGGCGACAGCAATATTGACCCGGCGCTGCCAGCCACCGCTCAACTGTGATACTCTCGTGTCGGCATAGCGCGCCAGGTCGAAGTGCGCGATGAGCTCACTGATTCTAGTAACGCGCCGCTGCCCCTGCAGTCCGTAGATTGATGCAAAGAACAGCAGATTCTCCCTACATGTGAGGTCTCTGTAAAGAGAAATCTCCTGCGGAACGACTCCGATCTGATATTTCGCAGACTCCGACATTGGCCGCCCATCGACAGCAACTTCACCCGAGTCCACCTCCAGAAGATTGCACAGAATGTTGATCGTGGTTGTCTTTCCAGATCCGTTTGGCCCGAGAAGTCCGTATACTTCACCCTTTCCTACCGAGAATGACATACCGCGAAGGACGTGAGTCGCGCCATAGGATTTGCGGATGTTGTTGACCTCAATCACCGTCATCCCTCCTTCTCTTTCAGCAGCATGCGCTTGTACGACCGGATACCCAAGACAAGGGACAGGATTGTAAAGGCCACGAGGGACAACCCATGGGTTTGAATCTCCACGAGGCCAAGTCCCTCGGCAGACACAGCACGAAGGGCCTGGTTCATATGAAATATGGGGTTGAGGTGTGCTGCAGTAAGCAAATACGAGGGAAGGATGGACACCGGGAAGAACGTTCCTCCCAGGACAAGAAGCGGCACCCCGAAGGCCGCTACGGGTCCGTTGACGTCCTCCGTTCTTTTCGTAAAGCGTGCGCCAAAGAAGAATCCCATGCCCACAAACGAAAAGACGCTCAGGCAGATTACGAGCAATCCCAATGCGACAGAGCCGTGAAACCTTCCGCCGAAGAAGAATGCAATGCCGTATACGATCACGGTCTGACCGAGAGCAATAACGAAGTGGGCAAGGACGATCCCCAGGAAATACGATGACGGTCTGAGCGGGGAAAGGAGAAGGCGACGCAATGTGTGGCGTTCCCGCTCTGCGACGATCAGCGCGACAGGGCCGCCGAGACAGCTGAAGAAGAGCGCGGCTCCAATGAGAATTCCGGGCGCGGTGAAGTCAAACGATTTGCCCGGACTCTTCCCCCCTGCATAGATAAGTCCGAACAAGAGGAGCATGAGCGTCGGGAAGACGAGCCAGAAGATCAGGCTCCTCCTCATACGAAGGAGCTCAATCATTATGCGCTTCGTGATCGCAAGGATCTCGTTCAGATGCCTAGGCATAAGACTCCCGCGGAAATGGAACAAAAACCAGTTCTGAAAACCCTGCAATATGCACCAAGCATGCCCATTCCTTTTCGTATATGATGCGTAAGAAAAAAGACCTAGAAGTGTGTAGCGATGGCTGCGCAAGGTGAGGAATACTTATGATCCTCCCCCGGGGGATTGTCGGCATGGTCTACAGCCTTTGCCGCCTTTATTGATAAACTGGTCGGAGTTGCCAATGCGTCTCTTTCGCGTCGTGAAATCAACATCGAGCCATAAGAACTGGGTGGCTTCGGTTATTCCACATCCCGTAAGGAGTGAGACACTTCTGACCTGCCCCATGACAAAAGAAAGACCTCTCAGAAAGTGAGAGTAATCTCTGTTTAAGCGGCCTGTCAATAGCCGGGCTGTTCTGGGAAGTATAGGAAGAATTGTGGAAAGAAGAAGCTAACTTGAGCCCAGGCCAGATGACCGAATCACCTCTCCAGGGCCCGGAACTGCACTAGACGATCTTGCGAATGACGGAGAGACCGAGGAATGGTGGGCGGTGGGAAAGACCAATCTGCCGTGGGTAGACTGCTACGCCTTCGAGCTGGTGAATGTGTTGCTATTCCCCTTCCCTCGGAGTAGTTTTGAGTACAAACATCGGTGCCTGACGGCTTTTCCAGTCATGGGCCGCAGCTCTGGGCCCTGATCCAGCTCCCTCGCTTTGAGCCTGCGCTGACCCCCCTTTGACTGGTACTTGATCTATTCCAGTGACTGTGCCTCGATCTTTCCCGCTGCCCGCAGAGCTGATGGGGGGGGAAGGGTGCACCAGCCTTGCGCGAGCAATGGGCTCAGATGATGCGGTGAAGCGTCGAGAAGCTGAAGTCGAGGCTCATCACCAAAGCGCGAAACGTGCCGCCCGAGAACTGAGGGGATAAGGTGGTGCTGAAATAACCGTTCCACAGCAGGTGATATGCACAGTAACATTTCAGACAGAGGACCCCGGTTTACCTTTCCGGTCGGATATCAGAGATTCCACAAGGACCAGCTCTTTAACTTCCAGTTGAACAGATGGTATTCCTTGGGGTATGCGAGACGGGAAGACATGGTTGAGGCGGGATCACACGTGTCGACATTCGCGGATTGGAAGCGGGAAATGCTTAGGCTTGCGGACCGAGCCCTGGCTGAAGAGCGACTCTTGAATGCGGCCTTCTACTACCGCGCTGCCGAATTCTACACTCACTCAGAGGATCCCGACAAAGTTATTCTCTACCAAAGGTTCATTGAACTATTCTACAAGGCCTTCGAGCGAGAGAGTATCACGCGACACCTGATCCCCTATGAAGGAGCATTTCTCCCGGCACTCACCATCCCGGCGGCATTGGACACGAAGGGGACCATCGTCCTCCACGGGGGTTTCGACTCTTTCATTGAAGAATGGTATTCGACGATGCGCACCTTCTCCGATTATGGGTATGATGTCATCGGATTTGAGGGTCCCGGACAGGGTGGGGCATTGAGAACCTATGACCTACCGATTACACACGAGTGGGAGAAGCCGACGAAGGCAATCCTTGACTATTTCCAGCTCACAGACGTGACTATGATTGGTATGTCCATGGGTGGCTGGTTCTGCTTGAGGGCCGCGGCATTTGAACCGCGGATAGAGCGTGTGGTTGCCTCGGGGCATGCGATCGACTACATGAAGAGCATGAACGTTGTACTTCGAGAGATTCATCTATGGTTTATGGACCACTTCAGAACTTGGATGGAGCAGATGGCAGAGAAGAAGTTCAGCGGCGAGGGACAAGGAGCGTGGGTTGTCGACCATCTGAAGTACATCACAAAACAACACCAAGCGCTGGATGCCCTCGAGTTCTATCTGCTCCTGAACGAGGACAATATCTGTCCCGAGCGTGTGACGCAGGATGTTCTGATTCTCAATGGGAGGAAAGACCATTTCATCCCATTCAAAATGCACAGGCTGCAGATCCAGGCTCTCACCAACGCGCGATCGGTAACAGGTCGGGTGTTCAGAAGAGAGGAGCATGCTGAGAATCACTGTCAGATCGGGAACTTTGGTCTTGCGCTACGGGTCATTTGGGAATGGATTGAAGAGCGGCGTAGACAATCATCATGAACCCGATTGTCTGTCTCAGTGCCTGGAACAGGACTTGAGCATGAACAGCATTGCGGACGCTAGCTCGTGATCTCAAGGTAACCGTTAACTGAGGTTGCCGAGGCTCTCCTGTGTCTTGAAGAAGGACACGCCCAGGGAAGAGTTGTCATCCCTGTGTGAAGACTTGCGACAAGCCGTCCTTCCCGGAGGCGTGTCCGCGAGCTGATACGCGTAGGGTCAAACACAAGAGGAGGCGTGATGTCCAACGCACACGGTGGCATATCGTCGATGGGAACAATGCGTACGTTCCTCAAAGTTGGAACATGCTCAGAGGCGCTTTGTAACGTTCTCGACCGCGCATTCGATCACCCCTTGGAACTCGAGGAGCACGCCGCCATGCCTCTCGCGGGCGGAATCATGCAACATGGCTACCAGTGCGGCCTGATTTGGGGCGCAACGCTTGCCGCAGGGGCACAGGCCTATCGACGGTTTGGTGCGGGCCCGCAGGCTGAAGCGGCGGCAGTTCTTGCAGCACAAAGACTAGTAGAATCCTTCCGTGCTCGTAACAACGACATCAATTGCCACGAACTGACCGATACAGAATGGCAGAAATCAATGCAGGTATTTAGATATTTCCTCAAAGGGGGTGCCATTTTTTGCTTTCGTATGGCAGCAAGATATGCCCCGGCAGCATTCAGCGAGATAAATACCGCGCTTTCGGAAAAGCACAGCGAAGCGCCCTCCCCTCCCGTAAGTTGCGCGGCGATGGTGGCGAAAAAGATGGGCGTATCCGACATGCATGCGGTAATGGCGGCGGGGTTTGCAGGTGGAATCGGCCTCTGCGGAGGTGCCTGTGGGGCATTGGGAGCCGCGATATGGATCATCGGAATGGACAGCGGCAAGGAGCGAGACGGCAAAATCGATTTTCAAAACCCCAGAGCCATAGATGCAATTAATAGATTTCTGAAATGCACCGACTTTGAATTTGAGTGCTCCGAAATTGTCGGCCGGCGGTTCGACAGTGTCGACGACCATGCCGGCTATTTGCACGATGGAGGCTGCTCGGAGATCATCGAAGCATTAGCTGCTGAATGATCTGCCGGATCGGCCTTCTCGGACGGCGAAAGGTATTGTACGACAAAACACCTCTACGTAGGATTCAGCCGTAATACAGCGTTGCAGTCGGCGGCCGGAAGCTGAGGTTTGTGCGAATCTTATTCGGCTGCGACGGGGTTCGGCTGATCGGACTCCCTTCGGCATGGCGCCGGCTCCACGGCACCTGGCACAAACGATGGGGGCAGCTCAGGTCTGACCGGAACTATTCTACAGGTTCACGATGGAACAGCCCGTCCTTGCAGACAGAGATCAGTTCCCCACGGAAGATGTCATCTACTCGCATCTTGGGAAGGCCAAAGCTCTATGGGTCTTGTTGTTTGAATGCATCCATCATGACTATCCGGACTTGACCGAACAGTGGAGATACTACCAGGACGCCAAGAGCTGGCTTCTCAAGGTGTCGAGAAAGTCCAAGACAATCTTCTGGCTCTCAATATCTGATGGCTCCTTCCGAACCACCTTCTACTTCCCTGACAAAGCAGAGCGTGCAATACTGAAAAGCCCCATTGCAGATGAATTGAAGAAACAGTACAGGCGTGGGAAAAGACTTGGTAGAATTCGGGGCCTCACGATTCTGTACAGGAACAAACGAGATGTCGAGTATGCCAAGCAACTTATCGAGATAAAGAGCGGCATCAGATGAACGGTTCATGGAACAGTGCGTCAGCCTAGTGAGTCGGAAGGTGTAGCGTGACCTGGGCTTCAGTATGGATGAGGATGCGGGCTCACGGTGCATCAGTGGACCGCTGCTCCTGAATCTGGAGGGACTATTCGGAGAGATGTGACGAGATAGGCATCGTCGCGTTGGGGCAGCGTCACTGATCCTTTGGTGCAGAGAGTACACGAGAAAACGGAAGCCGGATCACTCGGTTTCCAGGATTCTCCTTAGGCGAGATGCCAGAGCATCTGATGTCTGTTGTCCGCCGGAGACAGCTAGGACATACCGGCCCCGGTGCTCAAGCATTACAACCTCTTCGTTGCGCTGTTGGAGTCTCCACCTTCCCTTAGAATTTAACCTCATGGGCAAACGCAGCTTCTCCCACTCCGCTTCTGCGGCGCGGAGAGCGGCCTCGGCGGCTGCAACATTTTTGTACTCCAGAATCAAGTAACGGGATCCACCGGATTCCCCCACGACACCGTCGGCTGGAGGGAGGGATGTGGCCCACGCGTAGGGGAGCTGATTGCCCAGGGCAAGCTTTCCCCGGACAAATACCATCGTCCGCGAATCCAGGGCAGCCTCCCTCAGGAGCGTACAAAGGCCCGGCAGTGATCCCGTTTGACGGATTTCTGGGTCCAGGTGCCCTGCCAGCTGAAGCAGCATCGCCCCCGAAGCCGAATCGGCGGAAGCGTCCGTGAGCATCGCGACGTACGAACCTTTCCAGAAGATGCAGTACCCTTCCCCGAGCACGCCCTCCTGCCCGGCGGGCACGGAGGTACCCGCCCCCACGGTGAATGATGTGAACAGCCCGTAGGCGGCCTCAGGGCTCCCCATCTCGTAGAGCTCAGTTGTCGCACTCCGATCAGGCACACGCGAGTATTCCGAGCTGAAGACCCGCACGAATCCATATTCATAAAAGAGGTCAGCTCCTCCATCAATGAGGAGGAACAGATCCTTTCCCGCATACACATCCACGCTGTCTGTGCGAGTCCACCCTCCGGCTGTGGAGGGGAGTATTGCAGCCTGACTCAGCGATGGCGAGGGCGTGCCCGCTGTGAGGCAGACACCCGCTGCCGAAAGTAGGGCGGCAATACGGGTGATTCCGATCATAGCGACTCCCTGAGGGTCGTCAGCGCTTCGAGGTTTGTGGTGCCAATGCCATGTTTTTGAGCGCGGCGCAGCATGAGGACATCCTCCGGGCGAAAACCCAAGATCCCCGCCCCGCAGGTATCGAGTGCGACCGGATCTGTCGAGGCGACAACGCTGCGGTAATTCCGTACCGGTCCTGGTCCAAACGGTCCCCCCTGCACGATAACCTCAGTCGCGTCTCCAACCGAGAGTGTGGGCGTGCGCAACAGGTTTGCGTCGGCAATGGACTGGGAGAGGAACGCATAGTCATCTCGGTCCCCGCCGGGGTCAGAACCGAGGTGAAACGTCTGATTCGATCTGTCGGAGACTGCACCCATGAGGTTTTTCAGGCCTCCGGTGAACCATGTTCCCTTGTGGTCCTTAAAGATCGGGATGTTGATGTAAACGTCGCACTCCAGAAGGTCGGGGACCACATCGACTTCTCTGAGATTCACGCTCCTGGGAATCAAAACCGTACGGTGCGGGCGGGGGGGCTGGATTTCATCGAGGTAGCTCTTGTGTTCGGGCGAGAGTGTTGCATGCCTCCAGTAGCGAGCCGGGGTGTCCTCGAGGCTGACGATCTGGTCGGCGCCTGCCTGGCGACACATCGCAATGACAGCGAGGGTGATCTCTGGCTTGACGAATGTGCCGGGTTTTGAGTACCGGGAATTCACCAGGAGCCCAACACGGGTGCCGGGCGCAACAAAACGTTTCATCCCCCCCATAAGTTCGACTGCCCGTACGGTGGCATCGTAATAGTTCGAACCGGAGACAACAGCCAGGCCTGCCGGACCCGTCCCGCTGGGGGGGGCGAGGGAGCCGGGGAGCACGCCCGC
>Ga0209536_100006550_pt1 | contig 17762 bp, 19 predicted proteins | sample DeeMarSeWOR28_12_FD_187461 | JGI IMG/M metagenome (GOLD analysis project Ga0209536, IMG submission 187461) | Marine sediment microbial communities from White Oak River estuary, North Carolina - WOR-2-8_12 (SPAdes) (version 2) | ecosystem: Environmental > Aquatic > Marine > Intertidal zone >... | reverse complement strand
AAGTGACCGTAGCCCTCGCCGAAATCTCGCTAGCTCGCAAGTCAGCTAGGTCGGAGCGCGAACTTGTGGATGCCATGGAACGAGCAGAGACGGCCTTGCTCCGAGTGAGAGATCCACTGCAGCGTTTGACGACAGAACTGGCCACCATTGCCGAGAAGAAATAGAACCTCAAGCTAAGCGTAGACCTCCCGCCAGTTCCAAGCCCAGCGGGAGGTCTATTCCCTATTCTCATCACCTGCGTGGAGCCTATTCTTCTGGTTCTTCTATTTCTTCCTCGCGCTCAACTCTACCTACCAGCTCAGGCTCGGCCACGACCTCGACTTCCTCTTCCACGACCTCGACTTCCTCTTCGACAATGCGTGGCGCTTCAATGCGTGCAATTACTGACTCCAGATCGGAAAGGACAGTAATTGATGATGGGACTTCCAAATCAGCCACACTGACAAAGTCATTGAATTCAGCCAAGGGAGACAAGTCCACCTCAATTACGGATGGTAAGTCAGCAGGTAAACACTGCACCTCGACCGTATTCAACCCGTGAACAAGAACTCCGCCATGCTCCACAGCCGGTGCCTCACCAGTGAGCACCAACGGAACTTGGGCGGCAATCCTTTCGGTCATCACCACCTGATAGAAGTCTACGTGGAGGACGTTATGGCGAATAATATCGCGCTGAACCTCACGAGCAAGCGTTAAGACCGGCTCTGCGTCGCCAATCTGCAAGGAAATGAGCGTATTGCCACCAGCCTTGGCCAACACCTTGTGCAAGACCTTGCCCTCCACCTGGATTGGCTTAGTCTCAACCTGGCTGCCATAGACAACTGCCGGCACATAGCCTTGCGCGCGCAGTTTCTTCACATGCCTGCCGGCGAGGGTGCGGGACTCTGCTTTCAACTCGATCTGTTCCATGATTACGAATCGCTCCTCATCAACCTACAAAATATGTATCTCCCAAAAGGGGCGCTCCCCTATCAGGGAAAAAGCTTGGTGCGGAATTGAAGGTCGTCTTCGCGACACACAAGGCCGGTCGCATGGCCGACCTACGAAATAAAAGAGCGTCGTCTATCCAGCTGACGCCCTGGCAAGTACCCGCCTCGTCATAGCCACCCAATATTCTAGTTGACTTCCCACAATTCGTCAAATCAGTGCCACTATGTAAAACACTATATCGTTATGGTCAACGCAGCAGTCAGTAAATGATGGTGCCAATGTCTCCATCCCCCCCCGAAAGAGCCAAGGCCACCTGACCAGGGGTTTCACCAGAGACGATGTGGACTTGCAGGGGGGGTTGGGCCAAAACGAGATGGTACATGTCGCGTACCTTACTGAACATGCCACCGGTGACATCTGTAGCGTGTGATCCCCCGAGAGTAGCCTCGACTTCCTCCCAGTTTTCCAGAGTGATCTCCTCGTAGCGTGAGGCACCAGGATCAACTAGAGGATCTGCCGTGTACACGCCGTCCACGATGCCAGCCAGGATGACTCTGCTCGGCTGCAGTTCACGGGCAATGTTGTCGAAAATCTGCTCAGTCGATATGATGGTAAAGCCCTGAACAGCGTCCACCGCCACATCACCGTGAACCAAAGGGATCAGACCCGCCTTGAGCACCTGTTTCATGGGGTGGGTATCAAAATACATCAATTCACCCCTACGACAGCGAGCTGATGCAGAAGGCTGATAGCTGACGACTGGTACTCCCTCCTCGAGCAGCAGATCGGCGACCAATCGGTTAAGACGAGCAGCGGCAGCAGCAGTATACGCAAAACCTCGCCAACTTTCCTGACGAAGGAGATCGTTGGTGTCGATAACTCCCTCATGAGTTCGGTATTTCTCCGCAGCAACGTGGCCGAAAGAGCCTGAGCCATGCCCCAGAATAAGCTGCATATCGGGTTGGTCATCCAAGGCTTGCCGAATCTCTTGCCCCAGGCGGCAGATCACGTCCTCACGAGCCGTGAAGGGTAAGCTCTTATCTGTAATGACAGACCCACCAAGCTTGAGCAGCACAAGTTCAGTCATCCACCTCCCCCAATACGTACCGGTGATGCGCCCATATCAGTTTGAGTCGCCAGGGTATGGGTGCGTGTTCGAGCCAGGCGTATTTCATCACCCGATCATACAAATCTGGCTCGTGATCTAGATAGTAAGCCATTGTACTCCACGACCAATCTTTGCCCGTAAATCGCGCTTCCAGCTTCTTACTCTTGATACCAAGCCGTCTGAGCACCTCAGCGGCAGGCATCACGGTGTCAGGCCAAGGGGGAACATCGAGCACCCCTTGATCAATGAAGCGCACGCCAGCCTGGGTTAGCACCCCTTGTATGCGCTTCATATGCACCCATCGTTCATCGACGGTGTCGAAGAATTCGCGTTCAATCAGATATTTGCGCATCAAGTAACCCACCTGGATGCTATTGGGCATAGCCACAAAGACCAATTTCCGGCTGACGCGGGCCAGTTCGCGCAAAAGGGCCTCCGCATCTGACAGGTACCACAGGCCAGCCCATTCCCAGGCCAAATCAAAAGAGTTGTCTTCAAAGGGAAGTTGTGCGAAGTCCCGGTGAAGCACGAAACGAGCGGGTAGACTCAGCTCGCCCCAGATGCGGGTTATGGCATTCAGGCGCTCATCCACGCAGTCCACGAGAGTCACATCACAGCCGCGCTGGGCCAGAGACACACTGTTAATGCCGCTGACACCAGCCATACCATAAAGCGGTGCCTCCAGCACAGTGCGAATGCTGTGCTGATCCACCAACCGGTCCAAGAAATCATTGAGGACGAAACGCTCGTAGACGACGCCCAGTCCTTCGTCGTAATCGGTAAGATACTTGTTCCAGATAGGTTCAGTCATCGCTAACGCTGCATTCTACCCTACGCCACTGCGACACGTGAGCAGCATCAAATAGTCAATCTCAAAGCCAGAACATCCTCGGAGCATCCGACAATCTTCTCAATCCTCCCCTCAAGGTTGGAGTGGGTTGGTGGCGGCTCCTGAAGGCAGGAGTCGGGTAACGCCCAAGACAGGCCGCCCGCTGCGCTCATAGAAGGCCTCCAGGATGTCTTCTTCTAGACCAAGTGGTTCGTAAAGTCGCCGAAAATCCTCACCCCGATCAAAGATAATCTCATCCGGGGATCGCCACAGGTACAAGCTTGCAGGGTCGCTGATGAATTGCTCCAATCTCGCATCGAAGTCCGGGCCGGTCTCCCACTCATAGCCAAAGGCTTCGACAGGCGTCACTTCCCCAAGCGTGAGAAAGGCTACTGGTGCAGCAATACCCCAGTCCATAGCGGCAACTGGCGCCCCGTGACGCTCGTTGACCGCCAGCCAACGAGCCAAGTCTTCCACGGCGTCCGAGTGCGCCCCCAGGCCGCCACTGATCGCCAGGGCTCGATGATAGCGTATGTCAGTAATAATCTCCACAAACCCCGAAGCGCCGATGACTATTGTGGTCAGAATCAGGAGCAGCTTTGCCTGGCCCCCTGCCAAACGGATTTGGCTGTGACGAATCAGCAGACCGACGGTAGCGGCCACGGCGAGAGGAGGCCACGGCGCCAAGATGGCAAAATGGGTCACCCAGAGCGCAGATACCGTAGCGCAACTCGCCAGTATCACCCCACCAATTACCAAGAAGGGAAACAACACACGTCGTGCTCCCTCCGGCGCGGGGCCAATCATAAACCACAAGGTAATGCCCAAGGCAGCTGGAAACAGGACGAGGCTCAACCAGTTGGCATATGTCTCCCCCAGGTACCACAAGTGACTCCCAGCTATCACGGCAGCAAACTGCCTAAGCCGTTCCAGTAGGTTAAGAATGAAGGCCAAGTTGTTTGTCCCATAATACGAGGTGGTAAGATTGCTGCCTACACTGCGAAGAGTACCTCTCGTCTGCAAATTGTAGAGGATGAGTGGCACACTACCTAGTAAAAAGGCAAAGATAGACCAGCCGGCCGGAACCTGCAGCAGTCGCTTAGCGAAGCGCTTCCACTGATGGAGGTTTAGCAGAAAAGCAGCCAATGCCAGCGCGAAGATGAGCCAGATGAACAAAAACTTGGCGTAGAGGCCCACGCCTAGCAGAAACGCGCCTGCTACGGCATACCGTTGAGCACCAGTGCGCCACCAGTAGAACCACATCAGCACCGCGGCCAACCCAATAGCCGCTGTCACCGACGTGACAAAGACACCCTGACGACTCCAGAAGACAAAGGTCGGGTTAACCGCCAGAAGCAGCGCGGCCAGGCCAGCGACCCAAGGACCATAAAGTGCCTTCCCTAGGCGGTAGGTAAGCCAAAGAGTGAGCAGGCCAATAGCAACCGCCATTGCCCGCAGGCTAATCGGGTTGATACCCAGAAGCAAGAAAAAGGGGATAGCAAGGTAGGTATTGATAGCACCAATGTAATCTTGAGTCATTAGAGGGAACAGACGCCCCCCTAGCTGTAGGCCATTGCTGCGAAATGTGGTCACTGGCTGGTTCAGCAGAAGTTGCATGGCGGGCACTGCCTCGAAAGCCTCGTCATAGTGAAGGCCTGGAAGAGCAAGCTGATAGATAGTCAAACCCGCGAAGAAGACCAGGGCAACGGCAAAGAGGATTCGTTCTTGGCTCATTTCGTGAGCTAATCTTGGGCCAGCAATGACACATCAGCAATGCGGGCCTGGTAAATCCAGCCAGAGGCGTAAATGCGAATATACTTTATGTAAACTGGCTTCGTTGTACCCAGACTGTCCAAAAGATTCGGGGACTCATAGGGATACCAAAGGAAACGGGCAATCCGCTCACTGGAATTGTCGGGTGCATCAAACAGAAGCCAGTCTTCAGGTGGCGGTACGTAATAGAAGCCGTGATACCAATCTCGATCATTGCCGTTTGAATCCTTGTAGGCTAGGTGAACCATTACGGGGAATTCGGAACCGAGCGTACCTCCACCGGGCAGGCTCTGTCGCTCCAGGCTAACGTCAAGTTGAACGCGCAGTGAGTCAAAGTCTTGCACGCTCTTGTTCACTTCCTGGATAATACCAACTTCGCTGTGGAGGTTATCTTCGCCCTGACTGCGGAATTCCAAGGCCTGACGATTGCCGATCTCGACAATATCCATGCTGGTCGTGACCGCACCTGAAGGAGGCTCAACCTGGTAGACTTCCCACACCCCCTCCAATGGGGAAGAGAAATCATAGTTTGCAAGCAGATTCTGCTCCGCCGGCAACGGAGAAGATGGCACCTCCCCAGGGTTGACCATGGCACGTTCTCCTGCCGCCAAGTGCACTGACTCATCGGCGGCAACCAGTTGTGCCTGGCCCTGACGGGCAGTCACCTGAGTGCCCTCGTCATTAACCTCGATGGAATAGCTTCCCTCGCCCAAGCTGACAACTGCCTGAGGAGAGAGAATCTCAAATGACAAATCGGAGCGGCTTGTTGGTGCAACTCGGACGCGTCCTTGCTCCAACTCAACAACAATGGTATCGGGGCGATGCCCCATGCTGTAACGTGGTGCACGGGACTGCCGAACCCGCACACTCGTTTCACCATAGAGTGTAAGCGTGGTATCGTTGAAAAATGTCAGAATAGCCTGGGATGTGCTATCCGTGGCGATACTTGCCATCTCCTCAACTTCTATGGTGCTCCCATCGGTAATAGGGACAGGGAGGTTAGCCTTGCGCATCTCGGCCAGCACGGTCCCACGCACCGATGTCACAGCCGTCGTTTCGGCGGTCATCGCGTTGAGAAGGTACCAGCGAACACCGAGGGGGATGGCAACAGCCAACACGCAGAATGTGGTGAAGGCCAGCAGAAGCACGGTCCAGGCTAATCGCTCTGGATTACTGTGCATACGCGAATTTCGGTCCCATCATAAGACTTACGGCGGGGTACAGGCTTGATTATACCATTGGGTGTGACGAGGAACAAAATTCACGCGGGTAAAGGGTAATGAGTATCGTCGCTGCTCCCATAGGGGATTTCGGGGAAGATTTCCGGCCAAGTTTCTGGCGTCCCACCTCTTCTAGCGTAGGATAAGAGTCCTTTCTGCAGGAGGACTGACAAAATTTCGCAAAGGTTCTTGACAAAACTGGTCTTAATTAGTATGATGTAACAGTCAGTACTATCAACTCAGAGCGGACTATCTCCGCACAGGATTCACTTCAATTCAAAGGAGGTTACGATGATCTACAAGGTTGTTGAAACACTGGACAGGATGGTTGGGATTGAGCGAGCCAGAGCGCACTGCGACGTGCCGTGTGGCATTTACGATCCCATTACCGCTCAAATCGCGGCCCTGACCGTCGTCAGGATGGTTGACTTGATGAAGGACCTGGGGAACCAGCAGGACCTAGCATCCAACAACAGCTTGGCCAGGTACGTGGCAGTCAAGGAGGAGCATGCCGAGAAGGCAAAGCACGAGATCCGGGTCATTTGGGGCGACTACATCAAGCCCAACCATGTGGAGGAGCACCCCGAACTGCATGGTCTGGCGCATCAGATTATGCAGCTCGGGTCCAAGTGCCGGCAGACGGTAGACCGGGACACCGCTGTGCAACTTGTGGAAGCCATCAATCAGTTCGCAGAAATCTTCTGGAAGACCAAGGGAGTCGCTACCAAGCGAGCCAAGGCCCCCTACGCGCCAGCGTTGGAACTGGTCTATCCTGACCTGTAATGTTCCGTGTTCTAAGAGTAGCAGGCAATAGCTTGCTACCTGCGTATCAAGATGGGGATTTTGTGCTTGTGTCCAAGATCCCCTTTCTTTTTGGGAAGATCAGGCCAGGAGACGTCATCGCCTTCCGGCACAAGGCATACGGCACGATGATAAAAGAGGTGCAGCGGGTTGCACGGAACCACGATGAGATCTACGTTCTCGGGACCCACGAGGGCAGCGTCGACAGCCGACACTTCGGTCCTATCGCCAGGCAGGATGTGCTAGGCAAGGTGCTTTGGCACATAAAGAAACCAGTGGACTAACTTCTTGTACCCTACCCTGCCAATTCAAGGCCCACGCCGGGGCAATCCGGCGTGGGCCTTGATGCTGTTTTTGACATTTGCCATCACTTTCAATATAATAGTTTTGGGTATATACCCAAAACTATTATGAGAGGAAGACGCTGGAATGGCCAAGATATTCGTACGCGAACGTCGACACGTAGGTGAGCGAGCTGGTCGTCCCCGTTTCGCTGTGATCGGAGTCCAAGGGAGCGATCTCAAGTTTTTCAAAACCAAGGTGCGCCGTGCCGAACTGGATGCAATAGCCCAGGCAATCGGCGCTGAGGTGGTGATTCTACCCCAGGGGAGCGGCGAACACGGCGGGGAGAGAAGTCGAGGAGGGCGCCGCAGAGACCGGGACGAGGGCAGGGACTAGGAGCAATGCCCCGTCCTCGCAAGAGAAGACGGCTGCCTCGAAAGCCTCACCCAAGCATATTCAAACCAGTCGGCGTGCCGCTGGATTCTTTGGAGCGGGTGACTCTACTTCATGAGGAGCTAGAAGCAATACGCCTGGCTGACCTGGAAGGGCTACACCAGCAAGATGGCGCCAATCAAATGGGAGTCTCACGCTCTACGTTTCAGCGCATGCTGAAGGAAGCACGGCGCAAGGTCACTCGGGCCCTGGTGAAAGGTTTGGCTCTCCACGTAGAGGGAGGGACCTTCAGAGTTGCGGCTGCCCAGTGGCATTGCGCCAATTGCGGCTATGATTGGGACCTCGTCCATGGCAGCGGCCGACGCCAGCCCGAAATGTGCCCCACCTGCGGCAGTCAGGCGGTACGGGAGCGACCAGATATGGAGCGGCGGCATTTAGAGTAATGGGGGCTGGTTTCCAAGCACAGCTCATCACCCCGACCCGCTACTCTTCCTTATAGATACGCGTCCCCACGTGCTCGCCTGATACAGCACGGGGGACCTCACCTCGTACCAGGCCGTTGACTATAAACACTTCACGCAGGCTGCGTGCGTCCCTCAGAATCTCCAACATGCTGCGTTCGACGGGTAAGTCGTTTAAATCAAGGGTCAACAGTTCATTGACTTCGATATCCGGGATAAACTCAGCCGCTCGGTCCTTCTTGGGATCGGCTGTGTAGAGACCCTGCTCATCTTTGATGAGCAGGCAGCGCCGAGCGCCCATCACCTCAGCCAGCAGGAAAGCTCCGGCGTCAGTACGATGGGGCGGAATACGCCCAACGACAGGTGGTTGCTCAAATAGGCCATAGGGTGGCATAGCGTGCACGACGGGTAGACTACCCAGGGCCATATAAGCCGCCAGCTTGGGCAGATCGTCATGTCCAATCTTGATGCCCCCATGCTGGCTGAGCAGAATGGCAACCATCAATGCATTTTGCTCGCTGATACTGGAGCCCAGACGTGCCAGAACACCTGTGGGCATACCCAAATCCACAGCGATCGAATATGCATGACGTGCGCGGGTGCCACCACCAGTGGCAATAATAATCTTGTGCGACTTACGAGCTTCCACCAATTCCTCCAGAAGGGGCAGCAATGCAACCCGGCCCCGATCAATGATGCTCTGGCCGCCGATCTTGACAACGATTAAATCCGGCATGGGCCGGTAGACAGGGTGAGCGTCGGTGCTCACCAGAAGTGACTTATCCATGAGCGACTCGCCCATCAAGGTAGACTCAATATGTAAGCGTCCGCTGTCGTCACGTCTAAGACTCATAGGTGGGTCCCCTCCCGAGGTTTCTCACTACTACTCCTGACGATTCTCTATATGCAACACAGTCTCCAACACAATCGCATCGTTGATCACATCGCCATGGTTGCCCTTAACCGGCAGCCGCTGCCCACTCTCCAGGTCATACATGCCGACCGCTAGTCGGTACTCTCCAGATGGAAGTTCCGGCGCGAGTGTCAGGGTTGTTTCATCCTCTACTATCTGGCGGGGCAACCAGCTCTGGGTAGGGTACCGGCCACTCACCGGCGAGGCATCAATCTGACTCTGCACCTGTCCAGCCTCATCGAGCAAATGCACGAAGACGGTGTAATCCTCTATCACTGGCTCAAGCGCCTGCCAGTATAGGGTGACAGTTATCTCCTGACCCGGTTGTATGAAGCCATTCTCTGCTGCCCCTGCATCTACACGATGGCCCAGAAGTGCAATACTCTCACCCAGATGGTACGTATGCCTGCTTTGCGCCGCTGATAGGTATGGTGTGCGTGCTGGCAACACGTGTATGTGTTGGAGCAAGATTGTGTCACCACTCTGTCCTTCTGCCTGCCCAGGCACGATGGACAGGCGCCGCCCTGTCTGCCTATCGTAGAGACCAACCCGCAATGCATAGGCAATCGGGGGTATCTCGTCCGGAACCTGCAAGCGATGTTCATCGCGCACGTATAGCGTTGGGCCCCATTGTAATGAGGGCATGTCAATCTGCGCCTGAGGGTCGCCAGGAACATAATTGTCCGCAGTTGCAAAGGTCGTATTGTCAGGAGGGGCATCCAAGTGAACGAAGCTAACGTAATCGCCGCTAAGCGGACCCGTCGCCTGCCAGTAGAGACGCACCTGCAACAAATCCCCACCACGGATCACCTCTGTCCCAACCAAATCATAGCCCAAGAATAGCACGCTGTCCTCCAGCGGAACATACATCGGATGCTGGGCCCCGATGACCTGATTCGGGGGAGACTCTCGCCGAAACCAAGTTGTGTGAGGGTCAACCACACTGACCTTAGCGACGACCAGAAGCACCAGCAACATCCCCAACGGCCAGAGTCGTCCCCACGTTTGTTGCGTTGGTCGATCACCGGCCACAGGTTGATCACCCTCACGGCCTTCACGCCGCCCAGCCCGTCCATGCAGCCAAGTAACCAGAAAGCCGATTAGCGCCAGCCCTCCCAGCACGGAGATGATGTCCATGGCTAACCGAAAGGGTGTCTCTCCAAAGCGTAACACAAGCTCGTGGTCGCCCGGCGGAATGTCCAGCGCGATCAGTCCCAATGGAGAAGTTATGTGGATGGGAACCGGCTCCCCATCCAGCCATGCTCGCCAACCCGGGAAATAAAAGGTGAAAAACCTGGCGCGGAAAGCAGAGTCGGTCTTGAACTGGTAACGATCCTCTATGCTAGTGTGGGACAGGGCCAGTGCACGTACACCGACAGGCAAAGCCGCCCGGTCGAGTTTCTCAACCGATGTGCCCTCACTCATGACGCTGACCAACGGAGAGGAAGTGGGGATCTCTTCAGCCCATTTGGGCAGGTACTCTGCCAAGCCGGTCGTGCCCAGGTTTTGAGTTTGGACTTCATAGTGTATGTAGTCGCTTAGAGTGGGCGTACCCCACTTAAGGAAGGGCTTGGTGGGGTAGAAATAGACGGCAGCGCCAAGGATCAAGCCAAGCACAGAAACTATCAACGCAACATCGGCCAAACGGAGTGGCCATCGGCGCACCTCGGAGCCCCACTCCCAAAGACGCATGCTCCCACCTGCCAAGAATGCCGCAGCCAGGTTGGCTATGCCCATCAGTCGCCAAGGAAACTCGGCGTAGGGCAAGAAGGGGAGCCTCTCCCAGAGAAGAGCCGCAGGCCGCAGCATCACAAAAGAAGCCCCAAGAAGCACCACGAGGAAGAATGCGAGATGTCGTATCTCCCGCCACATACCCTCCCGCCTGGTACAGGGAGCCGCAGAGCGCGTAAGACACAGCCAGGCTAACAACAAGTATATGACGCCCAGCCCAGCCAGCACGATTACGGGGATTCCCAGGCTGAAGGGCACGTAGGGATTATCAGCGCGGCCATCCAAGGGACTGGGCGCAGCTAGCAGATCATTAAGACTGAGCAGACGCAAGCGGAAGTCGCTGCGAGCCAGATAGTAATCCTCCTGTGCGGCAGTGTACTGCAAGTCGTGCAAGGCTGGAGCCCAGAAGAAGGCTGTAAGCACCAACCCGAGCAGCAATGCTAAGACGGGGAGGGTCAGCTTCCGAAGAATGGCAGCTTCTCCCCTTTCTTGTCTTGAAAGGCCGCGTGCATTGCCAGTCAAGGTTTCCAAGGCGATGTACAGCAGGAGCAAAGGAGTGAAAATGAAAGCGTGGAAGTTGTGGCTGAGGATAAGCGCGCCAAAACATAGTGCACCAGCAATAACGTAGCGCGATCGTCCGCTTGCCATTATTCGTTCAAACGACCACAAAACCCAAGGGAAAAGGCCAATTGCCAGGATTTGCGGGTAATTGCCTCCATAGAGCAGGATTTCCCTGAAGCGAAACGGCGTGTAAAGGTAAGCCGCAGCAGCCAAGAGCGCCCCCCGCTCACCCAGGACATTGCGAGTGAAGAGATACATTCCAAAGCCATAGAGAGCCATACACAGTATCGCCAGCAGCTTGATCGATGTTTCCAAAGAGAAACCGAGGACGTGCAGCACTCCAGCAATGAAATACGGCAAAGGGGGAGCGAAAATGAAGAGGGGGTAGCCATAGCCAAAAGCCAGATTAGGCGCCCAGCGAGGATAATAGACCCCGTCGGCCCACACGGAGACCATTTCCATGGTGCGAAAGAGGTGGATGGGAGCGTCAGCAATACTGGGCAGCCCTGGCGGAAAGAGCGGGGAGACGGCCAGCAATACCAGAAGGCCAACCACAATCAAGCCGGGATTAAGTACTTTCATGGTGCTACTAGAGGTACAGGAGACAGAGCCGCATCTCAGACCCTGCCGGATGGGACAAAGCCGACCGGGTAACGACGCGCCAGGTCGACGTAGGTCTCCTTGAATCGCGTCCACTCAGCTTTGTATTCATCGCTGATCTGCTTTTCCAAGACGCGAGCCGGCACGCCAACGGCGATATGCTCGTCGGGAATGGACTGCCCCTGGCGGACGACAGCTCCCTCACCTACAACGGCCCAGTTACCCACTTCGGCCCAGTCGGAGACCACAGCCCCCATGCCGATGATGGCATAGTCGTGCAGCATTTTCACGTTGTGTATGACGGCCCCATGACCGATGGTCACCCAGTTGCCGATAGTGGTCCGCTCACCAGGGCGCGCGTGGACGACACAGTTGTCTTCTACGCTGGTGTAATCGCCGATGACGATGGCGCCATAGTCACCTCGAATGCGGGCGCCGGGGCCAATCCAGCAGCCCTGACCGAGGGTCACATCACCGAACACATCGGCAGAGGGATGCACATAGGACCCCGCCCCAATGCGAGGTGTCTTGCCCTCAAATCTGGCGACGGTCAATGTCCTCACCTCCCCAATGTCCACCACCCGTGCCCGTGCCAGCCTGCACCTCTCGCCACTGACGCTGGGCCGAGGCCAGTGCTTCTTCCAAGTCATCTAACTCGGCGATCATCGAGGGAGGAATAGAGTGAGCTGGCAGACGCGCTTGTAGATCAGCCAGTTTTTTCTCTAGTTCAGCCACGCGGTCAGCGATATCAGACTCAGACATTCTTCTTCACTCAGACTTACACAGCATACCGGTTTAATACAAGATACGAAGAACTTCCTCAAAGGAGAGGATCTACGAGTTCCTTCAACCGATTAGGAGATAATCGGCCGCTCCACACGCCACGCACCACCCCGTCCCGGCCAATGAAAAAGGAAGTAGGCAGACCGTATACTCGATAATCGCTCATCACAACGCCATCAGGGTCGAGGAGCACCGGAAAGGTGAAATCGTGCTCTTCGAGGAACGCGGCCACCGTGTCAGGGCTTTCCTGGCTGTTGACAGCAAGTACCACAAACCCATCAGCCTGGCGCCGTCGATAATAGGCTTCCAGGTCAGGCATCTCGTCGAGACAGGGGGGACACCAGGTCGCCCAGGTGTTGAGCAACACAACGTGTCCCCGATAGTCACTTAGCCGAATTGTCTCGCCGTCGAGGGTTTGCAGGGCAAAGTCAGGTGCTGTTTCCACCTCGGGGGCCGGAGTAGAAAAGCGATCAACAGACGAGCCTCGAGTCGCGCGCGACAGAACCCAGACACCAAATACAATGAGCAGGACGGCAAGGGCCACGCTCGCAAGGAATCGGGCGCTTGGACGAGTCAGTTCTGGAGGATTGCCAAGATGCTTGAGCTGACGAGACATTCTCTTCTATTCTATCCCGATCTGGCCTCTCTATTCCTGACGCGTGATCCTCACAAGGCTACCGCCTTGCACCTCACGAAACAAGGTGGCGTCCCCCAACACGCGCCCCAAGATGCTGACCGGGCTAGCTGCGCGTGGACGCTCGCCGGTGCTGACCGGCGTCGGCCCAAAGAAGATACAGAAGGCATTTCCCGGCGGCCAATAGCCCAACTCACCCACCTCAACATCAGCTCTGGCATCCGGTTCCTGGGCAGTTCGTACCGGGATCTCAAAATAGATCTCATCGCCCCAGACATTGGCCCTGCCTTCAATCGGCAACGTATCCCATACCTGCCGGGCTGTGGGGTTGTCGTTTAGCTCAGCTGGCAGCGACACGCTGCCAGCTGTTATGATGATCTCCTTCATCTGCCCTCTCCTTCAAAACCCGAAGTTCTTCAAGGCAAAATCCTGATGTACAAAGCCGGATACCCTATTCTCCAACCAGCGGCCAGTCCATTCGTCCCACGCGTTCCAGGTGACGGCTTGCCAAAAGACTTGACCGTCTATCTCACCTCTAAGGAAAGCCTCAAGGGTCACCGCATTGGCAGAGACAAAGAGCATATAGCGCATGCCGTCGTATAGTCCCACCGTCAAGGTCTCGCTCGGGTAGTTCTGGTACAACACCTTGAAGCCTTGAAAATACTGGTCGGCAAGTTCCTGGGAGTGGAGATCGCTAGTAATGGTGGCCATGATGACGCTTATAGTATCCCCTCCCTCGGCCATTGGCAGATAGCCTACCCAGCGGACGTCGTAGCCGGACGAGGCCAACGTCTCGCTCACAGTCTCCGGGTCTCCAGCCTCCCTAACGGTCACCGTGACCAGGCGTTCAACGCTGCCTCGCTCGCCGACCGCTACCAGCCGATACGTGGTTGTCTGGTCTGGCGCAACGACCGTGTTACCGGGTGCAGCCACACCATGGCCATCCAGATAGGCAGCCGTTGCTCCGCTCAGATCCCAGCTGAGCGTCGATTGCTCACCTTGTACCACCTCGCAAGGCAGACAAGTGAAGTAGTGAATGGTTGGTAGCCCGCGCACCTCAACAGTGACTGTCTTTTCGCTCTGCCCAGCTTCGCTAATCGCCACCAATCGATAAGTTGTCGTTTGATCCGGATAGACCACGCTGCTTCCGGGTGCGGTAATCCCCTCACCATCCAGATAGGCCGCGCTGGCTCCGCTCAGGTCCCAGCGCAGAGTGGTCGCGCCGCCTGGCTCTACCACGCAGGGTTCACAGTCAAAATAGGCTATGCTGGGCAGACGCAACACCGAGGTGGGTTCGGGAACAGATGTGGGGGTGGGGGCAACATAGGCGTCGGCCACCGTCCCTGCTTCCTCCCTGGCTTCGATGGCCACAGCCTTCGAGCCCAACGCCCCTGCTGCCAGCGTCCAAGCCAATACGATCAAGAGAGCGGTGAAGAGAGCCAGTCGTACGGGCCGAGCCATAATGCCTCCAGTTCAGAGCCCAACGAGATAACAATCCGAGTATACTCAAAACCAGCGGGGGGACAAATCAGACTCAATTTGACACGTTAGAACACGCGTGCTATGATGGTGTTCCACACCTTGGAGCGAGCGAGTCATGACCTGGACAAACACCAATGCTTGGCGCGAAATCCTGATGCGCGTTTTTGATGGTTTCACCGCCGAGTATGACGTAAGCCCCCACTGGTTAGTCAATCCGGAGACCAGTCGTCGCCTAAAGCTCGACGTGCTGTACGTAGAGATCGGCGTTGCCATCCGTTTTCACGGTTTACAGGGGCGCGAGCGGCGACAGCGCCCAAGCCTGAAAGAAGAGCAACAGCAAAAGGTGCGCGACGCTGCTCGGACGGATATGTGCGAGGCACACGGGATCAGCCTGGTGACAATCGACGTATTGGCGGGCGAACCAGGAGCGACCTTGCGGGAACTAAGCATGGCCCTCAGTAACGCCAGCCGACGACTGGCCAAGAGTGGTCAGCCCCAGGCCAATAGGGGGGGCCTGATCGAACGAGTCAGCCAGGCCCGGAGTCGTCTGGCTGGCATCACACGCCGTGTGCGCGGCACAGAAGATTTGAGACTCTACGCCGAACTGTGGCAAGACCGACAATATTTGGAGATCCCTCAGCCGGATCCGCCTTCCTCCAACGGCAGGGCGCCGACATACGAACTGGGCATGGCCGTTCGCCACGCAGCCTTCGGCGAGGGGGTTGTGCAAGCTGTTCAACCAGACAGACATGACAATCTGGTGACGGTTCGCTTCGCCGACGGTGCCCAGAAAACCTTTGCGGCCAGCCTGGTGGCCGACAAATTGCTCCCCTGTTAGATCCAGGCATTCACCGCTTGAGCCGGATCCTTCGACACTTGCACCTGTGCAGTGCAAGTGTACGCCTCCGCTGCGCTCCGGCTACTCAGGATGCCACGTCTCTGGCCTTTGCACAGGCCCTGCGAACATTTAGGCTTTCTTTGACAAGGCTACATGTCCTAATGTATAATAACGCGCAACCTGCCCCGGTGGCGGAATTGGCATACGCAGCAGGTTGAGGGCCTGTGCCCTTATGGGCGTGGTGGTTCGAGTCCACTCCGGGGCATCGCCCGCTGGGCATTCCAGCGGGCGTTTTGTGTGCAGCAGATATGATCGCCTCCCTCCAGGACCCCATCGAGTGGATTGGACCCGCAGGCCCCTGTTTGGGAATATCAAGAGGGTCGGGTCCCCGAGGGCCGAATGCAGTTTCTCGAAATCACTGCGACGGGGCGCTAGTCGATGACTTCGAGAGCGAATATTGCCTCGGGCAAGCTGATACGTCGAATTTCCACAAAAAGCATAACAAAAGCCAACAGCAGCGCAAGAGGAAATACCAGCAAAGATGCCTGGAAAGAGAGAGATTTAGCGACGACCGACATGAGCAAAGGAAGAAGGATGCCACCGAGTCCAGCGGCTACTTTGACAATCCCCAAAACGGTACCAGCCATATCCTGATAGAGCAACCCGGCCAAGGTTATCATCAGCGGCAGGAGCGCCGAGAGCGAAACGCCAGCCAAGAAGATAGCCAGGTAGGTAAGCCCGTCAAAATCCATAAAGAAGAGCCCCGTGTAAACCAGGAAGGATAGCCCGAAGAGGGTGAGGATGTACCGCGTTAGCCGTTCGCGGCGCGCGAGGAAGCCAAGGAACAGTCTACCGAGGGCCATGCCCGAAAGAAACACGATCAGCCCAATCTTGGATGTCACCTGAGAAAAACCGCGCAGCTCCATTAGAAAGGTGGTCAAGATGCTGATAGAGCCGATCTCTACGCCGACTGCAAGACCTGTGGCAATGAACAAAGCGACGATAATTCGTTCCCTGGTCAGGATCTGGAGCCGTTTCAGATAGGGATCCGTCCGAACTCGTTTGCGCTCGACCCTGGCGAGGCCGAAGAAGGCAGCCAAAACCAACACAATCAGGCCGGACTGGATGAGGGAACGCCTCCAGTTCATCTGGAGAAACAAGAGGTACGCTGTGATCATAATGGCGCCAAAGGTAACGAAGAAGTGGTTCACATTGATGTGAAGGCTCTGGCGCCGCGTGTGTATGTCGAGGAGCAGGGGATCCGTCACTCCTTCGTAGGTGGCCACGCCCACCCCGATCAGGAACATGATCACCAGGTTGACCCAGAACAGATCACTCCGGTAGAAGGTCAAGAACGAGAAGCCAAGAATGAGACTACCAATCAGCAGTATCTTGGGTTTATCACGCGCATCGGAAAGGGCGCTTGAGACAGAGACGGAGAGCAGGAAGCCAATCTGCTGCACGCCCACCAGTAAGCCAATTTGATACGGAGACAGGCCGATGTTGCGAGCGGCGGCGCCAACCAACGAAGCGGAGACACCCAGGAAGAACATCGCCACATAGCACGAGGCGGTAATGGCTTTGACGTTTCTAATCATACCGCGTCCAACTGGCTCACGGCATTAAGTATGATCTGAGCAGCAGCCTCAGGCGACCACCTGCCGGTATTGATGAGCATATGGTACAATTCGGGTTCATCTCCCCGGACCCGAAAGAGCTGACGCAGATATCGAACTGTTGCCTGGTCGTGATCAATGGCCAGGCGACGGGCCTCCTCGGCGTCTACACCTTCCTGCTCCTGGATGCGAAGGATACGAGTTCCCATGGGGGCCACAATGCGCACGTGAAGCACGCCTGGCATATCTCGTAGCGTGACCTGTCCACCTCTGCCGACGATGACCACATCGCCCTGGCTGTAGGCAGCATGGATCGCGCCCCGCACCAATTTGGCACAGCGCGCCTCATCCAGCTCTTCCACGCTCAGCAGCTCGCGCCCGGCTGCGTCCCGTGAGCGAGTCCCGGCCCGCGCAACGCCGTGAGGTCCAGGTCGAAGGAGGCGGTCCAGGAAATTCCTCGCCTCAAAGCGTTCCTCGGAGAAGTCCACCAGCTCCTTGCCTGACAGGCCGGTTTCAACAGCGACCTGGGTCATCAGCACCTTGTCCAGGTAGCGATAGCCCAACAGCTCACAGACCCGACCTGCAATCTGGGTCCCCCCGCTGCCAAACTGTCGAGAGACGGTAACGACTGCCATATCACACCTCCTTGTGCAAATCACAACGCTCTTGCGGAATGGCTGGCCACACGCTTATTATATCACGATTTGCTCTTCCGTGGACAACCAGATTCGGCAAACGCGCTGAGGCCTTTCCAGAGGACAGCTACGGGCAGCTGGCTCACATCGCAGCCGGTCAACTCCAGGAGGC
>Ga0209536_100006549_pt1 | contig 17762 bp, 12 predicted proteins | sample DeeMarSeWOR28_12_FD_187461 | JGI IMG/M metagenome (GOLD analysis project Ga0209536, IMG submission 187461) | Marine sediment microbial communities from White Oak River estuary, North Carolina - WOR-2-8_12 (SPAdes) (version 2) | ecosystem: Environmental > Aquatic > Marine > Intertidal zone >... | reverse complement strand
TGCCGCAGACAACGGAGCCGACGTGATATCCATGAGTTTCGGAAGCACCGGGATTTCATCCACCATCAGGAACGCATGTTCGTACGCGACCCAGGAGGGTTGCGTCCTAGTGGCAGCGGCCGGCAACAACGGCTCTTCTTCTCAGTATTACCCGGCATGCTTCGACCATGTCCTATCTGTGGCGGCAACTGATTCGTCCGACAAAAAGGCTTATTTCTCAAACTACGGCACATGGGTTGATGTGGCAGCACCCGGCGTAAACATATTAAGTACTCATATTTCGCCCACATCGCCGGATCCGCACACCTACGCTTACATGAACGGGACCTCAATGGCTGCACCCCACGTTGCAGGCCTTGCCGGACTGCTCAAGTCGCATAACCCGACATGGGATTTCATTACCATAGCGAATCAAATTTCCGGAACAACAGACAACATAGACGCCGAGAACCCATCATACATGGGCCTCCTAGGAAGCGGCAGGATAAATGCAAAAAGAGCACTGGAAAGCGACCTGCTCCCTTTCGCCAGCATTACTTCTCCTGAAGCCGTCCTTTACTATGATCCCTTTTCCGGCTCAGTGGAAGTGATAGGATCGGCTGGAGGCAGCAACTTCGACAAGTATATCGTTGAGTATTCCGATCCGGACAACCCGGGAAATTGGATTCTGATAGGGACAACTCACGAAACTGAGGTATCTGAAGGCACGCTTGAGACATGGGACACCAAATGGGTCAACGATGGAAAATTTGTCGTAAGGCTGAGCGTTTTTTCGACTTCCGGCAACAGAGTATCCGACAGCACACAGATCCTCGTGGACAACTGTCCGATCACGTCGCCAGACGAAGGCATGTTAATCGGCAATGAGGACCAGAATCTCGTTGGATCGGTCACAAAGAACGACTTTGACAGTTACACGGTTGAATGGGCTGAAGGCATCGATCCTTCCGGAGGATGGAGCACATCGGGAATAGTGCTGGCCAGCGGCGGTACAATGGAAGTTTTCAACGATCTAATAGCCACATGGTCACCTCCCCTCTCTCCTCCCTCAAACCAGACAGACTACACAATAAGACTGATAATCAACTACGCCGGCAAGACCGACGAAAAGAGATTGCATCTATTAAGAGACAAAGACATGCATGCGGGATGGCCGAAAGTGTTGGATTTCTGCTCCTATTCCTCGCCCGTTTGCGAAGACCTGGACGGAACGGATGGCGATAGAAAAGAGGTTATGGCAACCACTTCAAGAAATTTTTATTTGAGAGCAACGGGCGGCGAGTACACCAACTTCCCGAGAAGCGCGTACGCGATAAACGATGACGGAACCGACCTTTCGAATTGGCCTAAGAACGTTCTAAGATACACGTACAACTGGGACCACTCCCCATCGGTCGCCAACATAGACGGCGACGGTGAAAAAGAGGTTGTCGTTCACGACCAGGACAAATTACACGTTTTCAAGGTCAGCGGCGATGAGGCTCCGGGATGGCCGATAGATCTTCCTTCCCCCTTTACCCAGACGGCACTGTATGACGCAGACCAGGACGGGCGCGCCGAGATATTCGCGATAAAATATGAAGCTGGATATAGGAAGCTGTACATCTTTAAACATGATGGGTCCACATATCCCGGATGGCCGGTAAACCTGTCCAGCGGACATTCCAATATCGCGATCGGCGACATCAACGATGACGGCTCGCCGGAAGTCGTTACTGCCGGGGCCGGGAACAGTGTCTACGCGTACTCAATTAACGGCTCGGTCCTCCCCGGATTTCCCGTTGTGGCCCCGAACGCTTACGCTTTTTACGCGCCGCCTATCCTTTTCGATTTTGACGGAGACGAAGACCTTGAAATAGTCGTGATCTGTTGCAACGCGTCCAACACCCCCCATCCCGAATCCGACGGAGAATACTACATCATCCATCACTCGGGCAGCATAGAAGCCGGTTTCCCGAAAAAGGCCTTCAGATATACCGTGGACCCGGCAGCCATCGGTGACGTGGACGGGGACGGAAAGCTGGAGATCGTAACTACGACATTTAACTATTATGAGAACAGGGTCTTCGCGGTAAACGTCGAGGACGGCACTAATGTTCCGGGTTTCCCCTTCAACCCGCCGGAAACAGCGATATTCTTCTGCCCCGCCATTGCCGACGTGGATGGCGACGGATCACAGGAAATACTGTTCACTTCGCAGACTCTTGTCCCCGATGCCAACGGCCAGGGACAGCTTTACATATTGAAGAACAACGGAACACATCTCCCCGGCTGGCCAAGAGCCCTTCACGGCCTGACCGCCGCGTCCAGATGCCAGGAAAGTGTGCCGGCCATAGCCGATATTGACAACGACGGACGGCTCGAGGCCGTTATAAATAACGTTTTCTACACAAACAGAAAACCCCTTGCATGGTACGGCGGCGGCAAAACGATCACTTTTGATTTTCCTTCCGCAACAAAGCTCGGCACCGCCGAGTGGCCGGCATTATGCCACGACAGTTACCGTACTTGCAGGTACGGCATGGAGTTCGACCCGCCTGAAGTGGCCGAGGTCTACCCGGCGAACTACTCTTTAGATCAACCGATCAACGCGAGCATCGAAGTGACCTTCAATGAACTTATCGCGACAAGGACAGCTGCGAACGGAGCGAACTTTTCCGTATGGGGCACAAAGAGCGGATCCCATGTGACAAATCCAGTCTATTTGCCCGATGAACACAAGGTCATCCTGAATCAGGACGGCCTGTTCGCGGCATCAGAAACCATTATCTGCACCGTGGAAGGAAACATACAGGACAGGTTCGGCAACATGCTCAAGCGCTCATATGGCGGCGGATCATACACCTTCTCGTTTGACACTTCAAACATATCGCTCTCCGGAATTGAACTTAAGGATACGAGTTCCGGGAGCGTCCTTTACACGAACGAGCGGGTTATCACTCTGGAAGCTATGGATATCGTCGGCACACCGGAAGCAATGATAATTTCCGAAGACCCGGACTTTATCGGTGCATCTTACGAATCGTTTGAAAACCCCGCAACGTTTGAGCTTAGCTCCGCCGATGAAATCAAAACGGTTTATTATAAGATCAGGAATTCAAGCCTTAAAGAAAGTCAGACAGTGGAAGCTCACATCGAACTCGACACAGCGGCTCCGTCAGCAATATCAACTCTGCCGCTGAACAGCTCAACAGTCAAAGATCTGTCTCCCGTGATATCCGTAACATTTGATGATCTGATCCTTCCCGCGGACGCGACAAACGAAGCGTACTTCATGGTCTTCGGAAGCTCAACAGGATCACACACAACACAACCGTCTTTTGAGGCTTCCTTAAAAACCGTCACATTCAGTCAAATCGGCAGTTTTGAAGTCGGAGAAACTGTTTCATGCAACGTAAGCGGGTCGCTCAGGGACAAGAGCGAAAACGCGATGGGAAGCGACTTCGGCTGGTCATTCAACATCGCGGAACTTGCCGTGGATTCGATAAAAATAACCAATTCGCTCAACGGAAAAGAAAACCACACTAATTCAAGGGTGGTCTCTGTCGAAGCGATTAACGTGATCGGCGATCCCGAGCAAATGATGATTTCCGAGTCGCCAGATTTTACCGGCGCCTCATGGGAAGTTTACGCGAATCCGGGATTATTCACCGTTTCCTCTCCGGAAGGGGAGAAAACGGTTTACTACAAAGTTAAAACTTCCATTATCGAAGCCGATCCGGTTTCCGGAACAATAGTCCTGGACACAACGCCTCCGACAATCGACAATACACTCCCGCACAACGGAGATACTAATGTGCCCTCGCCTTCGGAACTACAGATACTCTTCAATGAAGAAGTAACTACGGAGGGATTGTCCATTTCAATATACCCGCCTGTAACCATGGAAGCCCCCGCCATGTTCGACGAAGGAAAATCCATCAACTTCGGCAACGTAAGCTGGGAAAACTCCACCTTCTACATAGTGACGCTTGAGGTCGTGGAAGATGTGGCTGGCAACATCGGAGCAGGCCTGCCGCACACCTTTTCGTTCACCACGATCTCTTTGGATGAAGAAGGCCCGAGCATAATCGTAAGTTTCGATGAGACCCCGTACACATCGAACGCGATTATTTCGAGGCGACCGGAAATTACGGCAACAATAACCGACAGGGGAACTCCGGAGACCGGAGTGGATCCATCGAGCATATCCATAATGATAGACGAACTTGGAACACTCCTTCCAGACACGTTTGAAGCGTCAGTCATGACATATGCGGTGGAAACAAGCCTGTCTCCAGGAACGCATCTCATTACCGTGGAAGCTTCGGACCTGGCAGAGCCGGCAAATACCGAACAGTTTACCTGTGTTGTGCGGGTTGTCGGAGGGGCGGCAAGGATCGAAGGCGAGATTATGGCCTACCCCGCCGTATTCAGGCCGCTTTCAAAAAATCCTAACGAGAACAGGTTGCTCATACAATACAATCTCACCAAAGATGCCAGCATAAACATCTATTTATTTGACTTTTCCGGCAACATTGTATGGACGAAGAAATTCCCCGGGGGAAGCACAGGCGCGAAAGCGGGAATCAACACCATAGAATGGAACGGAATAATGGATTCCGGAGGATTCCCAGGAAACGGCATTTATATAATGCAGATAACCTCAGGAAACCGCCTTCTCTCAAAGAGAAAGATTGTTATCTTCGATTAACCAATCGAATTAGCCCCGTTATTGTGATATAATTCCCCAAATCGAGGGAAATTTCATGCTCAAACCTTTCATAAAAAAAGTCGTAGAGCGCAAAGACCTGACGCTTGATGAAGCCGCCGAAGCGATGAATCTCATCATGGAAGGCAAGGCAACGCCTTCTCAGATCGCATCCTTCATAACAGCCCTCAGGATGAAGGGCGAGACAATCGATGAAATAACGGGATTCGCGAAGCAGATGAGGGCGCATGCCGAAAACATCCACCCAAAGGCTCCTCATCTCGTTGATACCTGCGGCACCGGAGGCGACGTTTCACACACATTCAACATCTCAACCGTATCGGCAATCGTTGCCGCCGGGGCGGGAGTGGTCATCGCAAAGCACGGCAACCGCTCGGTATCCAGCAAATGCGGCTCGGCAGACCTGCTTGAAGCGCTCGGCGTCAAGATAGACCTCGAGCCGAAAAAAGTTGAGGATTGCATAAACAACGTCGGCTTCGGTTTCATTTTCGCGCCGGTATTCCACAAGGCGATGAAGCACGCCATGCCGCCAAGAAGAGAGACAGGCATAAGGACGGTTTTCAACATACTCGGACCGCTCACAAACCCAGCGGGCGCTCACGCGCAGATCCTCGGCGTTTTCAGCGAAAAGCTGACCGACGTAATGGCAAAGGTCCTCGGAAACCTGGGAACCAAAGAAGCCCTTGTGGTACACGGAATGGACGGCCTGGACGAGATCTCAATATCAGACAAGACAAAGGTTTCGCACCTGAAGAGAGGAAAAGTGGAAACTTACCTTATCGAACCAAAGGATTTCGGGCTGAAGCGCGGCAAAAGAGAGGAAATCGTCGTTCACAACATCGAGGAGTCAAAACTTCTGGCGCAGTCGGTCCTCAAGGGTAATGAGACCGGAACAAAGAAGAGCGTCATCATTCTTAACGCAGCAGCAGCGATAATGCTGGGAGGAAAAGCAAATGACATTAAGTCCGGCTTAAAGGCGGCCGAGGAATCAATCGATTCCGGTAAAGCGTTCAAAAAGCTTGAAGAACTCGTAAGGTTCACACAAGGACAAAGAAAATGAGGATCAAAACAGAAAACCTCGTAAAAGCATACGGCAAGAAAACTGTCGTAAATGAAGTAAGTATAGATGTCGCCCAAGGCGAAGTCGTGGGACTTCTTGGGCCTAACGGAGCAGGAAAAACAACGACATTCTACATGGTCGTAGGCCTAGTCAAGCCGAAATCCGGCAATGTTTATCTTGACGACAACGACATAACCTCTCTCCCCATGCACAAGCGGGCCCACATGGGCATAGGGTACCTCCCTCAGGAGCCTTCAATATTCAGGAAACTAACAGTAGAAGAGAACATAAAAATCCTGTGGGAAGTAACGCCCCGCTTTAAGAAGATGGATTACATAAAGAAACTCGACGAGGTTCTCGACGAGCTGGGCGTAACGCATCTGAAAAAGCAGAAGTGCTACACTCTTTCCGGAGGCGAACAGCGGCGCGTCGAAATAGCCAGGGCGCTTGCTATGAACCCTTCATTCCTGCTCCTCGATGAACCCTTCACGGGAGTTGACCCGAAAACCGTCGGGGACCTGCAGGAAATTATCAAGCTTCTCAAGGAAAAAGGCATCGGCGTCTTGATAACGGACCATAACGTTAGAGAAACCCTGTCGATAACCAACAGGGCTTACATAATTCATAAGGGGCAGGTCCTCATCTCGGGAAATTCCGAAGAGGTTTCGAGCTCTGAAGTCGCAAAGAAGTTCTATCTGGGAGATAAATTCGAACTCTGATGATTTCTCTACCCAAAACAATTGACAGGTATATTCTTAGAGAACTCTTTGATCCCTTTCTTTTCGGACTGGGCGCCTTCACCGTGATAATGGCCTCAAGCTCCGTGCTTTTTGAGCTGGTAAGATCAGTCGTAATAAAGGGAATGCCTATAACCGTTGCTGTCCAACTCTTTGTCCTGAGACTCCCCGAAGTAATGGTTTACATATTTCCAATGGCAATGCTCCTGGCGGCGTTGATGGGTTTTTCAAGGCTCTCCAACGACAGTGAAATTGTGGCATTCAGGTCTGCCGGAGTAAGCCTCTACAGACTGATCATTCCGGTCCTTCTCATGGGATTCCTGGTCAGCCTTGTAACGCTGCTCTTCTATGAAGTCGTGGTCCCCGAATCAAGCGAAGCCGCCAAGAACCTGGTGGTCGAAACAAGCGCGAAGCACGCTCCAAAGATACAAAAGAATATGCTCGTCCCGGAACTTGAGCACGGAGAACTGAAGCGAATATTTTACGCCAACAGACTGAGCGGCAACGTCATGGAAGGCGTAATCGTGGCTGAATTCCAGAAAAAAAGAATGGCGCAGCTCATAAACGCGGACAGCGCCTTCTGGGAAAACGACAAGGACAGGTGGGTCCTCAGGGACGGCATAATATACATACTGGCCGAAACCGGGGAATACAAGCACCTCATTAAATTCAAGGAGCAGTTCATCGCAATCAAGTACACGCCCGCAGATTTCTTTATCGGCGACAAAAAAGCGGAAGAGATGAACATCAGGGAATTGAATAAATATATTTCGCTCAAGAAAAAGATGGGCGCAGACGTCACCGATTATGAGATCCAGCTCAACATGAAAATGGCCATACCGTTCGCCTGCCTTGTTTTCTCCCTTCTCGGGGCTCCGCTTGGACTTTCACCAAAGAGGGCAAGCTCATCGATCGGCCTTGGACTCAGCATCATAATAATCTTCGGCTACTATGTGATGATGTCAATCGCCATCGCCTTCGGGGAACTCAAATGGCTGTCCCCGTTCATGTCCGCCTGGACTCCCAATGTCGCAACAGCGGGGGTCGGGTGGTACCTTCTACACAGGTCCGCGAAGGGATAAAGCTTTTCTGATCAATAACGCGGCCACGCATAAAACCGCAAGTAAGCCAACAAAAAGGTTCCCGTAAGTGGAATAAAAAGTGCCGGCTTCCCCCTGAGGAACGTCGGTAACTAGAACAATTTCCCTGTCGATGCCGATCTTCTCTAGGACCCTGCCCTTTGAGTCCACAACTCCAGATATCCCGGTGTTGGCCACCTGAAGAAGAGGAATGCCGGTCTCAATGGCGCGAAAAACACTTATGTCAAAATGCTGGAATGCCAGAGATGACGAACCAAACCAGGCATCATTTGTGATCACTACAATAGCGTCAGCTCCCGCCCTTACGCGCTGCCGCAGAAGATACGGAAATGTGGACTCAAAGCAGATCGCCATTCCGATATTCCTTGAAAGCACAGGCAGCAGTTTGGGATCAGGATTAAAATCATACCCATTTTCAAATATGCTGTGCCGGGCGCCGAAACGCCTCAGAAGCGGATACAGCAAGGATCTCAGAGGAAGATATTCACCAAAAGGGACAGGTTTTTGCTTGTCATAACGGGCTACGATACTCCCGGAAGGAGAAAAGAGATACGCAGAATTATATACTTTAGTTAATTCGTGATGAGGAAAGCCGATAATAAAGTAACTGCCGGTATCCCTTATAAGGCCCGCGAGTTCACGCGCAACCACCCTGTCCCGCGAGAGATATGTCCTTACCACCGTTTCAGGCCACAGCACGAGGTCAGGCTTGGAAGAGATTACCTGTCTTGTCAATCTCACGTGCTTATTGAAGACCCTCATCTTGGCGGTAAAATCCAGCTTCACGAGCTGTTTGACGTTTGGCTGGATCATAGCGGCCCGAAAAATCGGCTCCCTTTCCGCCCCGTCACCAACTTCCAGGCGGTAATAGCCGTAATATAGGGTCAAGATCATTAGCAAGAAAACGATCGAAATCGGAACGCAGGAAACAGCGGTCTTTTCCAGAAAAGAACCTTTTTCCCTGGCGACCTGAAAAACAAGAGTGTTAACAAGTACGACCAAAAAGGAAACACCGTAAACTCCTGTTAACGAAGCTATCTGGACAAGCGGCAGTATCCCCGCAACGGCATACCCGAGAATTCCGCCGCTCACTCCGAAGGGCCCGAGAGACCTGAGCCATTCGAGTACAACCCAGCCGGCAGGAACAAGGAAAAGGAACAGGAGTTTGTGAAACCGCGAGTTCAGAAGATACCGAAAGTATAATGAGAACAATACAATGAAAAGTGATTGAAAGAGGACCAGGCCCAGCCAGGCGCCGTAAGCCGCAAAAGAAACATACAGGTAAAGGATCGAAAGGCCCTCAAAGAGAACCCCAAAATAAAAAAGCCCGAAAACAAAAGAAAGAGCGGCCAAGCGCAAGGGCGAACGGGCTTTGCTCAAAGAGAAAAAGAACGGGGCAAGGAATACAAAGATAAAAGGCCAAAGCGAAAGCTTAGGGAACGCAAGCGCGCCCAAAACACCGGAAGTTATCGAATAAAGAACTGCCACGGCAAAGAACCCCCGATCATTGGATAGAAACCGACCAGCCCAGAATATCAAGGCTGGGATCGATGTCAGGATACGATTCATCCGAACCGGTAACGATCATCCCGTCATATCTGATTATCGACTTATTGGGCGTTGTAAGATGATCCTGAACAAAACGCGTAGAGTCAACCGTGATCAGGTCAAAATGTATGGTATCCGGCAGTTCGCTTCCGTAGACCTCGTCGAGGATGAACTGAAAATTAAATCCGTTCGTCACTTCAAGGGGGCCTCCCACCTGTATCCTTCCATAACTTTCAGCGGTTGAGGTGAAAGGCCCGCTTACCAGATACAGGATCCCGGAATCAAGAACAACGTAGCCGGACCAGGTTTCATAGAACTGAAGATAATCAATCTGAGGATCCATCGGCGGGATGCCGGGCTCAATGAACTCATAATCCGGAGGCAGCGGTATCTGATAATCGGGGTCAGAAGATATCACAAAGTAATATTTATTCTGGGAGAAATTGATACTGGAAGAAAAACTCACATCAACGGTCATCCTGGTCCCGAATGGGACACGTTCGGTGACAAAGCTCGCGCAACCCGATATAAGGCATGCTATCAACAAAGAAATTATTGCCAGCCTAAAAATCATTTAATATCTCCTCGGAGAAGGCTGCCTGAAATCGTTTAACAGCTTATCGGTCGAGAATCCCTCGAGAAAATATCCCCTCTCCCCCGCTCCCCAGCCGACGGGTTGTTCCGGGAAAGCCTTGAGGGTGAACGACAGCCTCCATTCCTTTCTCCAGTCGGAATAAACGAAACGCGTTTCCCAGCAGTGCAAATCCTTTACAAAAGTTAGATCGCGCAAGATAAAACCGCCGGTGAAATAATCGTAAGAATGCCTGAATTCTACCTTGAATTTATACCTCCAGTCTTCGCCGATCTCCGCGGCTATCCGACTGTTCGCCGACTTAAAAAGATTGTTGTTGATGTCATGAACGGAATCCCACGTCCAGGAGATCTTCTCCCACGGACTCACGAAAGCGCGAAGGACCAGGTCCCTGTAAATGCTGTTATTGATATCATAGCCGGTAGAGGCCGATCCCTCAAGCCTGGGATCCGGCTTGACGGTAAGGGTCGTTATCAAATCATTGTAGAGGTCGGATCTAAAATTATAACCGCAGCTCGTTACCCATCTTATTTTGTCCTGATAATAAAGCGTTACGGTATCTGAAACATTCTCCTGGTTGACCCCCACGATATCAAAAAAGAACGGTGTGTTGCCTTCGCTGTAACTTCTCTTGTACCTCGCTGAATTGCTGAAAAAACCGCCAAGATCGGTCCTCAGGTCAACTTCCTCCCTCAAAACATATCTTGCGTCTCCGGGAGAATAGAGATACTGCTCCACCCCTCCAAGCAGGGATAGCCTTGATCCGAACCCCATCTGGATCGACCTCGTGCCGCTAAAGTTGGCATTGTACCTTTCCGCCGTGAATTCCCTTAGATCCGTGGTCTCGCTTATGTATCTGGCCTCACGGTAGCGTGCCGCGCCAAATGCCGAATTCAGAGTGAACCACCCCATGTCCCTGGACTTCAGAGAAAGGGTTACCTCAGGCTGCTTTTCAAGATATTCATGATTTCTGTCGCCCGTGAAAATATCCCTGTCGGTGTCAATATACCAGTTCTGGAAGACCCTCAGGGTATAATCATCTTCCCTGTCAACGATCTCAACCTGAGGTTCGAGCCGCTCGTCGAACGGGCTTTCTTCGGAAGCCGCGTTGCTCGAGAAATTCACGATTGAAGAAAATGTGATCCTCTCGTTGAACAGCGGCTGTTTGTGAGAAAGCCTGTAGTTAGACCTGATGTATCGGGGGGCATTCTTGCCCTTGCTGAAGCTCGAGGTCAACCTGGTGTCAAAACCGTCGATCCTGTGCGACGCATCGAGATTGTATCTTTCATATCCTCCATACCTGTCGTCGAGAAAATCAAACTTCGTGATGAGCCTTCGGTCCGAATCATGGTCTAATTCCGCCCTCATGTAAGTCTGGTCAAGCCTTCCGACGGGAACAAGATATATGTCCGAAAAACCGTGAAAAAGATTCACTTTGGTGTCTTCGGAAACCCTAATGTTGTGGTCTATCTTCGTGACCCAGTCAGTGAGGCCCGTATCCCGCTCCTCAAGATGATACACGTAGAAAACCCCGGAATTGTTCTCATTAAGGCGGTATCCGTGTTCAACGCCCTTACCGAGGCCCTTTTTCTGCATAAGATCAACATACAGAACGCCGTAGGCATCATTATCAATAAAATAATCAAAGCCGAATTTCGCGAAATTGCCTTCCACATCGTTCGATCCGATGACGGGCATGAGAGACGAACGTCTCCCCTTGAAAGAATATATCCAGTACGGGAACCACATAACGGGGACACCGTTTATGTAGAACGTGACAGAATACCCCACCATTTTATCCTCGGGATAAAACTCAAATCGTTTGGCCTTAACATTGTAATGAGGGGCATCGTAATCACAGGTAGTAACATCACCCTCCAGCCCCCACTTGAGAACTGGCTCATCATAGAATTCTTCTATCCTGATGAAAACTTCTCCGTTTATGCCCGGCGACCGGTATATTGAGTAGAACTTAGAGATCGAGGCAGACTCGGTTGAAGCATTATAAACTAAATATTCTCCCATGGCGGAATAATGAGAAGCAGACAGAGAAACGTTTCCCTCCGCAGTCACGATGTTGGTGGCGACATCCACCCGCATCGAATCGGCATTGATGATAATATCTTCCAGTTTCGCTTCCACGCTGCCGGAAGCAACCACAAGACCAACATCTTCATCATACTTCAGGTTGTCGGCCTTGACCTTTACGATTATTTCCTCTTCGGCACCAAAAGCGGGGTAGCAAATAAAAAGAAAGATATAAGTTGAAAGGGCAAGAATACCGCACTTGAAAAGACTCATTGATAATTGGGGACTTTAAACCTGAGCCTTCGATCGGCCAGCTCGCTCACTATGGTGTAATTTTTTACTTTCTCCCAGTAAGCCAGAGCCTGCCTGGCATTGCCCTGCGAGTAATAAGCATCACCCAGATTTATGCACGCCACATCCAGCTCCGGATCAATCGAAAGCGCGCGCAGGAATTCTACTTCGGCAGATTTGCTGTCGCCCTTAAGATAGGCGATCACTCCCCTGTTGTTATGCAGGACCGCGTGCTTCGGGTCCTGTTCAAGCGCGGCAGATATTTTTGTCTCGGCGTCATCCAATCTCTTCTGTCGGGCGTATACGACCGCGAGATTGTTGAGCGCTGACGGCAGTCTGGCATCAAGAGATGACGCCAGAAGGAACTCGTCCTCGGCCGATCGATAGCGGCCTTTTACAAGATGTTCAAAGCCGGCCTCGTTGTGCGTTTGAGCAAAGGATATCCCGAATTCGTCGGCGCGTCTCCCGTGCTGCGCCCGCCTGCCGTCCCTCCCCCACAACTCTAGCAAAGCTTTTTCTCCGGCATCCTGGAGAACAAGAACGAACATCCTGTCCTTCAACGCCCGCGGATTGATCGAGGTCAACCCTTTGATCCTGCTTTCAACATTCCCGAATTTTATGTCCTTCTCTCTAATGCTTTCATACGTTGACATCGCTTCGTCTACCCGGCCGAGGGCCTCAAATGTGGAGGCCAGATTGAATTTTATTGTTTTCTCAAGCTCACCTAGTTCATCCGGAAGAATCTCGATAGCCTTCTTAAATTGAGACTGCGCCAGTTCAAACTTTCCCTGCTCCTTGAGTGAAAGCCCCAAAAGGTTATAGGCAAATGGAGCCCGCGACTGATCCCGTATCGCTTCCTGCAGTTCCCGTGTTGCTCCTTCCCAATCCTTTAGCTCCAGATACTGCTTGGCAAGATCAAGATGAAGCGACTTGCGCCATTGATCTTCCTTTATTCTTCCCTTCAAGAATTTTATGCTTTCTTCGGCGTCCGCCTTCCTGGAGGCTTCCAGCTTCCTTTGAACAGAAATATTAAAGGGCTCGAGCCCCAGTGCCATTGCGTACGAATTCGAAGCCTTTGAATTCATCTTAAGCCCTCTGTATCCGTCGCCGAGCAGAATGAAGGCATCGATGTTCTGGCCGTCCACCGCAAGGATCTCTTCCGCTTCCGAAACGACCTTCTTGTAATCCTTCTTCAAAAGGAAAACTTCACCAAGCACCTGATGCAGAGATATCAGGTCGGGCCGCGCCTTTAATATCTCCCTGCATTTCCTGGTAATATACTCTGCTTCCTTCGGATCAAGAGAAAGGACAGTGCGGTATTCCTGCAGGGCATCATCGTGCTTCCCGAGAGCTTCATAGGCATCCCCCAAGAAGCGGTGCGCCAGCACATTGTCAGGATAGCTCTTAGCTATCTTGAGAAAACCCTGAATTGCCATGTCAACATATTCGGGGCCAAGCTTGGTGAGCTTATTGTATTCCGTCGCGGCTTCCGTGTAAGACCCCCTGAATATCAGCGCCTCAGCCAGCGAACATATAAGCCCCGGATGGCCGGGATACATGTCCAGAGCCTTTTTATACTTTGATATCGCCTCGCCGGTCTTAAAGCGGTCAACGCTGAATATCTGCCTGAACTGGTCAACAGCCTTGCCCGGCTCATGCCCTTTGATATAGATCTCAGCCAGCATTTCACGGATCTTCTGAGAATCTTTTTTCAGCTTCGCGAGAGACTCAAGCTTATGAACGATCTCAGGATATGACCCTGGATCGGCCTCATAGAGGTTAACGTACATCTTCGCGGAAGATTCATTCTGAGAAACCCTGGCGTAAAGATCGGCAAGAATCCTCAGGGTTTTCTTTTCGGCCGGAGCGAGCTCCAAGAGTTCCTCATAGAGCTTTATTGACCTGTCGATGTTCCCGCTTTCAAGATAAGCTCCTGCAAGAATCTCCGAGAGGGCCGTGCTCCTTAGCCCCCGTTTGAGGGCCCTTTCAAGCAGTTGTATGGTTTCATTAACCGCGCCCCTGCTCATCAATATCCTGCCTAGTATGTTATAAACAGATTCAAGGTCGGGCGCCAGGTCAAGGATCTCTTCGAGCTCAACCAGGGCGGCGTCCAGATCACCAAATTTAAGGAACAGGTCCGCGAGAGAAAGCCTCAGTGCGATATTGCCTCCGTCTCCCTCCAGTTTTCTTTCATAATCAAGCAGAACGTCCGACAACATTGCCGGCTCAAGCATCACAGCCAGTTTATAATCATCACGTGATTTAAGATAATCCCCCATGGAAAGCTTATCTCTCGCAGAAAGCCTGAGGGTCCTGGCTTCGTTGTATCGGTGTCCGGATTTTACTCTTGCAATCACCTGTACATCACCTCCCTGACAAGCAGAACAATACCAAGAATCGCGAAAGTGACCTGAGGAACAAAAGCCGCAAGCATCGGATGCACTATGCCCCCGTAGCCGAAAGACCTGGAGACCGATGCAAAGACGTAAAACGAAAATACCACAATTATGCACATGACGATCCCAAAGGCCCGCCCGCCCCGGACTCTCGGCAGGGAAAGGGAAATGCCGATAAGTGCAAAAACAAAACAAGTGAGCGGAACCGAAAACTTCATGTAAAAATCAACCAGAAGGGAGCGGGTATTTACTCCTCCCCTTCTCAGGCTGTCTATAAGCTTCTTTAATTCCCTGCTGTTCATTTCCTGAGACGTCTTTTGCTCGTTGTAACCTAAAAAGTTTTCTGAGACGGATATGCGCATTGAGGTAAAGGTTGCTTCATACGCCAGATGCCCCTGATTGTCATATTTATGTATGATGCCGCCTTGAAGATCCCACCGGTCACCGTCATACTTTGCCGTCTTGGCCAGTATCACCCGAGGCAGGGATTCCCCCGTGAACTCATATACCATTACATCGTGAAGCGTCGAAGACCTTGGGTCAACACGCTTTACGTAAAAATACCTGTTTTCCTTGTCTTTGAAGAAAACTTTTTCCCTAACCTGCGTAACAGGCTTCCTCAATATCATCTGGCGTATGATATTCTCCGAAACGCGGTTCGCCCATGGAACAACAAACTCATTGGTAGAAAACGAAAGAACGCTTATTCCAAACGAGACAACGATTATGGGAACAGCTATGCGCAACATGGAAACCCCGCTGGTCCGAAGGGCGACAATTTCACTGTCTCCCGAAAGGCGGCCAAGCGCCATCGCGGTTCCAAAAAGGGTCGACACAGGATACGTCAAAACAAGTATGGCCGGAAGCTTAAAAACCAAGAGCTTCAACACAGAAAAGAACGGAACACCCTTGTTGATGATGAGATCGGTGAGGGTAAAAAGAATATCCGCGATCATAATCAGTATAAAGCCGATCACACCAACAAGAAAGGGTGACACGACCTCCCCGATCACGTATCGATCCAGAATATTTACCTTTGCTCTCATCATGAATAATCCGGGAAATTCGTTCTACATATCCTGTTTGGCCCTGCGCCTTTTTTCGCGCCTTACTGCTTTTTCAAGGTCCTTACGCCTCTTCTGGCTGGGCTTCTCATAGAATTCGCGCTTCTTTATCTCGTCAATAACGCCTTCTCTACGAAGCTTGCCCTTGAACCTTCGCAGTGCCTTGTCAATCGGCTCGTCTTTTCTAACGTCAATTTTTGGCATGTAGTTTCGCCTCCTTCTTTGGTTCGATTGTGATTACCCCGGCGGCCAGGAAAACCCCCTCCCGGAAAGCAGATGAAAATGCAGGTGAGGCACAACCTGACCCGCATCAGAACCCTGATTTAAAACCACCCTGTAACCCTTATCCGAAAGACCTTTTTCGGTCGCCAGTCTTGAAACGGCTCCAAACACCCCCGAAACAACCCGATCCCTTTTATCCGCGGGAATGTCCGCAACGGCCTCCACGTGCTCCCTGGGAATGACCACAAAATGGTTTGGCGCCTGCGGTGAAATATCCTCGAACGCCACAACATCATCATCGCTGTACACGATCTTCGATTTCATCTCTCCGGAAGCAATCTTACAGAAAATACAATCGCTCATTGCTTCTTTTCCTTTGAATCCTGATCTTTTTTATTTAACTGAGATTCGTATTCCAGGCAGCAAAGAAGCCTGCCGCACATTCCGGACGTTTTTGTGGGGCTTATTTGAAGCCCCTGATCCTTCACCATTTTCACGGTTACGTGCCTCGGCTTTTCCAGCCACGCTGCACAGCACAGAGGCCTTCCGCAGGGCCCAAGCCCACCCCTCATCATCGCCTCGTCGCGCGGATTGACCTGTCTGAGATCAACTTTAAGCTGAAGAGATTTGGAAAGATCACTCCTTAACTCTCTTAGATTAGGAGCAATCTTGCCGCCTTCGACCTTATAATAAACGATCACCCTGTTCTTATCGAACATATATTCGGCATCAATGAACTTTATCTTTGCCTCGTGCTCTCCGAATGTCTTGGAAGCAACCATCTTCGCTTCTTCTTCAAGAAGCGCCAGGCCGCGTTCTGTTTCCATGTCCTCATTTGTGGCGTACCTCAGAACTTTTTTCAATCTGACATCCCGCGCAAGTTTCTTCGGCAGTCCTTTCGAGTACTCGACAATATGACCAAATTCCAGGCCTCTGTCCGTCTGAACGACTACGGCAGACCCGACCTTGATACTGGCTTCCTTGTACCCTGTTATGGGACACAGCCTGCCGAATTTCCTCAGTCTTATCACCATTTTCTTGTTCATTAGATCGCCTCTCCAAGACTCAAACACATGACATCAAGCGCCAGTCTGACATTAGCCCTTTTTTTGATCGCGGAAAGAGTCGAAAAAATTATCCTGGCCTTCTTCGCGGATTCAGAATCCCTGCGGTCGGCCCACATCGATAAAAGAAGCGTTTCAAGAACTCCTTCAATATCCTCCACCTCATCGCTTATGCGCGAAGAAAGACCGAGCATTTTATCTATACCATCCGACTTCAGCGACTTGACCTCGTTGTATATCCATTCAACCTGTTCGATATCACCGGCGCCGCCCTTTCCCTCGGAAAAAATTATCTTCTGGCATCGGGAAAGCACCGTTTGAGGAATCCCAACATCACTCGATGACAGCAGAACAAAAACCACTCCCGGGACTGGTTCCTCCAGGGTCTTTAAAAAACTATTGGCGGCTTCCTGCGTCATTCTGGAAGCCCCGTCAATTATACAAACCTTAAATCTGCCCTCAGTCGGCCCAAACCTCGTGTAGGAGATAAGTTCTCTGATCTGGTCTATCTTGATATAACTGCCTTCCGGAGAAACAGTTAAAACATCAGGATGAATTCCCTTTTCCGTCTTGCTGCAGGCAGCGCACTTGCCGCAAGAATCTTCTTTCGAGCCTTCGCAATTAAGAACTGAGGCAAAGGCATCAGCCGCCCGCCTCATCCCCTCCTCATCAGGTCCCACAAAAAAATACGCATTGGCAACTCTGCCGTTGGAAATAGCTCCAAAAAGCATTTTTTTGGCCCTGTTTTGACCAGAAATTTGGCGAAATTGCATAAAAAATCCCGTGAGGAATTATACCATAAAATTTGAGGGTTCGCACTAACCGCTGACGCCGCTTCTGCCGAAAGTATCCACCCTGTAAACATCATAAACATCGGATACTTTTCTGATGGCCTGCATGATCTCGGAGAGGTGATTGATGTCTTTGACATCAATCACCAGTTTGATAA
>Ga0209536_100006548_pt1 | contig 17763 bp, 12 predicted proteins | sample DeeMarSeWOR28_12_FD_187461 | JGI IMG/M metagenome (GOLD analysis project Ga0209536, IMG submission 187461) | Marine sediment microbial communities from White Oak River estuary, North Carolina - WOR-2-8_12 (SPAdes) (version 2) | ecosystem: Environmental > Aquatic > Marine > Intertidal zone >... | reverse complement strand
TCAATATCCAGCGATTTAGTTCTTGTGGAGCTAAGTAAAAGTAAACTGATCCAACGTGAATCAGTAACTAAAATCATTAACTTAACTATATGAGGACAAACAGATGAAAACTGCAAAAATGCTCACAATTTTGGTTTTGGGGCTGGTCGTCTGTCAGGCCGAGGTCTGCAAGGCGGCACCGATGGGTACGGCCTGGACCTACCAGGGCCGGCTGATAGACGCCAACAATGCAGCCGACGGGCTGTACGACTTTCAGTTTAAGCTCTTTGATGACCCTTGCACAGGTGCCCAGCAAGGAAGCACAATTGAAGCAGGCGACCTTGATGTCATCGATGGCTACTTCACGGTGGAACTGGATTTCGGCAGTGATGTATTTAATGGCGATGCCCGCTGGCTGGAAGTTGGTGTTCGGCTGGGGGACAGTAATGAGCCTAATGCTTTTGAAAGTTTTAGCCCACGACAGAAGATAACACCTACACCATACTCGCTGCAAACGCGGGGAATTTTTGTGGACAACAGCGGCAATGTCGGCATCGGCACGATCAGTCCGTCAGCCCTGCTGGATGTAGCCGGCAACGCAGAGTTCTTGGACGATGTGGTCCTGCGAGAGAAATACAGGATCTCGACAAGAGCTGTGGGAGACACTACCGACTACCTTCACTTTGAACGCGACTGGGGCGGTTGGCGGGAAGGGATTTACATGCACAGGCAATCCGGTAACGTCGGCATCGGTACAGTCAGTCCAACACAGAAATTAGATGTTGCCGGTAACGTCACGGCCTCTCGATATAACGACCGCGACAATACCACCTATTATTTGGACCCGGCCAATACCGGCATCGCGGCAGCGCTTGCCGGAAACGTTGGCATCGGGACGATGTATCCGACCCAGAAGTTAGAAGTGAACGGGAGCATAATGGCCCTTATGTATTACGATCTCAACAATACCAGCTATTATGTAGACCCGGCCAGCACCTCGTATTTTAACGATATACGGGTGAACATTCTGTACGACCGCAACAATAGCAGCTACTATGTGGACCCGGACAATACCGCCATCGCGGCAACACTTGCCGGAAATGTCGGCATCGGAACAACGAGCCCCACGTCGGAATTAGATGTCGCCGGCACGGTTACTGCTAACGCATTTATTGGAGACGGTAGTGGTCTGACGGGTATAATCGGTAGCAGTATATGGACAGCATCCGGTTCTGATATCTATTACAACTCCGGTAACGTCGGCATCGGAATAACGACTCCGGCACAGCCATTGGATGTTGCAGGCAATATCGCGGCTTCTCGATATTACGACCGCGACAATACCGACTACTATGTGGATCCGGCAAGCACTTCTTATTGTAACGATTTGCGTGTGAACATCCTGTATGATCGCAACAATACCGGTTACTATGTGGATCCTGCCAGCACATCAAATCTTAATACTGTTTATGCCGGCGGCGCTTATGCCAGCAGTGCTTACGCATACAAATTCTACGATCGGGATGATACCGGCTATTATGTGGATCCGGCCCATATCTCATATTGCAAATATATGCGGGCGACTCTATTCCAAGACATGGACAATATTAACTACTATATGGACCCGACCGATACAAGCAGGTTTTATAATGTTAGGGTTAGGGACTTCTCAGGAAGCATCAATTATGCCATGGGCGCGGGCGATCTCTACGTTGAACATGAGCTGGAAGTAGATGGCGCTGTTTATATGACGGGGGTGTACAGTCATTCGATGACAGGTCGAGATGTAAAGATTACAAGCGGTGGCCGTATGGGAACTTTGTTGTCTTCAAAGAGGTTTAAGGAAAACATAAATCGGCTCGAAGATGATTTTACAAAGATACTGGAAGCTCAGCCCGTAGCATTTGTCTGGAAAGAATCAAAAGAACCGGACATTGGGCTTATCGCTGAAGATATGGACGAACTCGGCCTGCGAAACCTTGTGTTCTATGATGCCGAAGGCAGGCCTGATGGCATACGTTATGATTTCATTTCCCTTTATCTCCTGGAAGTCCTCAAAGGCCAGGCCAACTCAATAAAAGAGCTTAAGGCGGAAAATGAATCGTTAAAAGAGCAATTACAAAAGGAAAACCAGTCATTAAAACAGAGACTCAGCACTCTGGAAAAAACAGTACAACAAATAGCAAAAGCAAAGGAAGTTAAATTATGAAAAGACCTGTATTTTATAAGACAACCTCGGAACAAAAGGATTCAGCAGTGAAAGACGTTGTATGTGCTAAACTAACAATGTTCATTTGTGCCGTAGTGCTGTCATATGTCGGTAGCACTGTTTTTGCAGGCGATGGAAAGGCAGGAAAAGCTGTCAAACCGATACAACTGCATCCTGAAAATGGTCATTACTTTTTGTGGCGAGGCAAGCCGACGATTTTGATTACATCCGGTGAGCATTACGGAGCATTGCTTAACCGGTCCTTCAATTACAACATGTACTTCAAGACGCTTGCCTCTCATGGATTTAACCTGACGCGTACATTCAGCGGGGCATATTGCGAACCGGTCGGAGCGTTTAGGATTAAGAACAATACTCTGGCACCTGCAAAAGGTCAGTTAATATGCCCTTGGGCCCGCAGCGATACAGGCGGCTATGCCAACGGCGGCAATAAATTTGACCTGAAAAAGTGGGACCGGGCCTATTTCAAACGCCTTCGTAACTTTGTTGCGGAGGTAGGCAAACGCGGCGTTGTGGTCGAATTAGTTTTGTTTTGTCCATTTTATGAAGATGGAATGTGGAAACTGAGCCCGATGAATGCCGCCAATAACGTAAATGGTATAGGCAACATGAAGCGCACCGAGGTTTATACACTGCGAGATAAAAAGCTATTGGCTGTGCAGGATGCGATGGTACGCAGGATTGTCAGAGTACTCAAGGACTTCGATAACGTTTATTATGAAATCTGCAACGAGCCGTACTTCGGGGGAGTAACGCTGGAATGGCAGGCCCATATCGCGGAAACAATCGTCAAGGCCGAAGCTAACTTCAAGACAAAACATCTGATTGCCCAGAATATCGCTAATAAATCCATGAAAATAACCAACCCAAATCCTCATGTTTCGATTTTCAACTTCCACTACGCCAAGCCACCTATTGCAGTGACCCAGAACTATGGCTTAAACAAGGTCATCGGTGATGATGAGACGGGCTTTTCGGGCAGTGAGCCAAAAGCATATCGTCTCGAGGGATGGGATTTCATCATTGCCGGGGGTGGATTGTATGATAACCTTGATTACTCTTTCACGGTGGGTCGCGAAGACGGCACAGCAAAGATTGATGCACCGGGGGGTGGTGGGCCTGTATTTCGAAAGCAATTAGAGATTCTCAAGGATTTTATCAACAGTTTTGACTTCATCCGGATGAAGCCGGAAAATTCAATCATAAAAGCCGGGATACCCAACAAGGCAACCGCTCGCGCTTTGGTCGAGGCTGGCCGCAATTATGCCATTTACATTAACGGCGGCAACAAGTCAGATTTGGTAGTGGAATTACCAAGGGGAGAATATAAGATAGAATGGTTGAACACGAAAACCGGAAAAGTCGATAAAAAGGAGACTTTTCGACACGACGGAGGCAATCGGACGCTGCATTCGCCCAATTACACCGATGATATCGCCTTGGGTATTAAGCGCGTGGCGAAATCCTAATGATCGGCTTCGGGTGTGGAAAATCAGTGACTGCTGCCTTTAAACCGGTTGATTACGCGTTTTCAACGTATAAAATGGGCTCCAGACAGGTATTTTCACAAAATCATTGATGTTAATGCATTTAAGGTGTATATTCTGTTGGTTGTGGATTTGTTGATAGTGCAGTCACCAGACAAGTAAGACCTTGCGGCATCTTATAAATTGGCTTTTGATCATGCAGACCGAAGATGATATTTTGAACCTTCTCAAAGAAAAGGGAGCTCAGATGGCAAGGCTGGCGCAGCGAGGAGTGATATTGCAACCGGGCGCTATTGGCGATTGTATATTAACGCTGCCTTTAGCTGAGTTTATGAAAGATTCTCTGCAACTGGGTGGAATCGACATTATTGGTCACACTGAGTACATCGGTATTTTGCCCGGAAGAGCGTGTGTTGACAGTGTCCGTTCCATGGAGTCTATGAATTTAAATCGAATGTTTGTTGAAACGAGCGCATTTGACCTGACGGACGGGGATCCTTTGATAAACGCTTTTTCCGACTACGCCTGGATTGTGACTTTTTTGGGGGAGCCGTACAGCAACTTTGAACAGAACCTGATATTCACGGCCAATTGCAGCCATAGTTCGGAAGTTATAACATTATCGATGAAAGCCCCGGAAGATTACTCTAACCATTTGACCGACTATTACAGACAGCAATTCCTCAAAGAGTGTAGTTTATCTTCAGAACCTCGACAGATTGAAAGAAGTGCCTGTTTAATAAAAGCAACTGAAGCAGACGTAAACAAGGGAAGGGAATTACTGAGGGAAATTCAAATTGATTCCTCTGAAAAGCTCGTGGTCATTCAGCCCGGCAGCGGGGGATTGCATAAATGCTGGCATCTGGATAATTTCCTGACAGTAGCTGAAGAGCTACGTTCACAAGACATCGATATTGTGTTTTTGCTGGGGCCTGTTGAGCAGGCCAGGTTCAGCAAAGAGGCAATTAGGGATATAAACCTTGTTGCAAAATGCCTGACTGATTTGTCTTTGACGCAGGTTGTAGAGCTTTTGAGTTGTTCGAACGCATTCCTCGGTAACGACAGCGGGATAACTCATCTGGCTGCCGGGATGGGTGTAAGGACATTAGTTGTATCTGGCCCGACCAATCCGGCTGTTTATGAACCTGTTGGGCCTGCTGTAACAGTGTTTGTAAATAGTGGAGAAGCTTTTGCCGACAAGCCCTCTGCAGCACTACAACAGCAGGTTTTGGATTTTTTTCTGGGGTGATGTCAAATGACGACTTTCAAATATTATGGTTTTACGGAATTCCCTGTTGCTAAAAGTGTGTTATAGTAAGTATAACGAAGGTTTAAATAACTTACTGCTTTGGTAGAATTGTTGACCATGTCAGCTTTTTTGCTATAATTTTTAAGTTTGGGTGCTTTTGAATCCAAAAACGCAATACGGCGTAATTTCAAGGTTTTTTAGTTTTTTCTTTTGAGTTTCTATTTACAAGGTGTTTGTATGCAAGAACGAACTTTGGCAGAATTAGCGGAATATGTAAACGGGCGTGTTTGCGGCGATCCCAACACAACAATCAAGTCTGCATCGACCCTTGGCCGTGCAGATAAAGGTGACATTAGTTTTCTGGCAAACCACAAATACGAAAAACAGCTTCGTACAACAAAAGCAAGTGCGGTAATCGTCGGTAAAGAGACTTCCAGTTCGCCCGTTCCCCTTTTGGTGGCCGAAGATCCATACTATGCTTTTATGCAGATTATGGTGCTGCTGCACGGTCATCGCAAACATAAAAAGGTGGGGATAAGCCCAAAGGCCTCGATTTCAGACAGTGCCAAAGTTGGTGTAGATTGCCATATCCATGACTTTGTGACGATAGCCGATGAGGCGAAAATCGGGGACGGTTGTATAATTTATCCAGGAGCCTACGTTGGACAGGGAGTGCAAATCGGCAACGACAATATAATATATCCCAATGTTACGATTTACGATGGGTGCAAAATAGGTAATCGTGTAATTCTAAATGCCAACTCTACAATCGGTGAAGACGGCTTCGGATATGCCAGCCACAAAGGCATGCATCATAAGATACCACAGACCGGTACAGTTATTATCGAAGACGATGTAGAAGTCGGTGCCTGCTGCGGAATCGAACGAGGTACACTCGGCGACACCGTTATAGGCCAGGGAAGCAAACTCGGCGACCTGGTCACAGTAGGACATGGAACAAAAATCGGTGCACATTGCCTGCTCGTAGCTCAGGTAGGCATTGCGGGCTCAACCACACTTGGACATCACTGCGTTGTTGGGGGGCAGGTCGGTATTGTCGGACATATCAATATCGGAAACAACGTTACGATTGCAGCACAAGCCGGGGTTATTAATAACATCCCGGACGGTAAAGTAGTGCTCGGTGCACCTGCTATTGAGGTAAACCAGGGCAAGCGAGCGTACAGCATGATAGAGAATCTGCCTGAGATGCGGCAAAGTATACGCAGGCTCGAGAGTCAGATTGAAGAAATTAGTTTATCGCTTGAGCCGGAGCCCGAAGAGGAAGGTGAGGAGGAAACTGAATCGTAATCCTTGTCCTGAAGTGAAAAATACACGACAAGAACTACAAGAAACGAGGCCTGAAAAAAGAGTAGCAAATTTCGAACAGGACGTATTCTTGAACGAGATAGAAGATACCAGCCACAAGAGAGCAGATGTACTTGGATTGATTGCAGGAGAGGGCAGATTACCCTTTCTTGTTGCAGACGGCGCCAAACAGGCGGGATTAAAAGTGATTTGTGTCTACCTGGCAGACAACACAGGGCGAAGCCTGGCCAACGAAGTTGATGTTTTTTACAAAGTCGCGATTGCTCGCCCCGGCGCATGGATAAGCAAGCTAAGAAAACACAACGCAAACCGAACGATTATGGTCGGTCGTGTTGCCAAGTCAAGGCTGTTTACACCCTGGCGAATTCTGCGTTATCTGCCCGACTGGCGCGCATTCAGGATATATTACTGGCGGCTTCGCGGCAAAGACAAACTTGATGACTCGCTTTTGTCTGCCTTGGCTGACGAACTGGCGAGCGGGGGGATTGTATTGGAGAATTCAATAATGTACTGCAAGGAACATATGGCAACAGCGGGTGTGATGACAAAACGCCCCCCGAGCACATCCGTAGAGAATGACATTGAGTTCGGCTGGCCGATTGTTAAAAAGCTCGGTGAACTTGACATAGGACAGGCAATTGCTGTGAAAGAAAGAGAAGTAATCGCCGTCGAGGCAATAGAAGGGACGGCGGAAATGATTAAGCGGGCCGGGCAGTTTTGTAAATCGGGGGGCTGGACGCTTATCAAGGCCTCGAAACCTGATCAGGATATGCGTTTCGATGTTCCTTGTGTAGGACCTGACACCGTCAAAAGCCTGGCCGAAAACGGCGGTAAATGCCTGGTTGTGGAGGCAGATAAAACCATCATTATTGACAAAGGTGAAACAATAAAACTCGCCGACCAATTGAACATCACTATTTTGGGCCGCTAACACATCGGGTAATGTGTAGGTAAGACGGAAGAGAAACGGGAGGCATTTCTTTCTCATTGATAATGAACGAACAAGAAAACACAGAGAGGTCTGGACAAAGTAAGATTTTTTTGTAATATTTGTGCGGGGAGGAGTTGATTGTGTTTTATGAGCATTGATTTGTAAATTCTCGGTGAGGATAGGAGATTCGCTGTTGGTAAATGTGGTATTTGCTGGGACATGGCAGAAATTCTTTGCCAACCTTGGTTTAGAGTCGTTTGACGATTTTTTTGACTATTCTCAAGGCAAAACCATAAACAAAAACACCAAACGTATCGTAAGCAAACTGACTCTCGGTGTGGGTGACAATCGTAAAGTATTTTTTCGCAAGTGTTTTGTCTCACCACACATAAAGGACATGATTTTTGCATTGAGAAACTTCGGCAGGTTTATTTCACAAGCGGCTGTTGAATGGCACAATGCAAATATATTATTTAAAAACGGTATAGAGACCTACAAACCCGTCTGTTATGGTGAGCAAATACAACTCGGTCTGGAAAGAAAGTCGTTTTTTATCACTGAAAAGCTGCCCGGAATGGCGCTTACTGATTTTGTTTCTAAGAAGTGGGCACAATTGAGTCGGCAGAAAAAAGAAAAAATCATCGTATCACTGGGAAAACTGGTTCGCAAGATACATGAGGCCCGAATCTCTCTGCCGGATCTGTACATCTGGCATATATTTATAAAACAAAACCTCAATCCAGAACAGTATGAGTTTGCGGTCATCGATCTGCACCGCATGGGGCACAACATAAGAAGCAAAAACCGGTTACTGAAGAATCTTGGAAGATTAGACCACAGTATGTCGGATAAATACTTTGACGAAAGGTTAAGAAAGCTGCTTATCGAATCCTATGTCGGGGACAGCCGGCCTGACGAAATAAACAATCTCATCCGGCAGATAAAAAAGTTTTCCAGGGCCTTATCAGCTAAAAGGAGACCTATACACTACTAAACACACACAAGCATACCAACCATTCAATTCGTCAGCTTGATCGTTTTATCATAAATCTTAATGTAGAATAAAGTATACCACAAAGCTCATTGAAGTATTCTTTGCTTACCGGTGTCTTTCACAAACTTCGGTCCGGATAAGAAATTTTGCACTTCGCTCAGCGATTACCATACATAGATTCATAATACTTCTGATACTCACCGGATACAACATTGGCCAGCCACTCCTGGTTTTGCAGGTACCAGTCAATAGTTTTTTCAATGCCCTGCTTGAAACTGACAGATGGCCGCCAATTAAGGTCGTTTATTATCTTGCCCGCTTCAATTGCATATCGTCTATCGTGTCCCGGTCTATCGGTGACATGCTTAATCAGTGATTTTGGTTTTCCAAGTCTTTTCAGTATCAGGTCAATAACTTCCATATTTCCCTTTTCATTACAACCGCCTATGTTATAAATCTCGCCGGGTGGCGCTTTCTGCAAAACCTGCCATATAGCAGTGCAATGGTCGTATACATACAGCCAATCCCGCACATATAGACCGTCGCCATAAACAGGTAATTCTTTATCATTTATAGCATTGTTAATCATCAGCGGGATTAACTTTTCGGGAAACTGATAAGGGCCATAGTTGTTTGAACATCTTGTGATATTGTACTTTACGTTCCATGTATGGCCGAATGCCGAAACTAGTTGGTCTGCGGCGGCCTTACTGGCTGAATAAGGTGAATTCGGACTAAGCGGGTTTTCTTCGGTGAACTTACCTTCCGGGCCGAGTGAACCGTATACCTCATCAGTCGAGATTTGAATGAACCGCTCCAACTTCTTATCCCTTGCCACTTCCAGCAGCGTTAATGTGCCCGTTACGTTGGTTTCAATGAAAACCTTCGGTTCGCTAATTGAGCGGTCTACATGGCTCTCGGCAGCGAAATTAATAATCGTATCTATCCCATACTTGTCGGCGATATCTTCTATCAGGGAGCCATCACAAATGTCGCCTTTGATAAATTTGTGATTGGAATGATCCAGGAAGCCGGCGAGATCCTCAAGATTGCCGGCGTAGGTAAGTTTATCAACATTGACGATGAAACAATCCGGATGCTCCGATAGTACCATCCGAACAAAATTGCTTCCGATAAATCCCGCGCCACCTGTTACCAAAATTTTTCTCATAATTTCCTCAAAAAATGTTCCAACGACACATACCAGGGCTTTATTTCTTCATCAAGTAAATTTTTGATTTTGCCGCAATCAAAACAGCTGTTTAAGGGCCTTTCTGCGGCACTGACAAAATCGCCGGTTTTGCACGGCAACAGGTTAACATCCATGGAGAGCTTGTCAAATATAAACTTTGCCATTTCGTAGCGGCTTACATAGCCGGCGCTTGCAAAATGAAATATGCCATCCGGCCTCTGTGGTAGCAGTTTGCAAATTACTGCGGCGACTTCGGTTGTTGCTGTTGGAGAACCCACCTGGTCGTCCACGACCTTCATAGTTTTATTTGTTCTTGCGTGTTTGATTATCTTTTTGACAAAGTTATTTCCGTGCACTCCATAGGTCCATTCGATACGCAATATGCAATGCCTGCAGCCACTTTCAGCCAGTAACTGCTCTCCTGCCAACTTGGATTTGCCATACTTGTTCACAGGATTGGGTGTGTCGGTTTCGACATAGGGTCTGTTCAAACGACCGTCAAAAACAAAATCCGTGCTGATGTGCAAAAGCCATTTGTCCGAATCTTTTACAATCGCACCAAGTCGCCCTACCGCTTCAGCGTTGACTTGATATGCCAGCTTGACCTCGCTTTCGGCGCCATCGACATCTGTATAAGATGCGCAGTTTACGGTTATGTCCCCAGCACCGATAGCTTGTTTTAGCTGTTGGGAATTCCTTATGTCAAATTCTGGTAAGTCAAACACTTTAACATCAAAACCATGCTTTTTGCAGGTATCCGCCAGGTCGGTACCGAGCATTCCCATTCCGCCCAAAATGGCAATCCTTTTATCTTTAGCTACCATCAGTGCCTCTGGAAATGCGGTAATTTATCATGCGGAATGTCTTTAAGTCGGGGATAGCTTGCATCCTTGGTTGATAAAACCGGCTGCTTTGAAGGCCAGTCAATGTTTAGGTCAGGATCATTGAAGATGATACCACCTTCGGTTGCCGGATTATAAAAATCAGTGCACTTGTATGAAAAAATCGCCGTCTCACTTGTAACACAATACCCATGAGCAAAACCGGGCGGGATATATATCTGTCTGTGGTTTGTATCGGAAAGTTCTTCGCCGATCCAATGACCAAAAGTAGGAGAATCCACGCGAATATCGACTACGACATCCACCACTTGCCCTGATAAGACCTGAACCAGCTTACCCTGTGATTGAGGGTATTGAAAATGTAAGCCGCGTAAAACCCCTTTCCTGGAAAAAGAGACATTGTCCTGTACAAAGGGGCCTATGATATCAGTATCCTCATAACGCATGCTGTTCCATGTTTCTAAAAAGAATCCTCTTTCATCACAGAACACGTCCGGATCCAGTACGAGTACTCCCGGCAGCTTCGTCTCTTTGGCATTCATTTTATATCGATATCTCTTCTGTTACTTTGGAGGTTTCTTTATAACCAATTCATTGGCTTTATCGAGTGATTCAAATGTTCCGGCATCCGTCCACCAACCTTCGAGTATGTCGTAAGCCAACTGGTTTTTTGCAATATAGGCATTGTTAACGTCGGTTATTTCAAACTCCCCACGGTCAGAAGGTTTGAGCTCTCGTATAATATCAAAGACGGAGGCATCATAAAAATATATTCCGATTATCGCATAATTTGACCTTGGTTGTTTCGGTTTTTCCTCGATACCAATAATCTTTTCATCGGATAGCAGTGCAACTCCAAAACGCTCGGGCTTTGGCACCTGTTTGAGCATTACTCTTGCGCCGGTTTTCTGCGAGATGAACCTGTCTGCATAGTCACTCAGATTGTCTTCAAAAACGTTATCACCAAGGATGACTATTATAGGTTGTTTTTGCGCGAAATTTTCAGCCAGACCCAGGGCCTGTGCAATGCCACCCGCCTCATCCTGAACCTTGTACGTGAAACGACAGCCAAACTGTTTTCCTGAACCGAGCAGGCTGACTACATCACCCATGTGCTCGATGCCGGTTACAATTAGGATTTCCCGGATACCAATCGAGGTAAGCTTCTCAATCGGATAATAAATCATAGGCTTTTTCCCAACGGGCAATAGATGCTTATTTGTTACCTTTGTCAGCGGCATAAGTCGTGATCCTGTCCCGCCGGCAAGAATAATACCCCTTAAATCCATATTCATCTCCTTAGGAGCATATTAAAAACTTTCTGAGATTTTAAACCATTCAAACAACGGTGTCAACAATGTTGATAATAGGAACAAATTGGCTGTATGCCATATTTACTGCGAGTTTGAACGATATGGAAAGAAATCCAAAAGTAAAAAATAACAGGCGGTCTTATATTGCCAATCCAACGGCGGCTGCAACTTGTAATCAAAACTGATTCAGGAATCTCAGGTCATTTTCGAAAAGCAGCCGTATATCGGTGATAGAGTATTTTCTCATAGCAAGCCGTTCTATCCCGAATCCGAATGCCCAGCCGGTATATTTTTCGCTGTCTATTCCGACTGCATCAAAAACATTCGGATCCACCATACCACAGCCGCCCATCTCAACCCAGTTTTCTTTTCCGCTTTTATCGGCCAACAACAAATCAACTTCGGCGCTTGGCTCGGTGAACGGGAAAAAGCTCGGCCGAAATCGCCATTTTGTATCCGGGCCAAAAAATGCGTGGATAAACTGCTCGATAGTAGTCTTCATGTCCACCATACTTACACCCTCATCCACAACGAGTGCTTCGAGTTGATGAAACATATACATATGCGTGGCGTCGACGGTATCCGGCCTATAAACCCGGCCAGGGGCGACGATTCGAATGGGCGGCTTGGTGGTCTCCATAACGCGAATCTGGACAGGAGAAGTATGGCTGCGCAAAAGTGTATTGTCCTCTAAATAAAAACAGTCAAATGGGTCTCTTGCCGGGTGGTCCGCGTTAATATTCAGCGCCTCAAAATTGTGCCACTCGTCTTCAACTACAGGCCCATAGGCTACGGCAAAACCCATTCGGCCAAAGATTTCGAGCAGTTCACTTAAGGTTTGCATAATCACATGGGTTTTACCGATGTTAACAGGTATTCCCGGCAGAGTAACATCTATCAACTCCTCCGTTTGCTCCTTTGATTGCTGCAGAGTCTTTTTTAGCTGCTCGAAAGCTGTGGAGACCTCTTTTTTAATTCTGTTTGCAAGTCGGCCAGCCTGTGGTTTTTGTTCAGCGGGAAGTTTTCCAATCCGGCTGAGCATCTTTATGATTTGTCCTTTTCGACCGAGATATTTTATGCGGTAATCTTCCAGGGTCGTCAGGTCGGTGACCTCCTCCAGTTCAGCAAGCGCATCTTTACCGATTTTTTCGAATTGCTCAAGCATCTGGTGTATATGTAAATATCCCGTGATTCGGTCAGGCTTTTTTCAGTCCTGCGGCCTCAACGACAGCGTCAAAACACTTAGGGTCTTCAGCGGCGATTTCGCTCAGCATTTTTCGGTTCAATCCGATGTTGGCTTTTTTACAGCCGTTAATGAACTCGCTGTATCTTAATCCTCGCTGTCTACATGCTGCACTCAGACGTATAATCCACAGACCACGGAAGTCGCGTTTCCGGCGTTTTCTGTCAACACGAGCGTTGACGGCCGCACGAATATTTGCCTCTTTTGCCAGACGATACAGGCGGCCCCTGGAGCCGCGATATCCTTTTACGGCTTTTAGGATTCTTTTCTTTGCCTGGTGTCTTGTAGCGCCTTTTCTAACTCTTGGCATCTTTTTTTACCTGCTTTCCCCTATTTTCCATAGGGTTTTATGTTTTTATATCTATTTGCTGAGCTTTGTCCTTAGTATTTTAGCGGGCGCACCGGTCACGAGGGTTGAGCTGCCAATGCGCCTTCTGCGTTTGGCGTTTTTAGTGCTCATAAGGTGGCTTCCGCACGATCTCTTGCGTTTGACCTTGCCGGAAGCGGTTATTTTTACTCTTTTGCTTAAACCCTTATGGGTTTTCTGTTTCGGCATATATCTAATTCCTTCAAATAAATATCTTAGTCTGAGATGACCGGGAAATATAAAACGGGTAAAATACGCGATTTTCAGCCGGTGGTCAAGGTCAAAACGCCAAATTAAGCAAAAAATTATGGCGGCAGCCAATTGAACCTGTACAACAGCTGCGCAGATTACGCAGCTTAACATGGCTGAAGACCGAGATAGGGTCGACCCTTCGACTACGCTCAGGATAGGCAGGGCAGACAAACTCATTACAAATTGGGTTTGTTTGGGTTTGAATTGGGTCTGTATTGGCTTTGAATTTGGTTTATATTGGGTTTGAATTGGGTTTGAATTGGGTTTGTTTGGCTTTGTTTTTTCCTAATTGACCAAGTGTCCTTTTGTTCATAATCCTTTATTAATACTTTATTTACGTTCAACTTGACTTTTCGAAATTTGGCTTTGTTTTGCATAAAAAGGTGAATTTGTAGTGCGCTCATGACATTTGTAAAGGTTTCTCTACACTTGTAGAGTGATTTACAGGCACGTAAGTCTTTGCTCATAATGATATTAGGAATCAGGATCCAGTTGGCAGAAGGCAGAGGGCAGAGGACAGAAGACAGTCCACAGATTCAAGATCCAAAATGCAAGGCAAAAGTGCATAAGAGCACGCAAACATAGGCGAAAAGTGTATTTTATTGGTCATTTATAGTCCAAAATATGCAAAAGTTTGCCATTTATAATACAAAATAATGCGTTTTTGCGGCATGAACCAACTTTGCTCAGGCTCGCGCCTAAATGGTACAGGTCTAAACTTGCGGGGCTCCGCTAAACTGCCACTTCTGTGGCGATTGCAATTATACCAAACCGGCCGGGAATGTTCAATGATAAATGAACTTTTTTAGAAAAAAAGTTCATAAGAGCTTAAGAGCACAAGGCATAAGAACATAAAGGATTTAGCCAACAAAAAATAGACAAAAAAGACTTTTTTGGGCTGTAAATTCTCACATTTTAGGCAGTAATAACAGAAAAAGTTGCATGAAAACAAAGTATTTGCAATTATGCGATGGATGTGGTACCCTAATGGAGTCTGGAGGCTTAGCAGTGTTGATTATTCACAGGGAAATCACGGCTGGGGGAATCGAAACAGCTCACTGTTTACGGAGGGCATAGAAATATGAGAAACTCAATTCTTTTTGTTCTGATTATCTTGGTGTTGAGTCTGGTCAGTAACGCATCGGCGGATCTTGTGGCGCACTACAAATTTGACGGTGATGCTAGCGATTCGTCCGGTTACGATCACCATGGTACCGAAATGGGCGGCCCAGCCTATGATCCCGGTGTGCTTGATCTTGCGATCAAACTCGATGGTGTTGACGATTATGTGGTTGCGGGCAGCGTAGGAATAAGTGGCAATGCTCCGAGGACGATCGCCGGCTGGGTGAGAGCAAACAGCCTGGATATACCAGACTGGACGAACGTTTTCGGCTTCACTAACGATACAGAACAGGACTACACATGTTTCGATATCGAGAAGTGGGGATACGGAGACCACTACGCTATTCACGCTTATTACTGGCAAAGTGCCATAATACCGCTTGATTTAGATTGGCACCATTTGGCCGCCACATACGATGGAACAACAATAGCCTGGTATGGGGATGGCAATCTTATGGGCAGTGAGGACCTTGTGCTAAACACCATCGACAACGTACATATAGGCAAGCGTGGAGATACCCCTTTTTGCTTCACGGGCCTCATTGATGATGTCCGCATCTATCATCAGACTCTGACACTGGCAGAGATAATTGAACTGATTACCGGCCCAGAGGCTTCTAATCCAAATCCGGCTGATGGTGCTGTAGATGTGCCCATAGACGCGAATCTTTCCTGGACGCCGGGCCTCCATACCGCGGAGCACGAGGTCTACTTCGGCACCGCTCCAGACGCTCTGGAACTTGTTGCGACAAAGCCCTTAGGAGATGATAGCTATAACCCGGGACAGCTTGCATTTGATACTCCTTACTACTGGCAGATTGTTGAGGTCAACGACATTCACCCTGATAGTCCTTGGCCAAGCAGCATCTGGAGCTTTATTACTCTCCTTGATTGCAATGGTAATCTAATCCCGGACCCTGTTGATATTGCTACTGGCACGAGTCTTGACTGCAACGGCAACGGTATACCCGACGAATGTGATGTCGCCGATCCAAACGGGGACTGTAATGACAACGGCATTCCGGATGACTGTGATCTAGGAACTCAGATAGGACTCGGAAATGTTGGCTCGATAATCTCATGGGGAGGTGATGATTATGGACAGATCAGCAATACACCATCAGGTGATGATTTCACAGCTATTGCCGCTGGGGATTTGCACAGCCTGGCTATAAGGAGCGATGGCTCGATTGTGGCCTGGGGACAAACAAGCGATCCTCCATCGGGCAATGATTTCACAGCCATTTCTATAGGTAGGGGCTACAGCAATGCCCTCCGAAGTGATGGTTCAATAGTGTCGTGGGGATGGGATGATTACGGCCAAGTGAGCGATACGCCATCAGGCAGCGATTTCATAAGCATAGCTGCCGGATCGTCGTGCCACAGTTTGGCCATTAGAAGTGACGGGTCGATCGTATCGTGGGGATGTGATACATATGGTCAGGTCAGTAGCACACCATCTAGCAATGATTTCACAGCCATTGCTGCAGGCATGGGTCATAGCCTTGCCCTCCGAAATGATGGATCGATCGTGTCGTGGGGACTTGATGAAAATATACAGGTCAGCGATACACCGTCTGGCAATGATTTCATAGCCATTGCGGCAGGCAATACTCACAGCTTGGCCCTTCGAAATGACGGGTCGATCGTGTCGTGGGGATGGGATGCATATGGACAAGTCAGCAATACACCGTCTGGCAATGATTTCATAGCCATTGCGGCAGGCGGATGTCACAGCCTAGCCATTAGGCATGATGGCTCAATAATCTCTTGGGGATATGATAATGTTGGACAGGTCAGCAACACACCATCGGGCAACAATTTCGTTGCTATTGCAGCAAGTGGTCAGGCCAAGACCAGCATGGCTTTGGCAGGATATATAATACGATCAAATGACTGCAACGGCAACGACATACCGGATGAGTGTGATATCGCCAACGGTACAAGCCAGGACATAAACGGTAACGGAATTCCCGATGAGTGCGACCCGGATTGCAACGGAAATGGAGTTCCGGATGATATTGACATTTCCACAGGCACGAGTCTCGACTGCAATGGCAACGGCGTACCGGATGAATGTGACATTGTAAATCGTACAAGTCTTGACTGTAATGGCAACGGCATACCCGATGAGTGTGATATCGCTACTGGCACAAGCCAGGATGTAAATGGTAACGGCATCCCGGATGAGTGCGAACCGGATTGCAATGGTAATGGAGTTCCAGATGATATTGACATTGCCACTGGCACAAGCCAAGATATCAACGGCAACGGAATTCCCGACGAGTGCGACCCGGACTGCAACGAAAATGGAGTCCCTGATGATGTGGATATTGCCACAGGTACAAGCCTTGATATAAATGGAAATGGTATCCCGGACGAATGTGATGCATCTTTCCCGTGGAGCAACGCCGATATCGGCTCTGCCCAGGAGCTGCCCGGTAGTGCTTTGTACAATCCTGTGACTGGAGCAGGGATCGTTATAGGTAGTGGCCATGACATAGGTGGCAGTGAGGATGGATTTCACTATGCGTTTCGGCCTCTGTCGGGCGATTGCACGATGGAGATTAACCTCATCAGCATGGATGTGACGGACGATTGGGCCAAGGCCGGCGTGATGATTCGCGAGACACTTGATCCCGGTTCCAAACACGCGTTTATGGCGATGACAGGCTCGAATGGCGTCCAGTTTGTGTGGCGCCAGGAAACCAGCGGGGACAGCAACGGTTCGGCAACGTACGGCGAGGAACCTCCTGAGCGGATGCGGATAACACGACAGGGAAATGAGTTTATAGGCGAATACTGGATTTGGATTCTACCCTACGCTATGGGGTACTGGCGAGAGTTGGATCGCGTTACTGTCCCGATGAATATGGACGTTTACATCGGACTGGCTGTTTGTTCGCGCGATACTGGGCAGCTGTGCACGGCTATCTTCGATTACGTGTCCTGGCCTAGCTCAGCTTATAACAAGGCGTGGAATCCAAGCCCGGCTGATGGTGCTAAAGATTTGCCTGTATCTGGTGTTACGCTAAGCTGGATACAGGGCGACGATACAGTAGATGTGAATGGGCACGAAGTGTATTTTGGCACCGACCCTTGTGCACTGCCGTTGGCGAGCATTCAGACAGGGACTATATATAATACCGGACCTCTTGACTACGACATCGAGTACTACTGGCGGATTGATGAAGTTGGTCCGGGCGGCACAAGTACAGGGAATGTCTGGAGCT
>Ga0209536_100006547_pt1 | contig 17764 bp, 15 predicted proteins | sample DeeMarSeWOR28_12_FD_187461 | JGI IMG/M metagenome (GOLD analysis project Ga0209536, IMG submission 187461) | Marine sediment microbial communities from White Oak River estuary, North Carolina - WOR-2-8_12 (SPAdes) (version 2) | ecosystem: Environmental > Aquatic > Marine > Intertidal zone >... | reverse complement strand
CGGTCCTGCGATTTATCATCAGGTCTTTAAACCTGCTTTCATATTCAGCCCAGGAGCCTTTCCGTTTCTTGAAGTCATCAAGGATGTCCTGTGTCGGTGCGAATTCCGGGATGTGCACATAGTCAATCCCCGCTATGGCATGGAGGAAGTATTTCAGTTCTCTTGCTTTTGCGAATCCGGCAATCTGGGAGGTGTTATTAAGCCTTATGTCAACAATACGACTCACACCGGCATTCTGCAATTGCGTAAAGAATTCTTCAGCAGACTTTTTGGTAAAGCCAATAGTGAAGATTTTCATGCTTCTACGGGCACCTTCCTGTATGCTATTTTTTCTGCCTGTAAATCGTAGGCTTTCTCAATCAGGCCGGACGTCGAGGTCAGGTCTCCAAAAAGTTCAGGTTGTAGTTTGTGAAGGTTCACGAGCCTTTTCTCCGACATCTCCTGTCGTTCAACTTGTCCATCCCCCAAGAGGTGAGTTATCTGCAAATCCGGAGACATCTTTTTTAATTCACGACAAACCAGTATTGTTCTGTGGCATGTTATGGGGTCGGATTCCGAGCACATTAGGGCAATTCTATAACGTTCAACTTGCTGAAGGACTATCTCTAATCCACGCCGGAAAGCCGGTAAATGAGCAATTCGATCGTACTTTGCCTGGCCGTCAATGTAGCAATCATCTTCAGATCGTTGTGCGCCTAATTCCTTACCCAGGAATATGTAGTCAATTTTGGCATTTCTCAAGGCAACATCGAGCATATCCTTATTAAAATGAGGCGAGTACTTACTGTAGGGACTGGATCGTATATCGGCTATGGTGGAAAGCCGATGTTCCAAAAGTAACTCGATGAAATGGTCAAGAGAGTTGTTCGAGTGCCCTATGGTGAATATTTCTTTCATTCTAACAGGCCTTTTTTTCTATTCCTGTCGCTCCATTCCCTGCTATTATAATAGTATACCACACTTTTCGTCAAGCAATTTAGTCGTGACTTAGGTTCAATTTTCATATCTCATGTTTCGTTTCAATCTTCAAGATGTCCGCTTCACGCATTTATGAAATTAAAAATAACACAAAAAAGTTGAAAAGGCAACAGAAAATTATTGTGTAAATGCGTAAATGTAGGAAGGAATTTAGACAGGGGGTCTTGAATCGGTGAGGCAAAGTTCGGTAAGGTCGTCGATTATCGCTGTTCCGGCACACATTACTTTGTCGGCGGCGCCCCAGTAGAGCTTCAACGTTCCATCATCTTCGGGGACAGCACCGCAGGTAAAGACCACGTTGTGAACGTAGCCGACAAGTTCCCACTGGTCTTCGGGCTGGAGTATCCAGCGGTCACCTACGCCGAGAATAACAGAGGGATCATCAAGCTTGTGTAAAGCGACACCAAGGCGATATACGTGTCCGGCCATAGTAGGGAAGACGCCGTGGTAGATATTCAGCCAGCCTTTGTCGGTGCGAATAGGTGGCGCGCCCGGTCCGATTTTTGACTCGTCCCAGTGATAGGTTACGGGTTTGATTAGGAGTTTCGAATCGCCCCAATGAATCAAATCCGGTGAATAGCTAATCCAGATTGACCAGGGAGTGATATCGGAATGAGGGCGGTCCAGCCGGGCGTATCTGCCGTCGAATTTTTCGGGGAAAAGGACGGTATTACGATAGTCGGCCTGGCTGATAAAGGCGATTCTTTCGAGTGATTTGAAATCCGAAGTCTTAGCAAGTGCCGTGCGGACACCGTGCCTTGAATAGGCGCTATATGTTATATAGAACGTGCCTTCCAGAAGTGTGATGCGGGGATCTTCTACGCCGTATTCTTCGTATTCGGAAAAAGGTAGTTCTTTACTCGGTACGATAAAAGGTTCAGGGCGGACCTTGAGATTGAAACCATCATCGCTAACAGCGGCACCGATTATGGACCGTCCTGTATCGAGGTGCGAGCGGAAGAGCATTATATACCTACCGTCGAATTTCGTAACGCCGGCATTGTGGACCGTCTCGACCTTGTAGGGGATGTCATCCTTTGTGAGGATGGGATTGCCTTCGTAGCGTGTAACAAATTGTTTAGCCATTTGTTTTATCCCCAGGGTAACCACAGAGTTTTAGTTTTTTTGAGATTCGCGGCGGAAGATTTCCTCATATACCTTTTCGTAGCCCGAAACCATTTTGTCGATTGTAAAGTTATCCTCTACACGCTGTAGGCATTTTTTACGGTCGATACTATCGATTTTGTTTACAGCCTCTACTGCCTCATCCACACTGTTGACCAGGAAACCGGTAACCTTATCTTCAATAACCTCCCGGCACGAACCCAAATCCATTGCAATTAACGGCACGCCGGCGGCCATGGACTCGGCCATTACCAGACCGAAGCGTTCGGGGATGGTATTTAGATGGATAACGGCGTAAGCTTCTTTTAGGAGGGCATCCCGCTGAACGGGATTAACAGGGCCGATGAACTTTATCGAAGTATCGTTGATGTGCGGCTTTATCAGGTCATCGAAATACTTCTGGTCCTGAATTATGCCGGCTATTATGAGGTCCATGCCGGCCTTTTTTGCCACGTCAATAGCCAGATGTGTCCCCTTGTCCATGTGTATTCGGCCGTAATGGACAAGCTTATCACCGGGATTTTCTCTGAAAGTGAGGTTGGACAGATCGATGCCGTTGTAGACCGTTGCAAGATAAGGCAGGCCGGGGTCTCTGTCGGAATCGCTTATGGAGACATAGTACGTGTCCTTGTGGTCATGGTAAACACGGAGTATATCGGGATCGGAGAATCCATGTATTGTTGTAAGCATCGGTGTTTTTATAAACGGCAGATAGGTCAGGGGCAGGTAATCAAAATTGTTGTGAATGAGGTCAAACTCACCGGAGCGCTCCATCACCTTTGAAATATGCAGGCATGTTGAGACCAGCGGGATATTTTTTTCTTCTTCCTCGTAGCCTGTTTCGATAAAACCTACAAGTTTTGCCTTTGTTATGGATTCCTTTGTGGCGAAAAGGGTTACGTCCTTCCATCCACGGGCGACGAGGCCCTCGGTGATATTGCTTGCCACTGTTTCCCAAGCGCCATACGCCCGGGGAGGCGTCCGCCAGGCTACCGGCGCTAAGATTGCAATCCGTTTTTCCTTTATATCCATATCATTCATCTCAAAATGCAAAACGAAAAACGCATAATCACAGTTCCAAATTCGAGGTTTGGAATTGTGAATTACAGTTCTTCGCTTTTAGGTTTATTTTTTAGCTCCTTCTAACTTCTTCCTTTATTCGCTGGATATGTCCGCGGCCCAAGGCCTTTACCTCACAGCCGAGTTCGAAATACCGGCGGATTCTCTGGTCATCCAATATTCCGAAGCAATCAATTACCGCCAGCGAAGCACCGGCCCATTCGACTATTTTTTCCGGTTCGAGCTGCAGGTATGGTGCGTGCGGCACCGTCAGTATGATTGCCTGTGCACCCTCAAGGGCGGCAGCAATGTCATGCTGAACGCGGATTTTATCCAGGTCATCCTGATTTCTGAAGAACCTCGACAAGGAGTGGCCGGGCGCCGGGTAAGAATCCTGCTTTTCCAGCTCGTACCAGTGTTCAAGGTACGGGTCGTGCACCCGCATCTCAGCCCCCATTTCGGTCAGCCTTCGAACGACAACTTCGGAGCCGCTGTAGCGCGTGTCAGCAACATCCTGGCGATAACTGGCCCCGCACAACAATACTGTCGAACCGGCAATTTGCCGGCCCATATTTCTAAGTGCATCCCTTGTCAGTGTCGCCACATGAAGACCGCGTGTGTCGTTTATGTCGATTGCCATTGTAGTCATTTTGAAGATGTCATCTTCGAAACCGAGGATGTGCCTGTATGCCCAGTGGCCGAGGCCGCCGTCTTTGGGTAAACAATATCCACCGATGCCGGGGCCGGGGAAAATGATGTTACTGTGAGTAGGACGGATCTTGATAGCCTTTATTACCTTTGTCAAATCCACACCGTTACGCTCGGAGAATAAGCTCCACTCATTAAGGAAGGCAAGTATTGTTGCACGGAAAGAATTCTCGACTATTTTTGTAGTCTCGGATTCAATCGGGCGGTCCATGATGGTCAGCGGAAATTCGTCGGTGTTCAGCACTTCTCTTAAGAACTTCTCAACACGCTCTCTGGCTTCATCGTTGCAGCCGGAACACACACGCCAAAAATCCCGAATAGATGAAACGTAATCTCTTCCCGGCATAACACGTTCAAAACTGTGTGCCAGCAGTGGCTCTGAGTCTATACCACGCGCGGCAAAGGCCTTCTTCATAATTGGTAAGGCGACGAATTCGGTTGTGCCGGGCGCTACAGTGGTCTCAATCAGGACCAGGCATTTGGAGGGTATCTTTTCGCCGATGGTTTTTATTGTTGCTTCAAGCGCGCTCATTTCGGCCATGCCGGAGCGCATATTACCAAGGTCCTTTTTCGTATAATCGCACTGAACATCCACGACCACGCAGTCCGCCAGTTTGAGACAATCGCTGTTGTAAGTGGCTACAAGTGTTTTTTTCTCCAGTACGCATCTGGCTATCATCGGTTCGACTTCCGGGTCTTCGGCCGTTACCGGTGCCTGGCCCCTGTTAAGGAGGGGGATTTTCCAATAGCTGCGGGTACTCGGTCGTTGACAGCCGATAACAAACTTGTTTGGCTTTCCGGTTTTCCTGTCGACACTGTCAGCAATAATAGCAGCCATAACCGCCCCGACAAAACCAACGCCCATAACGACAACGATTTCCTTGTCCTGGCGGCGTGCTGTTCCTACCAGCGACTCAATACGCTTAAATTCCTCAGCATACTCACCCCTTTTAGGGATGGGGAATTCTTCCCCTGCCGGACTTACTGAATAATCAGTCATTATTGAAACCTCATAACATTAGCGTTAACAAAAGTAAAAACCCATGAATTACTCAATTTTCAGTCCTTAGTTCGTCTAACTACGGCCGACAGTTTACCAACAATATTGTGCATATCAAGGCTTTTCCTATTGCTATAAATCCACTGTTTCCGGTCAAATGTACTTGTAATAGCAGGAAAAACACCCGGCAAAGTCGTCGGAGTTAAGATTTTATACCTGCAGAGAGAAGAAAACAGACCACACTCACCTGCGGGAGATAGTATGCAGGCCATGACAATCGGTGCAGGTTGATTCTGCGGTGATGTTTCTTCCGTTTTCACGCTTTTTCCCGAGCCATTTTGCCCGAAAGTTTTCGACCGCCCTTTTGTCCTTATGGGACCGATGGCAATGGCTGCACATCGATTCCACCTCTGTTCGGCCGTAAAGGACGTCGGGACTCGTCATCATGGTCTCATCATGCATATGTGCGACAGACTTACCGTGGCAGTGGGCGCATGTAATGCCCCTGTGCAGATGGACAGTAGCGATAGGATCTTCGTCAAAATCCAAATGACATACCATGCACAGACCGTTGTTATTAGGCATATCCTGCGAACCAGGCAAAGAAAGCGAGGTTGTCGATTGCAAACAGGATGTCGCCACAATAAGTGTCATGCCGACGGCTGCGGTCAAGTACAATTTCATTCAATCAACCTCAATTTGCGAAACAAGATTAAACCAGTGGTATTTCTAATTGATTTCGGCATCATTCACGATACCGAGCCGGAATTTCGTATATAAACGACCCCAAATCCCAAGCAGGATGGCGTCAATTTAAGGCAGGATATAGCTTAATCCCAAATAGATGTCAACTACTTCTGTTCATCCTTGCTTAGCTTCCGGATCAGGACTTCGCGGACAGAAAGTTTAGCCGCCTTGTATAGCGGATTTGTCTCGATGTGGAGCCCGATTTTCCCTTTTACAGGCCCTTCCGCACGGATAGCCCCGATTTCCTCTCCGTTTAGCCAGACCTGGAATCGCTTTCCCTGAACTTTGACCGAGATAGTATTCCAGCTTTCGCGGTCAACAAGGTCTTGGCGCAGGTTGGCCAGAGCCAATCCTTTACCGGGTACCCAGATGCTGCCTGTAAATGATGCCGGCTTTTTATTCTCGAATATCTCTATCCTTGGACCCCGCTCGGAACCTTCGGCCCGGAGCCAGATTCCCGCATGGATCGGCCATGTTGCCTGGAAAGTCATAGTAAACAGATAGTCCTCATATACCACGTCTGTCCATAGAGTGCCGCCTTTGCCATCCGGCCCAACTTCTGCGACGAGCCGGCTTCTTTTGACGGCCCAAGAGATGTCACCCGATGGTCGCCAGCCCGTGAGGTCCCGTCCATTGAAGGCGGTGATCCAATTGCCGGATTGCCCATATTCAGAGCCGGTTTCGTCCTCTTCAACGATGTTGTGCGTTCCATGGCAGTCTGTGCAGACCGACTTGATTGTGATGAACCTCCCATTTGGGCGGACTCGATGCAACCATTTCTCGTGAAATTCCTTTACTGCGGCCTGATCCTTGTGGTCCTGCCGAGAGTAAACCTGGCGGTCGCCGCCCGGCTTATGGCAGGTCGGATTTGAACACATCTTCTGGACCTCAGAGCGGCCGAAGAGAAGGTCGGGCTTGGTCATAAGCATCTCATCGTGCATGTGTTCTATCGAAGGGCCGTGGCATTCGTCACAGGTAATACCTATATCAAGGTGGACCGTTGTGATTTCCTCTGTCTTCAGGATTGGGTGACAGACGTAACACTTGGAATTGCCGTCCGGTTTCTGGTCATCAGGCTTTTCGGCCTGTGGTTCACCTGCTAAACACACTGCCAACAGACAGACAGAGGCTACGAGGATAAGAAATCCCCCCATAAGATACGAATTTGTTCGATTATTTGAGCGCACAACTATTCTCCTTTGTAAACCAAATTAAAATTGCAGAAGCGCAACAGTATTCCGCATAGGTAAAATCCGCGCCTCCACCGGCAATTGACCGCATAACCTGTTATTTCCGTTAAGCATCAACTGAAGAGACGGGAATTACACGACTTCCCAATCACGCAGCCAAGTGTATTCCTGAGGCAGATTGGCCCATTGCTCGTCGGTAATCCGCATAAGCCAGTCTTTCTCAGCGGCTGTAATCCCAAGCGGGCGCGTATATGAAGCGCGCGCGGCGTTCTCAACCTCATAAACCGTAGACAAACCGGGTACTGCAGCAGTAATAGCTTCGTTTGCAAGTATGCATTGAAGCGTCAGCCGTGCCAGGTCGTTTTCTTCCTTGCTGCCCACTCCCATTACCGGGAACTTAACTTTTCCGGCGCTCTTGAAAAGGCTGCCGCCGAAATAGGGCTTTATAGTCACAATTCCGACATCCTTTTCTATGACTTTCTTGAAAATGCTCTGGGTCTGGTCGGAACCGTGGCCGGGATTGACCTCTTCGACGTTACCTTTTATTGGAGCCTTGCCTTTGGCCTTTGTTTTTGCACTGCAGGGGAAGATAAACATCTCGAATTCAGGATACTTGGAAATAATGTGCTCGAACCAGGGACGTGAATGAGATGACATACCAAGATGCCGGACTTTTCCGGCCTTATGCAGCTTTTGGAAGGTCTCGATGAGGGATTCAACCTCAGCATCCGTGTTGGAACCGTTCATTTTTGCCTGTGGACGCCAGATATCAAGATAATCGGTCTGTAGCATACGCAGGCATGTATCTACGTTGTGGGTCTGTGCCTTTACGTTGCAGAAATTCGAATTGCGCGGGCCGAGGTTGTGAATATCGGCACCCACGTACATCTTTTCCCGCCTGCCCTTCAGGGCCACACCGTAGCTGAGACACTCTGCGGCCGTAGTGATATCCAGATAGTTGATGCCGGTATCGATACATGCACTGATGACCTCCGTACGGTTTTTAGCGACGTCCGGAGGTACCTTATCATTAGCAAAATGGTCCCAGTAGCGGCCGGCGTTACGATTTTTCCAGTGGCCGCCAAGGCTAACCTCGGAGACCATTAAACCTGATTTACCCAAACGGCGATAGTGCATTTTTTCGTTGTAGTTGAGGATACCGGCAGTTGAAATCTGTGGGGGCATCGAACAGCAGGATTTGGTCTCAGCCTGTCCCCTGCCGGTTAATGCACCGGCAACCGTACCGGCAGCCGCCAGAGAAGTATTGCGCATGAAAGCTCTTCGTGAAAGTTTATCTTTACCCATAGGTTATCTCCTTTTCAATTCGGGCCGGTCTTTATATTGCCCCTCATCCGATAAACCAAAATTTTCCAAATAACCATCCCTACAGATTGACAGTTACAATTTACAAATATAATGACCGAATTTTGGGAAAATGTCAACACCATTTTCACCGTTTTTTAGTCTCTATTGCAATCAGAGAAGATAAAACATGGTTTTGACACAAGATATTTGCGGATAAATTGGAAAAATGCAGGGATTTTTCAGAGTGGTTTAATGACAATAACCGGGAGGTTTGATGCTTTGTAAGTATATGCGGTTCAGGACCTTATGATTACGGAGAATATTTTGCTGTATATCCTGCTATAATACCGGGCCGAAAAAGAAACTTGAACGGTTTGCGCCAATTACCAATGAAAGTCTATTTGCTACATGAGGCTGTCTTCTTTTTCTGTTTTGTCCCCATAGACTTCTCATTATGTTCAGTATTTTTCTTAAACTGCTCAAGCGGTTGCGGCTCGGTTACTTTTCGATAACCAAGCGCCTTTATGACTTCCAGGACCTCAGTCCAGGTAGGAAAGGGCCTTGTATTTTGTCTTTTATATTCATCAATAGCCATAAGAAACTCAAACTGCTCGTCAGACATTTGTCCTTCTTCGGCGGATTTTCTTTCATCACTTCTGCGTCTGCCCGGGCCACGCTGACGGTCCAGTCCCAAACGCCTGTCAACCACACTTTGCCTGCGGTCACAACCGCTGCGACGTTCTATAAAGTGTTTTTCATCCATATGATCCGGTATCCCATATTTCTAAAAACAAAAAAATCAAAATCCCTTACTTTTGCGACACTCTTTTACTATCCGTTTTTCAGACCAAACTGTTTGACTGATAAGTGTTTACCCTATAACATAAAATACAATCCGGCAGCATATGCTGATGAAATGGGATAGAGTTAAGAACAGCGAAGATCAGAAGTCATCCTCGAAAAGGTCACTGTCAAAATCGTCGTCGGTTTCATCATCCAATGCAAAGTCATAAAAATCATCATAGGCATTCTGCGACTCGATTACCACGTGTGCCTCATCGAGGAAATCTTCTGGCACCATTACAGCAATAGCTTTGGTACCGCTTAACTGTTCGTTTTGCTCATTTATCACAGCAGGAATATCATTAGTTTTCAGCAGAGACTCGTACTCTTTGGCCTGCTCAATGTCATCGACAAAAGTAACGACAACAAAATCCTGCATATCGGTCTGAGATTTCCGGTTTTTTTTATAACTTTTTGCCATTCTATCTATTTCTCCGCAACAAACTCAACCTATCCTGCGAGTCAACAACTGCCCGTTAAGAACGGTTTGTCTAAATATTTTCGTCAAAATAAAGCTTATAAATTATTAAAAATCACGAGTTTATACTAAAAAGGACAATTTGTAGTTCGAATTTTTTTAAGTCCTTTCCTGCTATCGGCTCAATAAGTGCATAAATTTTAGGTTTTAGCGTTTTTTTTTGTTGCAAATCCTGATACCTTGCTGTAATAACGATGCTCGATAATGTACCGGACTCAAGGATTTAGTACCGGATTAGTAGAATTTAACTTTTTAACATGGAGGATTTTTGCAATGGCAAAGAAAAGAGAGTCTTTGATTGTGGCCAGCAAAGTTAAAGCCTACATCAAGAGCAAAAAGATGATGACCTCATCGGATGCGCTTGAGGCGATCAGCAATAATGTGTACAGCATGCTTGATTGCGCAATTGCTCGAACCAAGGCCAACCGCCGCAGCACAGTCAAGCCACAAGACCTGTAAAATCCATAAGAAGTCCTTTGGCATTTTACTTCTAACAGGTGAAACAGGAATTGAGCTAACATCTTCTGGCTGTGTAACTTACGTTTGCGGCGATGTGTTTTAAACTAAGCTGTTCTGCATTTTCGGAGCGGAACAGCTTTTTTTCTTTGTTTGCCTGCATATTCAACTTTTCATTCTGCTATGCCGATCCCCGGCATTTTTAGCAGAAAACAATTGGCCAAGACTAATAATTATCGGACTAACGGCCATTGACTATATTGAATTTATACAGGTAATTTTGTACTTAAAGAATTGACCCATAAAATCCCCATTATCAGTATCATAATTGACATATTTGTAAAATTTATTGAACTTGTCTAAGCCCAAATTCCGATTTATATAACGAGAAAAAGCACAAATATAGTGTATTTGCTTGCTTGAAATTAAGATTGTGCCGTTTTACTGCCGATACAATGTTCAACGGCAATTCTCGCTTTGCTGCGCAATCGTACAACTGTTGAGAATGTGCAATTTATGAATATATCTAACAAGGCTGACGTTAAGTCTTTTCAGGATATATAGTTATGGGGATAAGCTGACGGTGGACCGTATAAAAGTTTTTATGTTAGGTTGGGAATTTCCTCCATTTATCAGTGGAGGACTCGGTACAGCCTGTTACGGACTTACCAAAGCGATGGACCAACTCGGCATATACGTAACTTTTGTTCTGCCAAAAATGGTCGACAGCAAATATTCAACCCACGTAAATCTTTTAACTCCCGATTCCCGTACTCCCACGAGCACTGTGAAATTCAGGGAGTTCAAAAACGTAATATTTCACACAATCAACTCACCACTACAGCCCTACTCAACTGCTGAGGTCTACCAGCAGCGAATCGAAGAAAATCTAAGACAAAAATACACAAGTCACACCAACGTAACCAGTGAGTATTCGGGCAGTTTGGATTATAACAGCGATATGTATACTGAGGTCCACCGTTACGCTGAAGTCGCCGTTGAATTAGCTGAACATGAGCATTATGACCTTGTTCACGCTCATGACTGGATGACCTACCCGGCCGGGATTGCCGTGTCTGCAATTAAAGAAAGACCTTTAATTGTACATGTTCATTCGACAGAATTCGACCGCAGCGGCGAGCATGTCAACCAGATGATATACGATATCGAGCGGGAGGGTATGGAGCGAGCAGATAAAGTAATCGCTGTCAGCCATTATACCCGCAATATCATAATCAGCCGATACGGGATTAGCGGTGAAAAAGTCGAAGTAGTATATAACGGGGTGGAACGCAACGGCAACGACAATTGGATTTTAGCGGAAACAGGAATCGAAAAAGATGAGAAAATTGTCTTATTCCTGGGCCGGATTACAATGCAAAAGGGCCCGGAGTACTTTCTCCACGCAGCCAAGAAAGTCCTGGATGTTGTGGATAATGTCAAGTTTGTTATGGCTGGCTCCGGTGATCTAATACACAGGGCCGTTGAGATGGCGGCAGAACTCGGCATCGGGCAAAAGGTCCTGTTTACGGGCTTTTTGCGCGGTGAAGATGTCCGCAAAATTTATAAGATGGCTGATTTATATGTAATGCCTTCTGTATCAGAACCTTTTGGGATTGCACCGCTGGAAGCGCTGGACAATGACGTGCCTGTGATAATCAGCAAGCAGAGCGGAGTATCAGAAGTTTTGATGCATGCCCTGAAAGTTGACTTCTGGGATGTCAACGAGATTGCGAACAAGATTGTGGCGGTATTGAAATACCCACCGTTGCAGATGACGCTGCGGAACCACGGTAATTTTGAAGTGAGGAAACTACGCTGGAAAGACAGCGCGCAAAGGTGTGCCCAAATATATGGAGAAACACTGATGCAATTGAATAAGTGTATCTCGTGAACGGATATACAGGATACTAAATATGGCTTCGATATGTTTTTACTTCCAAGTGCATCAACCCCTGAGATTAAGACATTATACGGTATTCGATAAAAACAGTCACTATTTTGACGATTACAAAAATTCTTCCATCTGCAGGAAGGTTGCTAATAAATGTTATCTTCCATCCAATCGATTACTTCTGGACATAATCCGGCGATTTGAGGGCAGATTCAGGATAGCCTACAGCATAACGGGAGTGTTACTGGAGCAACTGCATTCGTTTTCACCGGAAGTGATGAGCACTTTTGACGCTCTTGCCGAGACCGGTTGCGTGGAATTTCTGGCTGAAACTTACTATCACAGTTTAAGCTTCTTATACTCACGTGACGAATTCATAGAGCAGGTCAACAAGCACTCTGAAACCATCGAATACCTTTTCGGTCAAAGACCCCGGGTATTCAGAAATACGGAACTGATATATAATAATGACCTTGCCGCCCTTGTCGAGTCAATGGGCAAGTTCGACGCAATCATTTCCGAGGGAGCAAACCACATCTTAGGGCTGCGGAGTCCGAATTTTGTCTATCGCCCCAAACACTGCGAGAAGTTGAAGCTTCTGCTGAAAAACTATTCCCTCAGCGACGATATCGCCTTTAGATTTTCCAATCGTAACTGGCCGGAATGGCCTTTGACGGCGGATAAGTTCGCCCGATGGGTAAGCGATGTGAACGGTAACGGCAACGTTGTTAACCTGTTTATGGATTATGAGACATTCGGCGAACACCAATGGGAAGATACGGGCATATTCGATTTTATGCGGCACCTGCCGGAAAAGATTCTAAGGCATCCGGACAACGATTTCAAAACACCCAGCGAAATTGTCCGGACTTACGATCCCGTCGATACAGTTGATGTTCCGCACCTGATAAGCTGGGCCGATACTGAAAGAGACCTCTCAGCCTGGCTCGGAAACGCGATGCAATCCAACGCCATTCATGAGCTCTATAGACTGGAAAAGAAAATCAAGAATACCAGCGATGAGAAAATTATTTCGGACTGGCGAAAATTACAGGTATCGGACCATTTTTACTATATGTGCACAAAATACTTTGCCGACGGTGACGTACACAAATACTTCAATCCTTATGACTCACCTTATGACTCTTATATAAACTTTATGAACGTATTGAACAACCTGCAAAGCCGCTGTGCCAAACCGGCTCTGTTAAATACAAAAAGCATGACAAACAATGCTCTAAGAGGCGAAAACTATCTAACGGAACAGGCAACTGAGAGTATATGCCAGCCTTGAGGGGGTCGTAAAATAAATGCGTATCTCGTAAATCATATTCCGTCCGAGATACAGGATACAAGATTCAAGAAACGAGATGTTAATATCACAAAAAGCTGACGACATAGAAATCGCTTCTATATCAACCGCTGATGAGTCTGTTGAGAATCTTTTGACCAGAGAATGGCTGCTGACTAATGAGCGGGGCGGCTACGCATCGTCAACAATTATCGGCTGCAATACCAGAGAATATCATGGCTTGCTTATCGGCTCTCTTAACCCGCCGGCCAATCGGATAATGGCATTAGCAAAATGCCTGGAGATGTTGATATTCGAGGGCCAGAGACGGCCTGGTCCGGATCCGGGCGTATCACAAAACGTAAGCCCTCGAAATGTATATAACCTTTCAACCTTTGAATTCGATGGCAAATTCGCACCGCAGGGTTTTACCCATCTCAAGCGGGTCCGTCGGGACAGCGGTCTGCATTTTGATTACGAATTTGAACAACTTACACTTACCAAATCAGTGTATCTTCTCCGAGAAACGGATACGGTTGTCCTTGTATATGATTTCGCCGGTGTTCAGGAGCCGGGGGAATTCGTTTTGCGTCCCTTTGTCGGCTTAAGGGACTTCCACACCCTGCAAAGGTCTGACGCTCCATTATACTCAAGATGGCTCGGGCATAGTTTGCTGATTCGTCATGATGTCCCTGATAGCTGTAAATTATTCCTGAACTGCCCTTCCATGAACTTCGAAAAGGACGAGCAATGGTGGTTTAATTTCGTATATCGTAATGAGAAAGAACGGGGCCTGAATTTTACCGAAGATTTGTGGACGCCGGGCTTTTTTAAGTGCCGGATTCAAAGGGATAAACCGGCCAAAATTATTTTCCGGGCTAACCTGAGCCCATCAAAATCAGACAGGAATCCTGAACAGTTACTAAAAACCGAAATTGATGAGATTTGCAAAGATTTACGCAAACACCAGAGCGTTGTAACCGCCGCCGTACAAAACGGCGATGACAAATTTAGAACACTCTGTTTAGCAGCCGACCAGTTTATTACAAAACGCCAAACAAACTCGGATCGCGAGCACACACACAGAACCACTGTTATAGCAGGCTTTCCGTGGTTTGCAGACTGGGGCAGAGATACTTTTATAGCCCTGCCGGGTCTACTGCTCTCAACCCGCAGATTTGACGAGGCAAAATCGGTCCTGACCACTTTCGCCCAGGCTGCAGACGAAGGGATGATTCCAAACCGTTTCGATGACCGAACCGGCACAGCCTACTTTAATAGCGTCGACGCTTCTCTTTGGTTTATCAACGCAGCTTTTCAATACTTAAATGCAACCGGCGACTCAGAAACCTTCACGCAGCATCTTTTACCGACAATCCGCTGGATTATAGACTCTTACCATAACGGTACACAGTACGATATTTGTGCTGATTCCGATGGGCTCATAACCTCAGGCAATTACGAAACACAATTAACCTGGATGGATGCCAAATATGACGGCGTCAGCTTTACTCCCCGATGCGGCAAAGCAATCGAGGTTAATGCCCTTTGGTACAATGCTCTCTGCCTTTGTACGCAGTTTTATGACGGCAGGGACGTAGAGGATACCAGGCATTACAAATCCATGGCGGACAAAGTGAAAGTGAGTTTTTGCAAATTATTCTGGAATGAGAAAACCGGCTACTTAAACGACTGCATTCTACCCGATGGCTCGGTTGACTCAAGCCTGAGGCCGAATCAAATATTCGCCGTCTCACTCGGTTTTTCACCACTGTCACACCAGCAACAGGCGTCAGTCGTAGACGTTGTGCAAAAAGAACTCCTCACACCTTTCGGCCTGCGAACGCTAAACGTTGGGGATGACCGTTACAAAGGAATATACACAGGCCCGCAGCAGCAGCGAGATGAGGCTTACCACCAGGGCACGGTCTGGCCGTGGCTGATTGGACCATTTGTCGAAAGCTTTTTGAAGGTCAACGATTACAACAAAAAAAGCAAGAAACAGGCAGCCGAATTTATCCAGCCTCTGATGCAGCATCTAACCGAGCAAGGCTGCATCGGCAGCATCTCGGAGATTTTTGACGGAGATGCCCCCCATAATCCGAGAGGCTGTATCGCCCAGGCCTGGAGCGTGGCAGAACTGATCCGAGCATACGAATTAATAAATAATTGAAATCCCCTCGGGCAAACCAGATTCAGAATTGTGATTCCATTAAAGTTACATAGTTCTTCATCTTCCTGACCTTATTTTTCAGGGCGCTAAACATACCCTCAGCCGTCTCTTTGATAGTCATATGCGAGTTAGTGTAGGGATTGTTCCTTGTTCCCTGCTCTACGACTTCTATCCACTCCGTCGGCATGGTCGGCGTCCCGGAGAAAGCACCCGCCAATCCGGCGGCACTTGCGCCAAGACAATCTGTATCACGCCCGAAGTTGACCGCGACGACTATCGCATCTTTGACATTTCCCTTGGTCGCATAAAACACCGCCAGAGCCTTGGTAACCGTCTCATAGATCGAAGAGGCATGATAACTTTTCATCCTGGCATTCGCACAGTAGGGGCTATCTTTCTTTGTATATACCTCATTAAGCTCCCTCCTCATATCCAAAGGTTGTTTGTACTTTTTAGCTATGTCGAGGCCATTTTGTATTTCCCTTCTGATCTCAACAGTAGAATACTTAAGAGCGGTTTCTATAACCGAGTCCACGGTGGCATCTGGTCTCATCGCATGTACAACCGCAGCGTTATAAGCAGCGCCCCAAGGATAGGAATCGCTATTCGGCGGTTGGTATACCCTCCCTATCTCGTAAACGTCTCTTATTACTCCATCTATATCACATGCGTTAATCAGAGCAATAGCGTGAAACGAACGGGCTGTAGTGTTCAAATGCGGGTGTTTGGACAAACCGCCGAGTTCCCACGCAGGTACAGTGCGGGATTTTGCATGGGCCAGCAGTTGCCTATCAAACGCCTCGGTCATATATTTCATCTTATTGGGGTCCAAGACCTTTACCCATGTCTTTACTAAATCCTCAGCCGTTATCCTGTCCTGCTTTTCGATGATGGTCGTACACATCAGCTTCTGGCGTTCTATTCCATCCTCCGTGCTTCCCGCGGGGTGATCCCAATCCACATTATAGTGGTGGTAAGGTATAAGCTTGTCGAAGACACCATACTTTTTAATTATCCTATCCATGTCCCAGCCTTCTACCGCTGCCCCCATAGCAGAAGCTATTCGGGAGCCGGCGAGACATCCGTAAATCTTATCAAATAAACCGGGACCTGAAGAATCTCCTTTTTTCTTTGAAACCGCAAAAGCCGACTTGCCTGGTGCCAGCCTAAAAGCTCCCGCACTCACAGCCGACACACCAGCGGCGTTCAAAAATTGTCGTCGAGTCAAGTGCTTTTTGTTCATGAAGCTGCTCCTTTCTTAAGGATTTTACGTCCTACATCCCTTCAACTTAAAAATAATTTGAGTTGAAAAAGCTAATCGTAACTGTAAATTTTATACATCTAAATATGCATGTCAATTACTCAGATGGTCGGTTGGACTTTTAACCTTGTGAATTAAATTTGAGATTTCACTGAGCGTTCTTTCTCTTTTTGTCAAATTGTGTTCAATCGTTCGCACAATTTTTTACACACAATTTACAATTATTCCTTCCGCGAGAGCGTATAATATATGCAGGGAATGATAGTAAAATTAGGAGATTTGAAATGAGAAAATCAACGTTAGTTCTGACACTTGTAGCTGCATTATTTGCATCTGTAGCCGTTGGATCACAGGACACGGAAGCCACAAGAATTATTCAGCGCTATCTGAAAATCCCGCATCCCAATGGTGATAAGTCAACGGAAGCCAAAAGAATTATTCAGCGCTATCTGAGCTATCTGAAAATCCCGCATCCCAAAGGTGATAAGTCAGCAGAAGCACGGTTAGAAAGACTGGAGATTCTTGCTGAGTTGAAGGCAATGCCAAAGGAAGCAGTAAGCGCAATTCGCCGCGCACTGCCGGAAATAAAGGATTCTCGACAACGCGCCGAACTTGTCGAAGTGCTTGGGAGACATCTTCAGAGCAAGGAATCGGCGGCACTGCTGTGTGAGCTACTGAAAGATCCCGACGAACAAGTTCGTTGGCAAGCCATACATGGCTTGCGCATGATGGCCAGACGTACAGGTCGCAGTGGCCCCAAGCGTATGAAACGGGGGCCAGACTTTGCACCTAAAGTTGAGGGCCTTGTCCCATATTTGATATCTGCGGCGAGCGATGAGGTCGTAATTAATCGTGTTTGTGCGTTATACGCTCTTGCCGACACACGCGATCCCTCGGCTGTATCGGAGCTCCGGAAGCGATTGAAGGACCCGAGCGAAAAAGTCAGGCTCAATGCGGCGTGCTTTCTTACCGAATATCAAGATGCAGCAGGATTGCCTGAAATGCGTGATGCCCTTGCCCGTCTCCAGCAAACCCGTCCTGCAGATGCCCTGGATTATTATTGGCAGGCAGAAAAGCTGCTTGCCTCGTTTGAGCGGATCACGGGAAAGAGTTTTGGTCAGATTCCAAGAAACCCATACCTGTGCAGTGTTGATCATGGGGAAACAAAACGCTATAAGGCTCTTCTTGATACGTGGGCCGAATGGTGGGCGTGGGAGCCGAAGGCCGGGGAAAAGTGAGAATGAACCAAAGGCAAC
>Ga0209536_100006545_pt1 | contig 17771 bp, 14 predicted proteins | sample DeeMarSeWOR28_12_FD_187461 | JGI IMG/M metagenome (GOLD analysis project Ga0209536, IMG submission 187461) | Marine sediment microbial communities from White Oak River estuary, North Carolina - WOR-2-8_12 (SPAdes) (version 2) | ecosystem: Environmental > Aquatic > Marine > Intertidal zone >... | reverse complement strand
GACAACGTGCAGATGGAGGTGGAGCTGATCACGCCGATCGCGATGGATCCGGAGCTTCGCTTCGCGATCCGTGAGGGCGGCCGCACGGTCGGCGCCGGCGTGGTGACCGAGATCATCGAATAGCAGGAAGGTAGGGAGAGGGGCGCGAGCCTCCTCGGCTCAGGCCGCTCCGCCTTCGGGCGGGCCGCCCGAGACCGGACGGAGGCTCCGCTCGATCGAAGGCCGACCGAATCCTTCGATCGAGCCTTCGGCGACGAGGCTCGCGCCCCTCTCACGACCGAACAGCGTGGATCCGGCATGAAGCCGGCGCCGCGCGACAGAAGTGAGCACAGGAGGCAAGATGCCGCGCGACAAAGTGATCCTCGCCTGTCAGGACTGTAAGGAGAGGAACTACGACACGACGAAGAACAAGCGCCTCCATCCGGAGCGGGTGGAGTACCGGAAGTATTGCCCTCGTTGCCGGACACACACGCAGCACAAGGAAACTAAGTAGTGGCGGCTGTAGAGAAGTTCAGGCAGACCCGGACCTTCATCGAGGAGTGCTGGGTCGAGCTGCAGAAGGTGACGTGGCCCGATCAGGAGCAGCTGCGCTCGGCAACGCTGGTCGTGCTCGCGTTCACGGTCGCGGTGTCGGCGATCATCTGGCTGATGGACAAGAGCGTCAGCTGGATCATCGGTCTCATCATGGGCATCTTCGGAGCCTGAGCGGGGCGGAGACGATGGCCGACACTCGCTGGTATGCCGTGCAGACGTATTCGGGGCACGAGAACAAGGTCCAGAAGCTGATTCAGCGGAAGATCGAAGAGGAGCCGGAAGGTGAGCTCCTGGATGTCCTCGTGCCGACGCAGGAGGTCGTGGAGATCCGCAACGGCAAGCGGGTGACGGTGACGCGCAGGCTGTACCCCGGCTACGTGCTGGTGCACATGCTCCTCAACGAGAGGACGTCGCACGCGGTCAACAACATTCAGGGCGTGATCAAGTTCGTGGGCTCCGGGAAGGCTCCGCAGCCGCTGCGCGAGGACGAGATCAACAAGATCCTCGGTATCGAGACGGAGGCCGAGGACAAGGCACACGAAGAGATCCCCTTCCACATCGACCAGGTCGTCGAGGTCACCAAGGGTCCGTTCACGGACTTCAGCGGGACCGTCCAGGAAGTCTACCCGGACAAGGGCAAGGTGAAGGTGGAAGTGTCGCTGTTCGGCCGACCGACGTCGGTGGAGCTCGACTACACCGATCTCAAGGGATACTAGGGCACAGTCATGGCCAAGAAAGTCATCGGTTTCATCAAGCTCCATGTGCCCGGCGGGCAGGCCAATCCGGCACCCCCCGTCGGACCGGCGCTCGGTCAGCACGGCGTCAACATCATGGAGTTCTGCAAGCAGTTCAACGCGAAGACCTCCGACAAGCAGGGGCTCACGATTCCCGTCGAGATCACGGTCTATGCCGACCGTTCCTTCTCGTTCATCACCAAGACGCCCCCGGCGCCGGTGCTGATCAAGCGGGCCATCGGGCTGCCGAAGGGCTCGGGCGAGCCGAACCGCACGAAGGTGGGAACGATCACGCGCGCCCAGCTCGCGGAGATCGCGGAAATGAAGATGCAGGACCTCAACGCGAACGACATCGACGCCGCGGTGGAGATGATCGCCGGGACGGCTCGTTCGATGGGTGTCGTCGTAGAGGGATAGACTCGGGGCATACGCCCCGCCCGAGTACCACCGACTGAGAGCCGTCAGCGGTGGGAGGGTAGACGAATCGGCTCGATAGACAGGATGCCAAAAACAGGGAAGCGCTATGCGGCCGCGCGCCTCGCGGTCCCGCGCGGTGTCAAGCTGACTCCGGACGAGGCGGTGAAGCTCGTCAAGGAGCTCGCCAGTGCGAAGTTCGACGAGTCCGTCGACGTCGCGACGCGGCTCGGAGTCGATCCGCGCAAGGCGGACCAGCTGGTCCGCGGCACCGTCGTCCTTCCGCACGGGACCGGCAAGACCGTTCGGGTCCTCGTGATCGCTCAGGGCGAGAAGGAGGCGGAGGCCAAGGAAGCCGGTGCCGACTACGTCGGCGTCGAGTTCGTGGACAAGATCCAGCAGGGCTGGCTCGATTTCGACGTCTGTGTGGCGACTCCGGATCTCATGGGCAAGGTCGGGCCGCTCGGCCGGGTCCTCGGGCCGCGGGGGCTGATGCCGACGCCGAAGGCCGGGACCGTCACCTTCGACATCGGCCGCGCGGTCGAGGAGATCAAGGCCGGTAAGATCGAGTTCCGCGTCGACAAGACCGGGAACGTGCACGCGCCGATCGGAAAGGCCTCGTTCTCGCAGGAACAGCTCGAGGCGAACCTGGCCGCCTTCATGGACCAGATCGTTCGGGCCAAGCCGTCGGCCGCCAAGGGGACCTACCTGAAGAGCGTCACGGTTTCGAGCACGATGGGGCCGGGCGTTTCCATCGACCCGAACCTGTATCGGAGGGCCTGATGGATCGCACACAGAAAGAGACGTTCGTATCGGAGCTCCGGGAGCGGATCAACCGCGCGCCGGTGCTCTATCTGACCGATTTCACCGGACTGAACGTCAAGGCGATGACCGAGCTCCGCAGCTCGCTGCGGAAGTCCGGCGCCGAGTACGTGGTGGTGAAGAACCGGCTCGCGAAGCGCGTTTTCGCCGAGTCCGAAGAGCTGCCCGACATCAGCGAGAGCCTGGTCGGACCCACGGGGTTCGTCTTCGGCTACGAGGATGCGGCGGCGGCCGCGAAGGCGCTAAGCGACTTCGCCAAGGAGCACGACAAGAAGCCTGCTTTCAAGCTGGGCGTGATGGAGAACAAGGTTCTCCAGCCCGAGCAGGTGGAGAAGATCGCGAAGCTTCCGCCCAGGGAGCAGCTGCTCGCCGAGCTGGCCGGTGCCTTCGAGGCACCGATGGCCGCGCTGGCGTCGGCGCTCGGAGCGAAGCTTCAGGAGACGGCCGGCCTCTTCGATGCGCTCAAAGCCGAGCGCGAAGCGGCCGGGTGAGCCCGCATCCCGGGCAATTGAACGGGACGCGGGCGCGTCCCTGGTAACCGACAGGGTCAACACGAGTGCCGACGACAGGTCGGCGGGAATCAGGAGACAGGAACCATGGCGAATCACGAAGAGCTGCTCGACACCATCGGCAACATGACCGTTCTCGAGCTCTCCGAGTTCGTTGACGCCTTCAAGGAGAAGTTCAACGTCACGGCCGTCGCGGCCGCTCCGATGGCGATGCCCGGCGGCGCGGTCGCCGGTGGCGACGCCGGCGCCGCCGAGGAGAAGGACGAGTTCGACGTCGTCCTCGAAGGAATCGGCGACAAGAAGATCCAGGTCATCAAGGTCGTTCGCGAGCTGACCGGCCTGGGACTCAAGGAGGCCAAGGAGCTGGTCGACGGCGCTCCGGGCACCGTGAAGGAAGGTGCCACGAAGGAGGAGGCCGAGGAGATGAAGGCCAAGCTGGAGGACGTCGGCGCCGCCGTCGCACTCAAGTAATCAGTGCCCTCGGGCACGACCGGCGCTCGCGCCGGGGTAACCGGAGCGGGGTCGTACTTCAGCCCCGTCGCCCGGGCGTGGCTCTCGAGCCGCGCGACAATGCAGGCCAGCACGGGACCCGGCTGTGGGCACCCCTCGACGAGGGTGTGTCCGCAGGCCGGGCCGTGCGCGCTTGTCCCATGACCAACACGAGACACGCCACCCGCTCGCGCTCGCGGCCGGGTTCGTAAGGGGGACGCACGTTGGAACTGCGCAAAGACGACCGCCCGATCCTGAGCTTCGCCAAGCTCAAGTCGGTGATGCCGATGCCCAACCTGCTGGACGTCCAGCTCCGCTCGTTCGAGAAGCTGATCGAGCCGGACTTTCAGGAGCAGTGGGATTTCGGGCTCGATCGCGTCTTCGGGGAGATCTTCCCGATCGAGGACGTGAACGAGCACTTCATGCTCGAGTATGTCTCGGCCACGCTCGGTGAGCCGAAGTACTCCGTCGAGGAGTGCATCGAGCGCGACATGACGTATGCCGCGCCGCTCAAGGCCACGCTCCGCCTGATCGTCTGGGAGCAGCCGGAAGAGGACCCGGAGCAGTCGAAGAAGAAGAAAAAGAAGAAGAAGTCGATCCCGATCGAGGACCGCGTGGTCCAGGACATCATCGAGAAGGAAGTCTATCTCGGTGACCTCCCTCTTCTCACCGAGCTCGGCACCTTCATCATCAACGGTGCGGAGCGGGTCGTCGTCAGCCAGCTGCACCGGTCGCCCGGGTGCGTGTTCGAGGAGAGCATCCACCCGAACGGGACGAAGCTCTACAGCTCCCGGATCATCCCCTTCCGGGGCTCGTGGGTCGAGTTCACGCTCGACATCAACGACGTGTGCTACGTGCACATCGACAAGAAGAAGAAATTCCCCGCCACGGCGTTGCTGCGTGCGCTCGGCTACAGCACCGATGCGGACATCTTCCAGCTGTACTACCAGGTCGCCGACATCAAGCTCGGCAAGCTGGACGACGAGAAGAAGCAGGAGATCGAGGGGCGGGTCATCGCCGAGGAGTTCGTCGATCCGGAGACGGGTGAGATCCTGGTCGAGAACGGCGAGGAGATCGAGGACGAAGTGATCGAGATCCTCGAGCGCCTCGGCGTCAAGAAGATCAAGGTGTACGAGAGCGATCGTGAGACGACGCGTGGCGAGAGCCCGATGATCAAGAACACGATCAAGAAGGACCCCACCGAGAACGAGGCGGAGGCGCTCAACGCCATCTACTCGCTTCTGCGCCCCGGGGAAGCTCCGAACATCGAGACGGCGCGCGAGGCCCTCGAGAGGGTCTTCTTCAACCCCAAGCGCTACGATCTCGGCCGCGTGGGTCGGTACAAGATCAACCAGCGTCTCGGGCTCGACGTCCCGCGCAGCGAGACGGTGCTCACCAAGCACGACTTCGTCTCGATCGTGGGGCACCTCATCGAGCTCAACGAGGGGCGTGGCTTCACGGACGACATCGACCACCTGGGCAATCGCCGGGTCCGGACCGTCGGCGAGCTGATCGCGAATCAGTTCAGCGTCGGCTTGAGCCGCATGGCCCGTCTGGTCAAGGAGCGGATGTCGATCAACACGGATCCCGAGAAGATCAACATCGACGATCTGGTGAATGCCCGGACCGTGTCGGCCGTGATTCAGGCCTTCTTCGGCTCCAGCCAGCTGAGCCAGTTCATGGACCAGACGAACCCGCTCGCCGAGATGACGCACAAGCGTCGCCTCTCTGCGCTCGGGCCCGGTGGTCTGACGCGTGAGCGGGCGGGCTTCGAGGTCCGCGACGTGCACTATTCGCACTACGGCCGGATGTGCCCGATCGAGACGCCCGAGGGTCCGAACATCGGGCTGATCACGTCGCTCACGACGTACTCGCGGATCAACGACCTCGGATTCGTCGAAACGCCGTATCGGAAGGTCAAGAACGGCAAGGTCACGAACGAGATCGAGTGGCTGAGCGCCAACGAGGAGGAAGAGGCCCGGATCGCGCAGGCGAACGCGCCGCTCGACGAGAAGGGGAACTTCCAGAACGAGTACGTCCTGTGCCGGGAGCGCGGCGACTTCCCGCTCCTGCGTCCGGACGACATCGACTACATGGACGTCGCGCCCGACCAGCTCGTGTCGGTCGCCGCGGCGCTCATTCCGTTCCTCGAGCACGACGACGCCAACCGGGCGCTCATGGGCTCGAACATGCAGCGCCAGGCGGTGCCGCTCCTGTACACGGACGCGCCGCTGGTGGGCACGGGCCTCGAGGCCAAGGTGGCGTCCGACTCGGGCGCGGTCATCACGGCGCGGCGGGGTGGAACGGTGGTCCACGTCACCGCCGACGAGATCGTGATCGACACGGGCTCGGCGGCGACGGGGGCGGATCAGCCGCTCGCGAAGCTGGCGCAGTTCGATCGCTACCGGCTGCGCAAGTACTGGCGGACCAACCAGGACACCGCGATCAACCAGCGGCCGCTGGTGAAGATCGGCGAGGAGGTTCGCCCCGGCGACATCATCGCGGACGGTCCGAGCACCGATGCCGGCGAGCTCGCTCTGGGCAGAAACGTGCTCGTGGCCTTCATGCCCTGGTACGGATCGAACTTCGAGGACGCGATCGTCATCAGCGAGAAGCTGGTGAAGGACGACGTCTTCACCTCCATCCACATCCAGGAGCTCGAGCTCCACGTGCGGGACACCAAGCGGGGCATGGAGGAGATCACCCGCGAGATCCCGAACGTCGCGGAGGAGAGCCTGGTCGACCTCGACGAGCGCGGCATCGTGCGCGTCGGGGCGCGGGTGAAGGCCGGCGACATCCTCGTCGGGAAGATCACGCCGAAGGGTGAGACGGAGCTCTCGCCGGAAGAGAAGCTTCTCACCGCCATCTTCGGTGAGAAGGCCAAGGACGTGAAGGACTCGTCCCTCCGGGTGTCGCCCGGGATGGAAGGCACGATCATCGACGTGAAGATCTTCTCGCGGCGGATCGACGATCCGCTCCTCGAGAAGGAGCACGGCGCCAAGATCGGTGACCTCCGTTCCGCCGAGCGCGAGGAGATCCAGCGCATTCAGGAAGCTCGTGACGAGGAGCTGCGGGAGGCACTCCAGCGTCAGACGGTGGCCCTCATGCTCAAGAAGGGCACGGTGGAGCCGTTGCTCGACGAGGGCACGAAGCTCACCAAGGCCGAGATCGACGAGATCGACTTCCGCAAGGTCGATCTGTCGACGCTCAAGATGCAGAACTCCGAGGCCAGCGAGCGGATCCGTCGTGTCATCGACGAGTCCGACCAGCGGGTGCAGCGGGTCAAGGAGAAGACCGAGGAGCAGATCGACAAGGTCTTCCAGCCCGACGAGCTTCCGCCGGGCGTCGTCCAGCTGGTGAAGGTCTACGTCGCGGAGAAGCGGAAGATCTCCGTGGGTGACAAGATGGCGGGCCGGCACGGCAACAAGGGCATCATCGCCCGGATCGTGCCCGAGGAGGAGATGCCCTTCCTTCCGGACGGGACGCCCGTGGAGATCGTGCTGAATCCGCTCGGCGTGCCGTCGCGCATGAACGTGGGGCAGATCCTGGAGACGCATCTGGGGTGGGCCGGTCGCGTTCTCGGCTTCGAGGCGAAGACCCCCGTCTTCCAGGGCGCGACGGAGAACGAGGTCGGTGCGCTCCTGAAGCTCGCGGGCCTCAAGTGGGTGGATCAGGCGCTCGGGCTCGAGACGGAGTCTCCGACTTCGCTCGAGGATATCGAGACGATGGTGCAGATCGCGGGCGAGCTGCCGGTCATCATGGCCGGTGCCGACGAGAACGGGAACGGAACCGGCAACGGCTCCGATCCGGTCGGCCGCACGCACGGCATCGGCCAGTCGCTGGACGCGTTCCTGGGCGTCAAGCTCGACAAGCGCCAGCAGGCGTTCTTCGACAAGGTGGTCGCCTTCCTGCTGGAGGCGGCCGAAGAGATCGCGGAGCGGAAGGGCGAGAAGGTGTCCGACCTCTTCCCGGCGATCCAGAAGCTCAAGGGTCGGTCCAGCGTGAAGTCGGGACTCGACGACGCGGTCGTCGAGCTGCTCGAGCACGCCGAGATCTTCCCCAACGGCAAGATCTGGCTGCGTGACGGCCGGAGCGGCCGGAAGTTCGACTTCCCGGTGACGGTCGGAGCGATCTACATGCTCAAGCTCAGCCACCTCGTGGACGACAAGATCCACGCGCGCTCGATCGGACCGTACTCGCTCGTTACGCAGCAGCCGCTGGCCGGCAAGGCGCAGTTCGGAGGTCAGCGGTTCGGTGAGATGGAGGTGTGGGCGCTCGAGGCGTACGGCGCCGCGCACACCCTGCAGGAGATCCTCACCGTGAAATCGGACGACGTGCAGGGCCGCTCGAAGGTCTACGAGGCCATCGTGAAGGGCGACAACCTGCCGAAGCCGGGCATCCCGGAGTCGTTCAACGTGCTCGTGAAGGAACTACAGGCTCTCGGCCTGAGCGTCACGCTCGGGGAGGAAGAGTAAGTACATGATCGATTTCCCCAGAACCCGCGATCAGCGGACGGCCGACTTCGAGTACATCCAGGTGAGGCTTGCCTCACCGGATGAGATCCGCTCGTGGTCGTTCGGCGAGGTCATCAAGCCGGAGACGATCAACTACCGATCGTTCAAGCCGGAGAGGGACGGCCTGTTCTGCGAGCGGATCTTCGGGCCGGTCAAGGACTGGGAGTGTCACTGCGGCAAGTTCAAGCGGATTCGCTTCCGCGGCCACGTGTGCGACCGCTGTGGCGTCGAGGTGACGCTGTCGAAGGTCCGGCGCGAGCGCATGGGCCACATCGAGCTCGCCGTTCCCGTGGCCCACATCTGGTTCTTCAAGACGCTTCCGAGCCAGCTCGGGTACCTGCTGGGCATGACGCTGCGTGACCTCGAGAAGGTCATCTACTACGCGGCGTACGTGGTGACGAACCCGGGCAAGCAGGAGGTCGAGTTCCAGCAGCTGCTCGACGAGGACGAGTACTACGACCTCCGCGTGAAGGCGCGCGAAGAGGGCGACGACGAGTTCATGGCCGAGATCGGTGCCGAGGCGGCCCGGACGCTGCTGCGTCTCCTGGACAACCCGGAAAAGAAGAAGATCAAGGATCGCAACGCGGACGGCCGTGGACTCGACCGTCTGGCGGAGTGGCTCCGTCACGAGATCGCGACCGAGACCTCCCAGCATCGAAAGAAGAAGAAGCTGAAGCGTCTCAAGGTCGTCGATGCGCTCCGCACCTCGGGTGACACGCCGGACACGCGCAACAAGCCGGAGTGGATGATCCTCGACGTGATTCCGGTGATTCCGCCCGATCTGCGTCCTCTGGTGCCGCTCGACGGCGGTCGCTTCGCGACGTCCGATCTCAACGATCTGTATCGCCGGGTCATCAACCGGAACAACCGCCTCAAGAAGCTCATCGACATGCGCGCCCCGGAGGTCATTCTCCGCAACGAGAAGCGCATGCTGCAGGAGGCGGTCGACGCGCTCTTCGACAACGGACGCCGCTCGAAGGCGATCCGGGGCCGCGGCAAGCGCCCGCTCAAGTCGCTCAGCGACATGCTCAAGGGCAAGCAGGGCCGCTTCCGCCAGAACCTGCTCGGGAAGCGTGTGGACTACTCCGGACGTTCGGTCATCGTCGTCGGCCCGGAGCTCAAGCTGCACCAGTGCGGACTGCCGAAGGCGATGGCGGTCGAGCTCTTCAAGCCGTTCATCATCCACGAGCTCGAAAAGCGCGGTGAGGCCGAGACGGTCAAGCGCGCGAAGAAGATCGTGGAGAAGAACGATCCCAAGGTCTACGAGGTTCTCGAAGACATCATCAAGGACCATCCGGTCCTGCTGAACCGGGCGCCGACGCTCCACCGCTTGGGCATCCAGGCCTTCGAGCCCGTGCTGGTCGAGGGTAAGGCGATTCGCCTGCACCCGCTGGCGTGCGCCGCGTTCAACGCGGACTTCGACGGAGACCAGATGGCGGTGCACCTGCCGCTGTCGTACGAGGCTCAGCTCGAGGCACGCGTCCTCATGCTGTCGTCGAACAACATCCTGCTTCCGTCCAACGGCCGTCCGGTCGCGGCGCCGACGCAGGACATGGTCATCGGGTCGTACTACCTGACGAACCCGGGACTCCGTATCAGCGACCTCGAGCGGATCCATCGGGATTCGAAGGTGGCGAAGGGCCGTCGCGAGAAGGCCGAGGCCGAGCTGAACGAGATCTACGCCGATGCGCCGCGGTACTCGAGCTACGGCGAAGTCGAGATGGCGCTCGCGCAGGATCGCGTCGTCTTCAATTCGCCGGTCTGGTACTGGGTGTCGAAGGACTTCGGCGGGATCGAGCAGAAGGAGGGGCGCTGGGAGCGCACGACGGCCGGTCGCGTCCTCTTCAACTCGATCATCCCCGACGAGCTGGGCTTCCTGAACCAGACGTTCGGAAAGCGCGAGCTCGGAGACCTCGTCTTCGAGTGCTTCACCACGACCGGACTGGGCCGCACCACGGAGTTCCTGGACCACATCAAGGACTTCGGGTTCCGGTACGCCACGATGGGCGGGATCAGCGTCGGAATCGAGGACCTCGAGGTGCCGCACGAGAAGCGGGAGATCCTCGAGGACGCGGACGCTCAGGTCGCGCGGTTCCAGAAGGCGTACGCGAGCGGCTTCATCTCGAACGGCGAGCGCTACAACAAGGTGATCGACACCTGGACGCACGCGAACAACGACGTCGCGGACGCCATGGTGCGCCACCTCGAGCGGGCGCACGACGGGTTCAACCCCGTCTACATGATGATGACGTCGGGTGCCCGCGGTAACCGGGACCAGATGCGTCAGCTGGCGGGCATGCGAGGCCTGATGGCCAAGCCGCAGAAGAAGCTCACCGGTGGAATCGGCGAGATCATTGAGAGCCCGATCAAGTCGAACTTCCGCGAGGGGCTGTCGGTGGTCGAGTACTTCATCTCGACGCACGGCGCGCGGAAGGGACTGGCGGACACGGCGCTCAAGACGGCGGACGCCGGGTACCTCACGCGCCGACTGGTGGACGTCGCGCAGGACATGACGATCACCGAGGAGGATTGCGGAACGATTCTCGGACTCGAGATGACCGCGCTGAAGGAAGGCGAGGACATCATCGAGCCTCTGGCGGACCGCATCGTGGGTAACGTGGCGCTGGACGACGTCTACGATCCGATCGACGGCGAGCTCATCGTCGAGGCCGGATCGCTCATCGAGGAGTCGCAGGCCGACGCGATCGAGGACGCCGGGCTCCAGATGGTGCGGATCCGCTCGGTTCTGACGTGCGAGGCCAAGCGCGGGCTATGTCAGATGTGCTACGGCCGCAACCTGGCCACCATGCAGGGCGTCGACGTCGGTGAGGCGGTCGGAATCCTCGCTGCGCAGTCGATCGGTGAGCCGGGCACCCAGCTTACGCTGCGGACCTTCCACATCGGGGGTACCGCTTCCCGCATCGCGGCGCAGACGCAGCGCAAGTCGAAGATCGCCGGCGTGGTCGGGCTGGAGCGTGTGATGACGGTCACCACGCCGGACGAGACGACCATCGTCACGTCGCGCGAGGGTGAGATCCTCCTGAAGACGAAGGAGGGCGCGGTCCGAAGCCGCCTCGCGGTTCCGTACGGAGCGACGATCGCGATCGAGGAAGGTCAGGAGATCGACTCCGGCGACCTGCTGTTCAGCTGGGATCCGTACTCCGAGCCGATGGTGGCCGACTCCAAGGGTGTCATCGAGTTCCAGGACATCGTCGAGGATCAGACGATGCGCGAGGAGCTCGACGAGTCGACCGGCCGCCGCCAGATGGTGATCATCGAGGACCGGGACAAGAAGCTCCACCCGACGATCGTCATCCGGAAGAACACCAAGAAGCGCGAGAAGCTGCGCGAGTTCATCGTGCCGGTGGGCGCCCAGCTCACGGTACGGGACGGCGACGAGGTCGAACTCGGTGACACGATCGCCAAGATCAGCCGCGAGGTGTACAAGACCCGAGACATCACCGGCGGTCTGCCGAGGGTCGCGGAGCTCTTCGAGGCTCGTCGGCCCAAGGACCCGGCGGTCATCACCGAGATCGACGGCATCATCAGCTTCGGCGACATCAAGCGCGGTAAGCGTCAGGTGCACGTCACGCCCGAGCAGGGCGAGTCGCGGACCTACGACGTCCCGGTCGGAAAGCACATGCGCGTCCACACGGGTGACATTGTCCGGGCCGGTGACCGCATCTCGGAGGGACCGGTCAACCCGCACGACATCCTGGCCATCAAGGGGCCGCGGGCCGTGCAGGAGTACCTCCTCAACGAGATCCAGGAGGTCTACCGCCTCCAGGGCGTGAAGATCAACGACAAGCACATCGGTGTGATCGTGCGTCAGATGCTGCAGAAGGTGCGCGTGACCGACGCCGGTGAGACGGAGTTGCTCGAAGGTGAGAACGTCGACCGGACCGAGTTCCGGACGGTCAACACCGCCGCCATGGCCGAGGGCAAGAAGCCGGCTCGGAGTGAGCCGCTCCTGCTCGGGATCACGAAGGCGAGCCTCACCACCGAGTCGTTCATCTCGGCTGCCTCCTTCCAGGAGACGACCCGCGTGCTGACCGATGCCGCCGTCCGCGGTGCGCGCGACGAGCTCAAGGGTCTGAAGGAGAACATCATCATCGGCCACCTGATCCCGGCGGGGACCGGCATTCACCGGTACTCCAACGTCGAGTTCATGGTCGAGCAGTCGTACTACGACGAGGAGATCATCCCGCTCACCGAGCCCGGCGAGCTGGTGCCGGGCCTGGGCGTGGATCTCGGGCTCGAGTAGCCGAACCCTCTTGCGAGGGGCTGGGAGGGCCCGGGCCGCGGTGCGGCCCGGGCCTCTTTCGTTACCCGAGCCGTGCGGCTCGGACGGAGCACTCATCTCGGAGAGCGTACATGGCCCGATCGGTGGTCGTCGGTGTCGCCGGTGGCAGCGCGTCCGGCAAGTCCACCGTGGTGGCGGAGGTCGTTCGGCTTCTGGGCACGGAGACGGCCGTCATCCTCCGCCACGACGCCTACTATCACGATCTGTCGCACCTGAGGGTGGAGCTGCGCAGGGAGGTCAACGTCGATCACCCGGACAGTCTCGAGACCGCCCTCCTGGTCGAGCACGTCAACGCGCTCCAGGCGGGGCAGTCGATCGAGATGCCCTCCTACGACTACGCGACGCAGACCCGCGGCCCGGCTGGCGTCGTGCTCGAGCCCGCTCCCGTGCTCATCGTGGAGGGGCTGTTCACGCTGTGGGACGAGCGGCTCCGCGCGCTCATGGACCTCAAGGCCTTCGTGGACGTTTCCGAGGAAGAGCGTCTCGCGAGGCGCCTCGACCGGGACGTTCGCGAGCGGGGTCGGGATCCTGCGAGGATCGCCCGGCAGCACGAGCGACGGGTGCAGCCGATGCACGAGCAGTACGTGGAGCCGAGCCGGCAGTGGGCCGACCTCATGATCCGCGGGGGTGGGCAGAACCTCGCCGCCGTCGACGAGCTCGCGGCTCGGATCCGACGACTCCTTGAACTGCGGGGCTGACGCGTCGGCCGAAGACCTCAGTCGTGGGGGTCGTTGCGGTATGCGAAGCCGCCCTTCATGACGAACGTGACGCTCCGCAGCGCCGCGATGTCCTCGGTCGGGTCGCCCTCGAGGGCGATCAGGTCGGCCCGGTACCCGGGTGCGACCGTCCCGATCTCGTTACCGAGGCCGATCGACTCGGCAGCGAGTGACGTCGCCGACACGAGGGCCTCCATCGGGTCCTGCCCACCGACTTCCACCCGGTAGATCAGCTCCTCCCAGTTGCGGCCGTGGCTTCCTGCCAGCGCGTCCGTTCCGAAGACGATCTTGAGGTCGGGCGTGGCGAGCGCTTCGGCGAAGACGCCCACCATGCCCTCGAGAAGGCCCTCCATGTAGGCGAAGCCCTCTTCCGTGTAGTTGCCGATGCCGAGGAACCGCTCCTTGTTGTCGAGATAGTTCTGGATCACCAGCGAGGTGTGCGGGTCGTAGAACGTGCCCGCGCGCGCCATCGCAGCCAGCGCGGGTCCGTCTGCGAGACCGCCGTGCTCGACCGTGGTGCAGCCCACCCGCGCGGCCCGGGCCACGGCTTCGGCCGCGTGAGCATGCACGACCGACCGGACACCGAGGCGCCGAGCCTCGTCGCAGGCCGCCGCGAGCTGGGGCTCGCTCAAGGTCGGCACGCCACCCTCCCGGATGCTTCTCGAGGCGAAGATCTTCACCGCGTCCGCGCCTGCCTCGACGCGCTCGCGTACGGCAGCCCGAAGCTCCTCCTCGCTTCCCTCCGTGATCCACTCGTAGGTGGTGAGGAGGCGAGGGCCTGGCAGCGTCCCGCGAGCGATCGCGTCGCGGACCGGACCGTCGACGCGAGCACCCATGCTCTGCACCGTCGTGAGGCCGGCCATGAGGGTCACGTAGGCGTTCTCCGCGACGTAGAGGGCCAGCGTCTCCGGTGGCTCGGGGCTGTCGTCGCGTGCGCGGTGGACGCGGTCGTCGTCGTCGAAGTGCGACGCGATGTGAACGTGCGTGTCGATCCCGCCGGGCATGAGGGTGAGGTCGGACAGGTCGTGCGTTGGGCTTCCGGTCAGCCCCGGCTCGACGCGCTCGATCGTGGAGCCCCGCACGACGACGGTCGCCGGACCGAGGCGGTTTCCACGTCCGTCGATGATCTGACCGGCGTGGATGACGATCGGCTCCTGGGCCGCGGCCCCCACCGACGCGAGAAGGGTGAGGAGGCCCAGTACGGCAGCGGTTCTGGCAGGCACGATCTCTCCGGAAGACGTCGGGTTCGACGGGTGAACGTACGGTGGGGGAGCCGTTGACACCAAATAGGGCCCTTCCTACCTTACCGTGCTCTGTCGGACGGGCGCCTGCGTGATTCGCGGGCTCCTCAACGACGCGCCCCCGAAACGGGCGCGTTTTCTTTTCGGCAAATCAGGCACGGGTAAGAGGGTACATGCCGACCATCAGCCAGCTGGTACGCAAGGGTCGCAAGGCGCAGGTGAAGAAGAACAAGGCGCCGGCGCTGCAGCAGAACCCGCAGAAGCGGGGCGTCTGCACGCGCGTGTACACCACGACTCCCAAGAAGCCGAACTCGGCGCTCCGCAAGGTCGCTCGTGTCCGGCTCACGAACGGTTTCGAAGTGACTGCCTACATCGGTGGAGAGGGGCACAACCTGCAGGAGCACTCGATCGTGCTCATTCGCGGGGGACGTGTGAAGGACCTCCCCGGCGTGCGCTATCACATCGTCCGCGGCACGCTCGACGCCTCCGGGGTGGAAGCGCGCCGTCAGGGACGCTCCAAGTACGGGGCCAAGCGGCCCAGATAAGGCGAGACGTAGATGAGTCGTCGATCCCGCGCGGTCAAGCGAGAGACACCGCCGGACCCGAAGTTCGAGTCCCGCACGGTCACCAAGTTCATCAACAACTTGATGGTCGACGGGAAGAAGTCGAAGGCGGAGAAGATCTTCTACGATGCCCTCGACCTTCTCGAGCAGCGCTCCGGGCAGCCCGGGGTGCAGGTGTTCGAGCAGGCGCTCAACAACGCGAAGCCGGCGCTCGAAGTGAAGAGCCGGCGCGTAGGTGGTGCCACGTATCAGGTTCCCATCGAGGTCCGCCCGGAGCGGCGCACCGCGCTCGCGTCACGCTGGCTGATCGGCTTCGCGCGCGGGCGGTCGGAGAAGAGCATGTCCGAGCGCCTGGCGGGCGAGCTGCTCGCTGCCAGTCGTGGTGAGGGAAGCACGATCAAGAAGAAGGACGACACGCACCGGATGGCCGAGGCCAACAAGGCCTTCGCCCATTACCGGTGGTAACCCGTAAGGGGTTTCTGACGAAGTAACACGACCGAGAAGGACCGAAGCCCTCGTTGAAAAGGGGGCCCCGGACAAGAGAGACGCGATGGCCCCCGGACCGCCGACGGGCCCTCTCCGGAAACGAGGGAGCGCGGACGACTGCGCCTCCGCAAGGAGCGCGGCGAAGAGTGACCACGCTCCCTTTTTCATGGCCCCCCGGGGCCTGGATGAACCAAGCAGAACCAGAAGAGACCAGATAGATGCCCAGGAAGACGCCACTCCCGCTGCTCCGCAACATCGGCATCATGGCGCACATCGATGCCGGTAAGACCACCACGACCGAGCGCGTGCTGTTCTACACGGGCCGCGTCCACCGAGTCGGTGAGGTGCACGACGGTGCGGCCACGATGGACTGGATGGAGCAGGAGCAGGAGCGCGGAATCACGATCACGTCGGCAGCGACGACCGCGCACTGGACCCGCTTCGGGACCGAGCACCGCATCAACATCATCGACACGCCCGGACACGTGGACTTCACGGCCGAGGTGGAGCGCTCGCTGCGGGTGCTCGACGGAGCCGTCGCGGTGTTCTGTGCCGTCGGGGGTGTCGAGCCTCAGTCGGAGACGGTGTGGCGGCAGGCCGACCGGTACGGCGTTCCGCGCATCGCGTTCGTCAACAAGATGGATCGCATCGGCGCCGACTTCATGAACGTCGTCGACATGATGCGGGACCGCCTCGGGGCGAATGCCCACCCTGTTCAGTACCCGCTGGGCGAGGGCGAGCTCTTCACCGGCATGGTCGACATCATCGAGCGGAAGTCGATCATCTTCGAAGACGAGATGGGCTCGAAGATCACCGAGGGCGGGGTTCCCGACGGCCTGAAGGACAAGATCGAGGAGCTGCGCGCCACGCTGCTCGAGGCCGCGATCGAGCACGACGACGAGCTGATCGAGAAGTACTTCGCGGGCGAGGAGCTCACGGACGACGAGTTCCGCCACGCGATCCGGGCCGCGACCAACAAGGGCGTGATCTTCCCGGTCTTCTGCGGCTCGGCCTTCAAGAACAAGGGCGTCCAGGCGCTGCTCGACGGCGTCATCGATTACCTGCCGTCGCCGGTCGACGTCCCCGCCATTCAGGGCCACCTGCCCCAGCACGACGAGACGTACGACACCCGTGAGGCGAGCGACGACGCTCCCTTCGCGGCGCTCGCGTTCAAGATCGCGACCGATCCGTACGTCGGTAAGCTGACGTTCTTCCGCGTCTATTCGGGCTCGCTTCCCTCGGGCAGCTACATCTACAACGCCACGAAGGGCAAGCGCGAGCGCGTGGGGCGGATCCTGCAGATGCACGCGAACAAGCGGGACGAGCTCGACGAGGTGTTCGCGGGCGATATCGCCGCCGCGATCGGCCTCAAGGACGTGAAGACGGGCGACACGCTCTGCATCGAGACCGACCCGATCATTCTCGAGGCGATGAAGTTCCCCGAGCCCGTGATCGCCGTCGCCATCGAGCCGAAGACGAAGGCCGACCAGGACAAGCTCACGAACGGACTGGTCAAGCTGGCCGACGAGGATCCGACCTTCCGCGTCCACACGGACCCGGAGACGAACCAGGTGATCATCTCCGGAATGGGAGAGCTCCACCTCGAGATCATCGTCGACCGACTGAAGAGAGAGTTCGGCGTCGAGGCGAACATCGGCCGTCCGCAGGTCGCGTACCGCGAGACGATCCGCAACCGCGCCGAGAAGGTCGAGGCGAAGTTCGTCCGGCAGACCGGTGGTCGTGGCCAGTACGGACACGTCGTGATCAACATCGAGCCGAGCGAGCCGGGGTCCGGCTTCGTCTTCGAGGACATGATCGTCGGCGGCGTGATTCCGCGTGAGTACATCAGCTCCGTGGAAGCCGGCCTCAAGGAGGCGCTCGACTCGGGCATTCTGGCGGGCTTCCCGGTGATCGACGTGAAGATCGAGCTGGTCGACGGATCGTACCACGACGTCGACTCCAGCGAGATGGCCTTCAAGATCGCGGGCTCCATGGCCATGAAGGAGGGCCTCAGGAAGGCCAAGGCCGTGCTGCTCGAGCCGATCATGGATGTCGAGGTCGTCACGCCCGCGGAGTACATGGGCGACATCATCGGCGATCTGTCGTCGCGCCGCGGCAAGGTGGGCGGCATGACCGACCGCGCGGGCGCTCGCGTCATCGGCGCGTCCGTCCCGCTCGGCGAGATGTTCGGGTACTCGACCACGCTCCGCTCGCTGAGCCAGGGCCGGGCCGTGTACACGATGCAGTTCGCGCACTACGAAGAGGTTCCGAAGTCGAAGGCCGACGAGATCATGGCGGCCAACGGCGGAGCCGACTGACCAAGACCACCCTTCAGCGAGTCACGAGAGGACGAGAGCGATGGGCAAGGAGAAATTCGAGCGCACCAAGCCGCACGTGAACGTGGGCACGATTGGGCACGTGGATCACGGGAAGACGACGCTGACGG
>Ga0209536_100006544_pt1 | contig 17773 bp, 17 predicted proteins | sample DeeMarSeWOR28_12_FD_187461 | JGI IMG/M metagenome (GOLD analysis project Ga0209536, IMG submission 187461) | Marine sediment microbial communities from White Oak River estuary, North Carolina - WOR-2-8_12 (SPAdes) (version 2) | ecosystem: Environmental > Aquatic > Marine > Intertidal zone >... | reverse complement strand
GTCATTTTTTAGATGTGATCTCTTAGCACGTACCCTCCCCCACAAAACCATACCAGGGAAGGTAGGATAGTAATCCTTTTAATGTTACAGTGTGGAACAAATCCTTTTCTGGGGAGGGCAAATGACTGCACAACGCATCTTCATTGTAATAATCGTATTTGGCCTGTTCCTAACTGGCTGCGGGGGAATTCAGGAAGAGCCACCCTCGCTTCAGCCCAGCCCAGAGCCTGCCCCCACGCTAACACCTATTCCAACTCCTGACGTAACCGTTTGCGCCAGCGGCTGTGATTTCGCATCAATTCAGGAGGCGATTGAGGCCGTGAGCACACAGGCGGGAACTATTATCGGCGTAGAAGATGCCGTCCACACGGAAGCAGGTATCCTGGTGGGAAAGAACGTTGTAATCCAGGGCCGAGGCGCAGACAAAATTATCGTCCAGGCCCACCCAACTCCTGGCGAAGGGACAGAGCGCGTCTTCGAAATTCCGCTGGATGTAACCGTCACAATCCGCGGGATGACCATCCGGCATGGCAATCCCACCAACAGTCCGCTAACAGGCGGCGGTGTCTTGAACTACGGTACGCTCGTGCTCCAAGATACGATCATCCGCAAAAACTTTGGCAGCGCGGGCGGCGGTCTCTATAACGAGGGCACATTGACGGTCATCAATAGCACCATTAGCGACAACGGCTCGGTCGGCGGTGGAGATGCCTATCTGGAATGTAAAACGGGCGGCGGCCTGAAGGTGCTATCGGGCACGGTTACATTGATCAACAGCACTGTTAGCAATAATCAAGCCAGAAGTAAGGGCGGTGGCATTCACGTGGCCTGTCACGGAAAATTGATTATGCAAAACAGCACCATCAGCGGCAACTTTTCAACCGAGAGCGGCGGCGGCATCTATCTCAACGGATCCGGGGAGTTCACCAACAGTACCATCAGCAACAACAGCGCCAGCAACGTTGGCGGGCTCGCTCTCAACGGCAGAGACAATATACAAGAATACGGTCATTTGAGGCTATTCAACACAGTTATCGCGAACAACATTGCTCGGTTGGGTGAATATGGCATTGCAGACTGCCATATGGAAGGCCATGCTGAGATCATCGCAACTAGCTACAATTGGATCGCGGACGGCAACTGCCAACCAGCCTTTTCAGGCGACCCTCTTCTAGGCCCGTTAGCGGATTATGGCGGTTCGAACCTAACCCATAGCCTGATTCCGGGCAGTCCGGCCATTGACGTAATCCCAACCGAATCCTGCACGCTCTCCACTGACCAGCGTGGCGAACCCCGCCTGGCGCCTTGTGACATTGGCGCATTCGAAGTACAAGCGCCTTAGTTGTCATTGAGAGTGAGCGTGGCAATCCGAAGTAACCTGTAACCCTAAGATTGCTCCGCGGGCCTTTTTGGTCCCTGGCCAATGACAATGGTAAAATCATCGCTGGGTTCGATGAGAACGTAACTTTTATTTACCTGTCCAATCAGCCTTACTCTCTAATGTCCAACTCACAAAAATTAATTAACTGGGTTTTCATAACCATGCGTGAGGCGGCCTGGGCGCCTCTCAGTGTGTTCGTTATTTACTCAGTCGTAAAGGCCTTCGGTACATATCTACTGTATCCCTCACTAGATATGCCAACGCATTTTCTGGGAGGCGTTGCGATTGCATATTTCTACCGGTCTGCGATTTCGAATTCCCAGAAACTGGTTGGGGCTATTCCCCTACCAGTTCAGGTTCTCCTCGTCTTCACATGCACAGGCACAACCACGATCTTGTGGGAATTTTTCGAATATTTTTCAGATTTTTTCTTCCATACAAATATGATCCTTGGCCTGGAGGATACACTGAAAGATATGTTCTTGGGGTTGCTGGGAGGATTGACTTTGATTCTGTTAATTTCTAAAAAGCGAGTATCAATTGTTAACACAAATTCTGATTGAGCTGTCTGGGTCTCGAAACTGAAGACAATGCCCATTTTTGTTTTATGCCAGCTTTTGGGGATTTAAAAATTACCTGCCTGGAAGAGAATGATTGGCACCACAAAGGGGAAATTTGCCTGACAAATGTTTGCATATATGTTAGTAACTTTCTCTACTCTGTTTCGTCATGGAGTTGACGGTGAGTAAATCCGGGATACATGAAGGATGAATCTGCCGTTTTAGCGGCAGCCATTTCATTAGATCAAGATGCACTAGCAACGATCTTCGATGAGTATGCGCCAGCCATATATAAATATCTACTTCGTTTAGGTGTCAATTCACAGGAAGCAGATCAGGCAGCTGGTGATGTGTTTGCTCGCCTGCTAGACAAATTTGCAGAAGGAAAAGGTCCACGTACGAACTTACGCTCATATCTGTTCCAGACTGCCTATCACCTAGTTGTAGATGATGCTCGGGAGAGTCACCGCATTGCACCTCTTGAGGCAGCTGAATCTATGAAAGAAGATACGATACCGGTCCAATCACTGGCAGAAGAAAAAATGTTACTAGAAAAACTTTCAACAACAATGGAGCGCGAACTGACCAATGAACAAAGAAATGTTCTTGTTCTTCGATTTCAGGAGGAATTTAGCTTGAAGGAGACGGCTGAAATCGTCGGTAAGAACGTGAATGCTGTAAAGGCGCTCCAAAATCGTGGAATCAACAAGCTACGTGAAGTATTAGGCAGTGAGCTTGGGGGGAAAAGATGATTTTCACAAAACCCCCAAATCAAAATGAGATTATCAAGCTGCTCTCCAGGCTTAAAGCTGAAACACCAGATTACCCAAGTGACCTGATGGCTGCCAGGAAAGCCGCCTTCATCAATCAAGTTGTTGCAATACAATTTGATGGGCCAAAGCAAGGTGGCAAGGGTGGCGGAGATGGAGGCAGTGGTACATCTACTAGGTCGGGCGGTTCTGGAGCACTGAGTGGTATGTCTACTGCTCAGGGTATTTTGCTGCAAGCAGTGATTGGGGTTTGGATTATCGCAGCGATGCTTACAACTGCATATATATTTCGTGACCGGATCATCGATTTATTACAAAATAATGGAATTGTAGTGGAACTGACGCAAGCGCCAGCTATAGAATATACAGATCCTGCTATTGTAGCGCCTGCTGCGGAAAGCCCGTCACCAGATGTTTCACCGACAGAGATTACATCGCCATCTGCAACACCTGTCCCCGGTACTTTGTCAGAGGGCGAATCTTCTTCGGAGAGTTCGTCAGAGGGTCAGGGTATATCTGAAAATCCTGATGAAACCAGGGAAAACCAGGGGCTGCATTTAGGTCAGACACCAGGCGCACCGGATACGTCGAATCAAAATAAGCCTGACAAACCTAAGAAATCCGATAAGTCTAACAAAAACAAGTAGCTTGTCTGCTTGTTTTTCAGTTCATCATCCTCACTTGCTTGTACAGCAAGTGAGGATTTTTATGGGGGAGATGCCTTAGTAGAACCCTTATTGATTTTTTTGTTTTGAGGATATGTTGGTCAGGAATGGTTCTGTTCTAACTCTTCCAACATCCTGGCATGGATGCCGGGTGTTGTTGCAACAATTGATTGTGGAGGGGAAATATAATCGGCTTCACCAAACACATTGGTCACACGCGCCCCGGCTTCTTCGCAGATCAGGCCACCAGCGGCTACATCCCACGGTTTAAGGGCTAGTTCCCAGAAACCGTCGAAGCGACCAGCAGCTACGTAGGCCAGATCGAGGGCGGCGGAACCAATTCGGCGTACGCCCTGGCTCTTTTTGGAAAAGTGGATGAAGTTGTTCAGATTGTTGATCTCTGGGTTTTGAATGTCGTAAGGGAATCCGGTAACGAGCAGACTCTTCTGCAAGTCTGTAACGGTGGAAACATGCAGTGGGCTTCCGTTCAGATGTGCGCCTTTTTCACGGGCGGCAGTGAACAATTCGTCGCGCATCGGATCGTAAACGGCGGCCAGGCTCAAGCTCCCGTTTGATGCGTAGGCTATCGAAACGGAAAAAAAAGGAACATTGTGAGCATAGTTGACCGTACCATCCAGCGGATCGATGTACCATTGGTGTCCATCGCCGCGCGTCCCGCCGCTTTCTTCGGCCAGAATGTGATGATCGGGGAAATCCTTTCGAATTTCATCCAGTATATAGTCTTCAGATTGCCGGTCAACTTCGGTGACCGGGTCGATCACGCTTTTGTAATCGACCTGATGCTCCTGCTGGTAGCCGGCGCGCAAAATTTGACCGGCCTGGCGAGCCAGTCGTTCAAGGTAAGCAAGTGTAGGTTTTTTCATTGATCGTTGATGTGGAGGTTTTTGATGGTTTCTTTTAGCGCTGCGAGTTCAACCTGAATCTCACTGCGGTCTTGGAGGGCCTGATCGAAAAGGGTCTTGAACGAAGCTCTCTGTTCGGAATCCAGGGTGGGAAGCAGACGCTCGATACGAGCGATCTGGCGGTTCTTGTGCTGGAGTTTGGTCTCCAAGCGTGCGCGATAGCCTGAATAAAATTGCGGTTGCGGAAGCGCCCTAGGGATCGTGATCTGCTCCTGGCTCAAGAGTTCAGCGATAGTGAGCAGGAAGTCTTCGGTGTCAATCGGCTTTTCGATAAAGCGCGAGGCACCCAGGCTCATGGCAAACGTGCGGTCTTCAGGGGTCACGTATGTTGCAGAGAGAAATATAACAGGAATATTCAGCGTTTTCGGGTTGCTGCGCAATTCTTGTACAAACGAAAAACCATCCAGCTTGGGCATCAGGATGTCAGTAATGATGAGTGCCGGAGTTTCTTTTTCGAGAATTTCCAACGCTTCTTGCCCGTTGTGTGCTGAAAGCACTTCATATCCCTGAAATCGAAGCGTTACTTCAAGCAGCTCGAGCACGTTGGGGATGTCTTCGACGACTAACAGTGGTCCACGTGTATTTGCCATGGGGCTATTCTAGCCTTAAATGATACACCGGGCAAGGACGCTTAACTCCCATTCCAAATGCGTTTTCCTAAAGCGGAAAGAATGAATTCGACCGCCAGCAGCGCGGTCTGGTTCTGCACATCCAAAATGGAGTTGACTTCGACCACATCCATCCCGATCAGTTTGTCGGTTTCGGCCACCAATTCGCAGATCAGATGCGCTTCGCGGTACGTCAGGCCGCCTGTTACCGGAGTCCCAACACCGGGCGCATGACGGGGATCCATGACGTCCATGTCAAAGGAGAGATAGATGCCGTCTACGTTGCGGGATATTCGCTCGATAGCCTTTTCCATGCTCGCAACAAGACCGAGACGATCAACCTGCTCGATGCTCAAGACCATGACCCCGGCCTGAGACAGGTTCCGTTTTTCGCCTTCGTCAATGTCGCGCGCGCCGATGACAACTACGTTCTGCGGATCTACCACCGGAACAGTTTCGTCCCAAAGCTGGACGAGCTCCGGGGCACCCAGTCCGCACAGGGCGGCCAGCGGCATCCCGTGAATGTTACCGGATGGGGTGGTCTCGTGAGTATTGAAGTCGGCGTGCGCATCCACCCACAGCACACCGATTTTTTTATGCTTGGCCGCGCCGCGGATGGAGCCGAGCGAAAGCGAATGGTCTCCGCCCAGCACGACGGGCAGGTGTCCGTTCTGGACACTGATTGCAACCGCTCCAGCCACCCGTCGAGACATGGGTACAATACAGTCGATGTATTTTAGTTTTGGATCGGTGATGGCGCACATTTCGGCAATCGGTACTTCCACGTTGCCTTTATCTTCCACGGTGTAACCGAGATTCTCCAACTCTTTCTGTAAGTGAGCATAGCGGATAGCGCTAGGACCCATATCCACACCGCGGCGATCTGCACCGAGATCGATGGGAACGCCGATAATGTCAATTTGCATAGTTACCTCCAATAAATTAAACACAAAGGACACGAAGAAACCAAGTGAAAACTTTGTGTTCTTCGTGTCCTTTGTGTTTATGCGGTGCGATAGTAGCCTACATCTACCGAAAATACCTGCCCGCGTTTGATGACTTGTTTGACGAGATTCGTCCCAAAGCGATAACCTAGATGACGATAATCTGGCACGGACAGTACCAGCATGTCGGCTTGTTTACCTTCTTCGAGTGAGCCGATTTTGTCAGCGCGACGAATGGCATGGGCAGAGTTGATGGTTGAGGCGGCGATGGCCTGGGCGGGCGTTAGTTTGAGGGCGCGGCAGGCCAACGCGATGACAAACTGCATAGACTCATTCCAAGCCGTACCGGGGTTGCAGTCCGTTGCTAAGGCCAGGATGCCGTTTGCGTCAAGGATTTTCTGAGCAGGCGTATATTCGGACTCGGCTAGGCCGAACGGGGTGCATGGCAGGGAGACTGCCACCGTGTCCGATTTGCCAAGTGCCGCAATGTCAGCATCAGAAGTCTTAACGAGGTGGTCTGCTGAAGCTGCTTCAAGCTCCACGGCCAGAGACGCGCCACCCAGATTATCAAACTCGTCCGCGTGGATCTTGACGGGGAATCCCAACGAGCAGGCCTGGGTCAGGATCTGACGCGATTGCTCGAGGGTGAAGGCGCCCGTTTCGCAGAAGACGTCTACAAAGGGCAAGTCCAGACGCGGGGCGTGTGTCTCCCACCACTGCTGCACAAGGGGTAACATGGTCTCGGTTACTAGGTCAGTGTACCTTTGCGGCTCATCCTTATATTCGGGGGCGATGGCGTGCGCGCCGAGGAAGGTGATGGCTAAATCCATTGGGCCTTCATCGTCAAGGGTCAGCAGGGCCTTGAGCAGGCGCAGTTCAGTGGCGGTTTGCAACCCGTAACCAGTTTTGGCCTCGGCAGTGGTGGTGCCGGTGGCAAACATGCGCATCATGCGCGGACGAGCCTGCGCGATGAGCGATTCAATGCTGGCCGTGCGCGTAGCTCTGACGGTGGAAATGATGCCGCCGCCCGCTGCCAGGATGTCGAGGTATTTCGCGCCTTCAAGCCGCATCTCGAACTCTTTGGCGCGGTCGCCCCCCCAGATCAGATGTGTATGCGGATCGACGAATCCGGGCATAACCACCCCCCCAGACGCGTCGAGAGTTGGTTCGTTGGGGTAGGACGCGCGCAATTCGTCAGTTGTGCCAATGGCAACGATCTTCTCGTCACGGACAAGGACGGCGCCGTTTTCGATCATACCAAGCGTGCCTAGCGCACTTCCGCGCTGTGGACCGCCTGCAAGGGTCAGGAGTTGGGTTGCAGAGTGAATTAGCATGGGAGTATTTATCCACAGATTTCACAGATTTTTAAATATCTGTGAAATCTGCATAATCTACGGGTGAACTCTTATCTTCGCTGCCGCCCGCCCCTGCGACGATTGCTACCACTGCGTTTCTTGAACTGACTCTTTTGAGCAGGTTTAGCCGCACCAGTTGGACGCTCAACCGTGGGATGGAGAATCTTCTGGTAATAATCGTCCAGTAACATGGTGATGATTGGCAATTCATCTTCCTGGTCGGCCAGTTCGCGTGCCAGAGGAATAAAGCGCTGACTGCGCTCGGTCTGCAGTTTGTCTCGGTCGCGCAGGCGAGCTTCGAGCAGGGCTGTCAGGCGCTCGGCGACTACTTCGGCGACATCTTCGTCAGATGGAATAATACGTTCTTCCATTTCGATCTCGTAATGACGGGCAATGCGGTCGAGCGCTACTTTTTCCATCGGGTTGATGAGCGAGACCGCAACACCGGTTGCGCCAGCGCGTCCGGTCCGCCCGGCGCGGTGGATGTAATTCTCGGTTTCATCTGGCGGCTCGTATTGGATCACATAGGACAGTTCCGGTATGTCCAAACCGCGAGCAGCCACATCGGTGGCGACTAAGAAGCGCAGCTTCCCATCCCGGACGCGCCCCAGCACCTGCTCACGTTGACTCTGGGAGAGTGCCGAACTAATCTCATCCGCATCGTAGCCAAAGCGTTGCAGTACCACCGCAACGTAGTGCACGCGGTCTTTAGTGTTGCAGAAGATGAGCGCATTATCGGGGTTTTCAACTTCGATCAGGCGCACCAGGCTGCGGTCCTTGTCCATCCCCTGCACTTTATAGTAGACATGCTCCACTTCCGTCACGTGGACATGGTCACTGCTCAAGGTGATGAACTCCGGTTCTTTGATAAACTCGCGCGCCGCGCGCATAACCGAGTAGGGGAAGGTGGCCGAGAACATACATGTATTGACAGGCCGATTTGGCAAGTAACGTTGCATCTCGCGCATGTCGGGGTAGAAACCCATCGAGAGCATGCGGTCGGCTTCATCGAAGATCAGCATTTTTAGATTGTCAAGCGTAAAGGTGCGCTTGAGCAAATGATCGAGCACACGTCCCGGCGTGCCGACCACAATGTGCGCGCCCTTCTTGAGCGCCTCAATTTGCGGGCCGTAGCCCACGCCGCCATAGACGGCCACATTGCGCAAGCCCGAAGCGCCGCAAAGCGTTGTCGCTTCTTGCGATACCTGTTTTGCGAGTTCGCGTGTTGGCACCAGGATAAGCGCCTGGCACTCGTTGCGTTTGGGGTCGAGCCGTTCCAGCATGGGCAGCAGGAACGCGCCGGTCTTGCCGCTGCCCGTGCGTGCTTGAACCATCATGTCGCGTTTGGCAAGCAGATACGGGATTGCCCGCGCCTGCACAGGCATCAACTTGGTCCAGTTTTCGCGTTTGGCAGCTTCCTGTAGCGGTTCGGATAATTGCTCAAAGGCAATGTCAGGGATAGGATTATTTAGTTCGTTTGTTTTGTTGTCCAAGGTATTCTCAATTCTTACTGATGTTTTTCTTTCATTGTACCCCGTTTGAAAGTGAAGCAGGCCCCGGCGGCATTTCGTACACAAATATCAGCTCTTCCCGGTCAACCAGGTTGGGCTGCCAATCCGGGAAATCTGCCGCGATGCTGACTACGCGTGCGCCGGGGCGTAGTTGACGTTCCAATAACGGCAGCAGTTTTGAAGTCTGGGCAGATGTGGCGTAGATGAAGACCACATCCGCATCCGATACGTCGGACTTGTAAAAATTCGCGCATCGAATCTGGATTTTCTGTCTGCTCCCCCTACGGGGACGATGTCCACTAAACAAAATTCTCAGCCACCCAACCAGACACTGTATCGGACCGATCTCGATGCCGATAGCCCACGCGCCGAATTCTTTGACGGCCATGATAAGCACGCGACCATCGCCTGCACCCAAATCATATAGTGTTTCATCCGTTCTCAACTTCGCCAACTGCAATGCCTTGCGGATGCGCTTCTCGCGGGTCGGCACCCAGGGCACACCATACAGCGCCGGAATAATCAGCCACAGTCCGCTGATAAGCAGGAAAACAAGTCCCAACCCGATCAGAACAAAGGAAGTCACTGTGCGCTGCCATCCTTTCGCAATCTGCCTAAAGCCAATAACCCAAAAACGTTGAATACCACGGCCAATAATGCCACAAACAAAAAACCGTACTGACGATAAATAAAAGGCGCCAGGAAAGCCCCGATGGCGCGCCCTAGGGAATGACCGGTCACATTAAACGCCATGGCGGTTGCCCGTGCACTGGGAACGAGTTCCGTTACCATCGAAATGTGACTGACCAGCGTATATTCAAACGTAATATAAAACAGGAATAAACCAATGAGCGCGCCGACTTCGGTCTGCCCGATAAGCGGCAGCAAAATAGCTGCACCGGCATTGGCAGATAAGCCCAATGCCAGCGCGCGCGGTTTGCCAATGCGATCTGTAAGCAAAGCTACCAAGCCCTCGCCACTCAGTTCCGAGAGACCGATCACAGCCGAAGCGCCTGCCAGCGCAGCAATTTGCAAACCAAACGAATCTTCCAGCCAGATTCCAAAAATGAGATTGACCAGTTCATTGCCCGCGCTGGCCCACATCGCGATGGATATGCCTGCCAGGGCGGGTACATTTTTTAACACAATCCCAAAATTCGCCCAGGGATTGCTTGACGGAACGTGATTCGCATCCTTTTTAGGCAGCACCCACCAGATGACAATGAACATTCCCACGCCCAGCAGCGCCAACACGGGAAATGGCGCCGACCAGCCATAACGCGCAATCAAAAAGCCCATCACGGGCACGCCCAGAATGAATGCGAATGACCAGCCCAATTCAGTGACTGCCAGCGCAAAGCCGCGTCTTTGATAGGGAATGCGATCCCCGAAGTATGCTTGCATGGCCGGGTCGAACATGTACTTGCCTAACAACGCCAGAATCAGCGCGGCTGTCAACGTCCACAAGGAAGGCCAAATTGCCACCAAAGCAACACCAAACGTGAACAGTGTAATCCCCGCCAGCATCCCAAAGCGCCGCCCGCGTTGGTCCGACACGGACGCAATCAGCGGCACAAAAGCTCCCACCAATGAGCGTCCGGTCAATGCAAAGGAAAGGGCAGTGATGTCTACTCCCAATCCGCGCGCGAAGGTTCCCAGAAAGGGATACACCATGCGATGCATGGTGTTAAAGATGGTGCGCAGCACCATCACGATCAGGAGTTGGAAGCGAAGGCGCATGGACTTGGTCTAACTGGTCTAATATGGTCTAGGAGTCTGACAGGTCGAGGTCATCGGGGATTTCAAGGGAGTAAGGGACAGATTCTTTTTTTATTATGCTATTGACTTGTCAGACCTGTTAGACGCAAGAGACAAAAACACCTTCGTAAGAAAGTAGGCCGCCAGCCACGCAAATACATTCAGCATCACAAAGAAAATGATGATATTCCACAGCCCTGAGTTGAAAATTGGAGAGGGCGGTGGGTGCATGACATTGGCTGCAGTGGCAAAGATCACCCGCAGGGCGATGATAAAAGCGATATTGGCAATAGATGTCAGTACGTGGTTATCGATGATCCACAGGCCCACTTGCAGCAGGACGCCCACCACAGCGAAAGTCAACGCGATGCGAAAGCGCGGCTCAGCCAGGAAGAGCCCGTTCCAGTTGGCCTGCATAGCCCACAGCGAGAGCGGCAGGTACGTCACCCAGAAAACAATGCCGGTACGACCCAGCGCCGCCGACCATTGGTGCAGTCGCTCACGGCGCAGGATCAACGCCAGCAGGCCGAGAAACGCGGCGGCGGCAAAGGCCAGTTCTGCGGCCAAAACCCAGGCACCGTGCAGATAAACGATCTTAACGTTTGAACCGAGCGATTGTTCTTCCGGCCCGAACAAAGTCAATACGGCAATGATCAGCACCGTGACAAAGAACAGAAAGAGGGGGGAGAATTTTTTGAGCATGGAGCGAATTGTACACTACTGAACCGCTATAATCCATGAAGAATATCCGCGCTTCGACTGCGGCGGAAAGAATGCCTCCGCTCACCTGTGCCTGCGGCACCGGCGCAGGCAGCGAGGAAAAGGAGTATCTATGCGCTTTGAAAACAAAGTTGTCCTCATCACCGGCGGTACGCGCGGCATTGGGCTTGCCACGGCAAAACTTTTCGCGGCGGAGGGGGCGCAGGTGGTCATCGTTGGCAAGGATAAGGGTAAGATGACGGAAGCAGTTCGTGAGGTCGGGGGATGCGGCGAGCCTGGAGACGTGTCCATATCGAGAGACTGTGAGAGCATCGTCGCCCGAACCCTGAGCCTTTTTGGCCGTTTAGACGTTCTGATCAATTGTGCGGGCATCATCTTCCGCAACCGCACTGTCGAGGGTACGTCCGAAGAAGAATGGGATACAACCTTCGACGTGAACGTGAAGGGCACATTTCTGATGAGCAAATATGCGCTGCCCCCACTGCGTGAAAAAAAGGGCTGTATTGTGAACGTATCTTCGTATGTGGGGCTGGTGGGGTTTGCAGGCGCGTCGGCTTATGCGGCTTCGAAAGCGGCCATCGTCAATCTGACACGCTCGATGGCGCTCGACCACGCGCAGGAAGGAATTCGCGTGAACGCTGTTTGCCCTGGCAGTGTAGACACGGAAATGATCCGCAACGCCTGGCAGCAGTTCGGGGATGTGGAAAAGGCACAGCGGTTGTGGGCCGAAAAACATCCGCTGGGACGCATTGCCACAGCGGATGAAGTTGGTCGTACAATTTTGTTTTTAGCCAGTGAGGATGCCAGCTTTATCACTGGCACTGCCCTGCCTGTAGATGGGGGGATTACGGCGGGGTAGACCAGGGATATTATCTATGTTCATCTCTAGTTCATGGGGACTGCACCTTGAAGGCCTTCTCAGCAGATATTTCATGAGGGCTGGAAACAACCAGCTTGACGGAGTAGCTTCCACAATCAGTTGAGAAGAAATCGCTCGCCACCTTTTTTGTGCCGGATTCGTCAAGTTGAAGCGTAGTATCCGCTGTTGTGGTTTGCGCATCACCGCCCACTTCCCAATAATAGGTAACTGTGGTCGGACCGTTGGTTGTGATCGCGCCGTTAAAATTAACCGGATTGTCACCACCGCAGGTGATAAACGCAACCAGTACGTCCACAGTGACATTGGTTACCGAGGCTATGGGCGCTTCTACAATCGGAATGATGTTCAAGTTCCCGCCTGTATCGACCACATCGTAGGCTACCCAGCAAAAACTGTCAAGATTTACCGGATCGCTGACATACCACCAGGATGTATTCACAGTGCGGCCTTTGATCTCGGTCGTCGTGCCAGCTAGCAGGGTACTCACCACTTCCCATTCTATACCCGGCCCATAGCGACAATTGACTCCCAGGTCTTTCGGCCAGGCGATCGGGGCATCCGGTGTGGAGGTGGGAGTAGGTAATGACGTTTCTGTGGGAACAGGTGTCAATGTTGATATTGCAAACGTCGGCAGCGGCGAAGGCTCGATCACAGGCGCAGATGGTGGCGCGATGTCTGTCCAGGTACAGGCAACCGTTGCTAGAATTAGCGCTAACAAAGGAAGAAACCATTTGGTTTTCATGTTTTCTCCGAATGTAATTTGTTCCCTTTTGCTGAGAAGTATTTTCTAAAGGGACTTTGGTTCATGTATTTTCACGCCGAGTATAGCACTATCCTGTCTAGCTGTAGCCTTAATTCGGGTCAGGGATCACTCTCTACTGATAGTTGCAGTACAATTCAGAACAACATAACATTCTGATTTTGGTAAGGTAAACAAATATGACGAAAAAACGTATCGCATTACTTACAAGCGGCGGCGACGCCCAGGGCATGAACGCAGCCGTCCGGGCGGTGGTGCGCGCCGCACTAGATCAAGGGGTAGAAATTTACGCAATCTATGAAGGCTATCAGGGCATGGTGGATGGCGGCGAACGCATCCGCCAAATGGATTGGGATTCCGTGGGCGGCATCCTACAGTTGGGTGGAACCGTCATCGGCTCGGCGCGCTGTCAGCCCTTCCGCACCCGCGAGGGACGCCTGACAGCCGCCCACAACCTGATAGGACATGGAATCGACGGGTTGATCGTCATTGGCGGTGATGGCTCGCTCACCGGCGCAAACGTCTTCCGGCAGGAGTGGCCCTCTTTGGTGAATGAACTGCTCGAAAACAGTGCGATCAGCGCCGATACCGCAGCACAGTATCCTAACCTTTCCATCGTTGGTCTGGTAGGTTCGATCGATAACGACTTCTATGGCACCGATATGACCATTGGCGCAGATTCCGCGCTGCACCGCATCACTGAAGCCGTGGACGCCATCACCAGCACGGCCGCCAGCCACCAGCGTACTTTTGTCGTAAAAGTAATGGGGCGCAATTGTGGTTACCTGGCCTTGATGAGTGCACTGGCCACCGGCGCAGACTGGGTACTTATACCCGAATCACCTCCTGATGTTGATGACTGGCAAAAGGTAATGGCTGATCGCCTGCGGGCGGGACGTAAAGCTGGGCGCCGCGATAGCATTGTCATCCTGGCCGAGGGAGCGCATGATCGCGAAGGGAATTACATTGGCAGTTCTGACGTTCAGAAAACGCTCGAAGAGCAGTTGGGTGAAGAAGTGCGCGTCACCGTGCTGGGGCATGTCCAGCGTGGAGGCCGTCCGAGTGCGTTTGATCGTACTCTGGGCACCTTGATGGGGTATGAAGCCGTCCAGACAATCTTGAGTACAAAACATGATGATGAACCGGTGGTAATCGGTATCAAAAATAACCGCATGACCCGCATCCCTTTGATAGAGTGCATCCAACAAACTCAGGCGGTAAGCAAGGCAATTGCTGCTCAAGATTACGAACGCGCGATGGAGTTGCGTAGTTCATCCTTCAAGGATGCCTTCAGTACATTGAAAACAATGGTACGCGCCCTGCCCCATCCCATCGAACCGGGGCAGAAACGCTATCGAATCGCTGTTCTGAACGCGGGCGCACCCGCACCGGGTATGAACACCGCAGCCCGCGCCGCCATCCGGTTGGGACTGGACCAGGGACACATCATGTTGGGCGTGCAAAATGGTTTTGAAGGCCTGGCAGATGGCAATGTCGAGGAGATGGGGTGGATGAGCACCAGCGGTTGGTCCACACAGGGCGGCTCCTTACTCGGAACCAACCGAAGGATCCCGAAAGGAAGCGATCTGTACGCCATCGCGCGCGTCATCGAAGACCAACACATTGATGCCCTGCTGGTCATTGGCGGCTGGAATGCTTACCAGGCTGTGCACCTCCTGCTCACCAATCACCAAAATTATCCGGCCTTCAACATCCCGATCGTGTGCTTGCCGGCTTCCATCAACAATAACCTGCCCGGCTCGGAACTCAGTATCGGCGCGGACACGGCCCTGAACAGCATTATGGATGCGGTGGATAAGATCAAGCAATCGGCTGTGGCCACCCGCCGCTGTTTCGTTGTTGAGGTCATGGGACATTACTGCGGCTACCTGGCCCTGATAGCCGGACTGGGGACCGGTGCGGAACGCGTCTACATGCACGAGGAGGGCATCACGCTGCGGAACCTGCAAGCGGATGTGGAACAACTGACCGAGGGGTTCCAGTCTGGAAAACGGTTAGGATTAATGATCCGCAACGAATACGCTAACAAAATCTACACTACCCAGTTCATTTGCTCGTTGTTTGAAGAAGAAGGTAAGGATGTGTTTGATGTGCGCCCAGCCATCCTGGGTCATCTCCAGCAAGGCGGCGACCCCTCGCCCTTCGACCGCATCCAGGCCAACCGCTTGGCAAGCCTGTGTCTGGATTTCCTGATTGATGAGTGCAGTAAAGGGGGAGACCGCAATGCCTTCATCGGCCTGCAGAACGGCAAAATTCAGTTCCACGATATGCGCGACTTTGAGCGTATGGTTGAAAACGAATACCAGCGACCGCGCGACCAGTGGTGGATGGACTTGAGACCAATTGCCAGCCTGTTGGCCCAACATGGACCAAAGAAATAAGAAGCAGAACAGGGTGGACACCTGCGCAGGTGTCCACCCTGTTCTTTTGGTTTCCCCGTATCATCTCATCAAAACGCTTTCCTATCGGAAGCAGGCACATCGGTCCGTTTTGAAGCGTTGAAGAAGGATACTATTGCAAACTTTTATTACCAAAACAGTTCTCTGGTATTAAAGCGTTGCATCCAAAATCATGTAGAATATTAGTACAATTCGTCACACACTCACAAAGTTGAAAAGAGGTGGAATTGCTCAATTACATCCTGCGCAGATTGCTCATCTTGCCAATCATTATGTTCCTTATCTCTGCGATCCTCTTTCTACTGCTTTTGCAGTTGCCACCCGAGAGACGCGCTGAAGTTTATATCCCTTCTGTAAACCCCCATCTCACCGAAGCACAATATGAAGAATTGGTTCAGGCTACTATTGAACGCTACGGCCTGGACAAGCCTTTCTACGTGCAATATTCGAATTGGATCAGCAACTTGTTCCAGGGAGATTGGGGCTTTTCCCCGACCTGGAAGCAACCGGTATTGGAGGGTTTACTGCGCCGCCTACCTGCATCTATTGAGTTGGGTATCTTCGCGATGGTGCCATCTTTGCTCCTGGCTTTCATCTTCGGGCGCGTTGCAGCCAAAAGGCATAACCGCTTTTCTGATTATGCAGTACGCTTGACCGCTTTCACCGGTTGGGCAATTCCAAATTTCATCTTCGGGCTTATTTTCATGACCGTGTTCTATGCCTGGCTGGATTGGTTCCCGGCAGAGCGCATGAGTACCTCCGTTAGCTTGATCGTCAACTCAGATAATTTCCGAAGCTACACGGGATTTCTTATCCTTGATGGCATCCTGAACGGGAATTACCCGATCACCTGGGATGCCATCCGGCACCTAATGCTGCCAGGCATGACACTGGCCATATTTCAATGGGCCTTGTTCGTGCGCATCATGCGCTCCTCACTGTTGGAGGAATTCAAGCAGGATTACATCACAACCGCCAGATCCAAAGGATTATCTGAGCGCCTGATCATGCAAGAGCACGCCACGCGTAATGCTGTTCTGCCTGTGATCGCAAGTGCGGGCGTTGCCACTTCCATGTTGTTTGGCAACGTTATTGTTGTGGAAGTATTGTTCAGTTTCAATGGTGTAGGACGATGGGCAATGCAATCAATGCAGAGATTCGACGCACCGGTAGCCATCGGCTTTATCCTGTTGAGCAGCGCGATTTCCCTGCTGGCCAGCCTGGGGGCTGATATTTTGTTCGCCATCGTAGACCCGCGCGTCACAATCGATTAACATGAAAAAACGATCCAAACAAATTCTTTCGAACTTCGAGCTGATGCTTGGTATCCTGATCATCCTTGGTTTTGCGCTTATAGCCATTGCTGCACCCCTGATCGCGCCGCCCGAAGAAGGTGAATCGCCCTATTATCTCCCTAAAGATGGTTACAAGGGTATTCCGCTGCCCCCGAACGAAAATCATCCCTTAGGAACCTTGCCACATCAATACGACGTATTCTATGGATTGATCTGGGGCACACGCATGGCTTTTCTGCTTGGCCTGACTATTACGCTAGGGCGCACCCTGATCGGCGGATTGTTAGGATTAACCAGCGGATATTTCGGCGGCATGCTGGATGGGGTCGTCATGCGCATCACGGATGCTTTCATGTCCATCCCGGCTGTGGCAGCTGCGGCGATCATGTACGCTCTTTTTGGAGAAATTGGCCAGATGATAAAACCCGACGCTCAAACCCTGCTCAGCAGTAGAAATGAGCAAATCATTATTATTGCATTGGTTGCATTCGGCTGGATGCAATATGCCCGCCTGATACGCGCCAACGTAATGAGCGAACGCGAAAAGGAATACGTTCCTGCGGCTATCTCAATCGGTACACCCAGGGGGCGCATTCTATTCAAACACCTGCTGCCAAACTCTATCCGAGGCATGTTGGTTCTGATCGCTTCGGATATCGGGGCGATGGTCGCAACCGTTTCGGTGTTTTACTTCATCGGCCTGATCGGCGTTTCCCCTCTTGGATTCCTGGCTGACTGGGGCCTGATGTTGAGCGCTTCGCGCGATTGGATCGTTAGCAGTTCCAACAGACCATTTGAATTCTGGTACACCTATGTTCCCCCTACTGTGGCGATCGTGCTTTTTACGGTTGGCTGGAGCATGATCGGCGATGGCTTACGAGACCTGCTTGATCCGCGTTCGCAGTAATTTTTCTATCCTCCCACTTTTCAGAAATACGATAACATACTACCTGCGCATCTCTCCCCGCTCATAGCTGGTTCCTTGCTATGAGCGCTTTCTTCTCCCTGCTTCCATTCTTCTCTAAAACCCTGGTCCAAAAATGAAGAGCGCTGCTAATCCCGCAACACAAACAGCTAATGAAACTAAAAGAGCCAACAATATCATGATGCGTGAAACGCCGCTTTCCTCCTGTATCGCAGACTGTGTCTGGATGATCGGCTTCGACGGACGGATCTCCGCATCTTCCCACGAAGGAGCTTGCAAGCCGCTCGGAATATCGGGC
>Ga0209536_100006543_pt1 | contig 17775 bp, 18 predicted proteins | sample DeeMarSeWOR28_12_FD_187461 | JGI IMG/M metagenome (GOLD analysis project Ga0209536, IMG submission 187461) | Marine sediment microbial communities from White Oak River estuary, North Carolina - WOR-2-8_12 (SPAdes) (version 2) | ecosystem: Environmental > Aquatic > Marine > Intertidal zone >... | reverse complement strand
CTTACGAAGAAGCTAGTTACTTAAATGTTGACCCTACGCGTGCGCGCCGGCTGCTTTTGCATAAGAAGCAGATTAATAAGTTAATCGGCGAGGTTATGCAAAAGGGTTTTACGCTTATACCGCTAAAGGTTTATTTTAACGAGCGGGGATTTGCCAAGCTGGAATTGGCGCTTTGTAAAGGTAAAAAACTTTATGACCGGCGCGATGATATTAAACACCGCGAAGCAGACCTGGCTATACGCCGTGCAATGAAGAGCCGAAGAAGGTAGGGACGGTTCTCACCGCGTGCGGGGACGGTTCTCGGGACAAAGCAGAACTGTCCCCGAAGATAGAAAAATTTGGGGGTGAATAGGGCTCGACTTAGGTTAGTCGGGTAAAAGCAGCATGTCGCGGACGCAGGGTTGGCCGCGTTAACAATCCTTGCACAATATAAACGCAAACAGACTAATGTCTGCTTCGGTACTACCAATGAGACCAGCAATGGTTCCAGCGGGTGTACCGTTGAGCGCAGTCCTTCCTCAGTAAACAGGAAGGCCTCAACCCGGGTATGTCTATGCCCCGGGATTGAGCGGATAATAGGCTGGCCTGGATAAGTTAGCCTTTGGGATTCAGGTGAGATTATAAAAGGCTGCGGCCTGGAAAATTCTGTTTGCCGAAGTTTCCTGGATTAAGCTTAAAAGACAAACTAAACATGTAGCGGCTTTTATCGGATTACTTAGGGACGCCGGTTCGATTCCGGCCACCTCCACCATTCTTTTCATTAATGAAAAGAATGGTGGATGCCGAAACAATGTGTTTCGGCGCCACTAAATTTTTGACATTAATGGAATGTGTGGTGGATGCCGAAACAATGTGTTTCGGCGCCACTCAAGCGAGCGTAAAGCGGCCCGACAAGGGCCGTAGCGAGCGGAGTGCATACCAAATAAAAAAGTATCCATGGCCATATCTAAAACGGTTAAATTCGGTGTTTGTATTGCGTTACTTGCAATCTGTGTCTTGAGCCTTTCAGGTTGCGCCAGCGTTCCCACAAGAGAGGCGCTGACTAATTATTATTTAAACGGTACAACCTATCTATCCTTAAGCGCGGTATGTAGAGTGAAAGGATTGGAATGGGATTTTGATACCTTTACCAGAAGAATTACCCTAAAGAAAGATGCACACCGCATAAATCTTATGGTAGGAGAAAGGTTGGTTGTGGTCGACGGAGTTTCGCAACAGTTAGAATATCCGGTTGATATGCATAACGGCGAAGTCATGGTGCCGAATAAATTCAAGGCCGAGATTCTAGACGTTTTATTTAAAAGATCATACGGCCGTCATAAAAAACAGGCAGCATTTTTAGAAATTAAAAAAGTGGTGATTGATGCCGGTCACGGAGGCCATGATCCCGGGGCGATCGGGAAAACCGGCCTCAAGGAAAAAATTGTTACCTTAGATATTGCCAATAAATTGGCTCAACTTTTTTCGGAAAACGGGATTGAGGTAGTAATGACTCGCACGCACGATGTTTTTGTTTCTCTTGAGCAGCGGGCTGAGATAGCCAATCGCTCGGGCGCAGACCTATTTTTAAGCATCCATGCTAATGCCAACCGGATTAGATGGTTAAACGGATTTGAGGTATATTATATTTCTCCGTACATAGATGATGATAAAAGGGCGTTGCAGACAGCGCGAAGTCAGGATTTCAAGTTAGATAGGGCCTCTTTCGGCTATACTTCATTGAATCTACAAGCCACCCTCTGGGATATGCTATATACTTATAACCGTGCCGAATCCGTAAGTCTGGCTTATTCTTTATGCGATTCCATGAGGAGGAGCTTAGACGTAAAGATATTGGGCGTTAAGGCAGCGGGTTTCTCTGTTTTGAAGGGCACGCAGATGCCGGGGGTGTTAATTGAAGTTGGTTTTATTTCCAATAATGATGAGGAATGCCTTTTGAAAAATGACTATTATCGCCAGCAGTTGGCCGATGCCATTTTTCAGGGCACCAGCAATTATGCCCAAGAAGCGGGCTTGACTGTATTCGCGCAGCGCTAGTTGGCGGTTAGCAAATCTATTATAACTACTAAAATCTATTTTAGGAAGGAAGAGGCTAAATGAAGGCAATAGGGATTTTTGATTCCGGCGTGGGCGGCCTGACAGTAGTAAGAGAGATAATCCGTCAGTTGCCCGGCGAAGATATTATTTATTTCGGCGATACGGCGCGGGTGCCTTACGGCACTAAATCCAGAGAAACCGTAATCCGTTTTTCTATTGAAAATATTTTATTTTTGAATAAGCACCAGGTAAAGTTAATTTGTGTTGCTTGTAATACGGCCTCAAGCGTGGCTTTACCTACGATCAGGTATAATTTTCGGGTACCGCTGGTGGGCGTGATTGAACCGGCAGTAAAAGAGGCGGTCTATGCCACTGAGAATAAGCGCATCGGCGTAATCGGTACAAAGGCGACCATAAAAAGCAGGACTTACGAAAAGGAGATCCAGCAGCTAGATGGCAGAATAAAGATTGCAACTTGCGCCTGTCCGTTATTCGTGCCTTTTGTCGAAGAGGGCTGGTTGAAAGGCAAGGTTGTTTTGGAGGTAGCCCGAAAGTATTTAGCGCCCTTAAAAAAGGCAAAAGTGGATACGGTAATCCTGGGCTGTACGCATTATCCTCTGCTTAAATCGGTAATCCAGCAGGTATTAGGCAGTAAGGTTAAATTAATCGATTCTGCAAAACAGGTGGCCGCAGAAGTAAAAAACATTTTAGTCAGCGAAGGCCAATTAAACACCTGCCGTCAGGGCAGGCATCAGTTTTATGTCAGCGATAACCCGGAGTGGTTCGGCAGCCTGGCAGAGCGATTTCTCGGAGAGCGGATTAAAGAAGTAAGGACGGCGCATGGTGTATAAGATTAAAGTAGAATCGAATTTTAGTTCGGCGCACAACCTGCGCGGCTATTGCGGTAAATGCGAAGCCTTGCACGGCCACAATTGGAAGGTGGAGGTATCCGCTAAAAAAGCCAGCCTGGATAAAACCGGCATGGTTTTGGATTTTAAGCTGCTGAAGAAAAAATTAAATAAAATATTGGAAAAATTAGACCACCGCTATTTAAACGATCTGGCCTATTTCAAAAAAGTCAATCCCACCTCGGAAAATATCGCCGAGTTCATCTTTAAAAATTTAAGACGCCAGATATCGCAGATTTGCGCGGTAACCGTATGGGAAAATAACTCCAGTTGCGCTACTTATGAGGAATAAACCTAAGGCTGTGGTTTTATTATCCGGTGGCCTGGATTCTTCTACTGTCCTATATTTTGCTAAAAGCCGAGGTTTCAGGTGTTTCTGTTTAGCTTTTGACTACGGCCAGCGTCACAAGAAAGAGATTATTGCCGCAAGAAGGATAGCGCAAAGCGCAGGAAGCACTTTGCGGGTGATAAAGATTAGTTTGCCCTGGAAGGGGTCAGCTCTTTTAGATAAAAGTTTAAAAATTCCTGGCGCCATTAAAGCTTCGAGGTATATGGATATCAAGGTTTGGGCTCGTCAGGTCACCGAAAGTATTCCGGTGACTTATGTGCCTGGGCGAAACATTATATTTTTGAGCTTTGCCCTTTCTTATGCCGAGGCTATCGATGCACAGGCGCTTTTTATCGGCGCGCATGCCCAGGATTATTCGGGATATCCGGATTGCCGGCCGGAATTTTATCGGGCGTTCAGGGGAATAGTTTCTACCGGCACAAAAAGCGGGGTTGAAAAAAGGCAGATTCAGGTAAAAACCCCTTTGCTCGGCAAGAATAAGGCAGAGATTATTAAGCTGGGAGTTAAGCTAGGCGTTCCTTTTGCCTGGACCTGGTCTTGTTATCGGGGCGGGAGCAAGCCCTGCGGGGCCTGTGATAGCTGTTATTACCGGCAAAAAGGTTTTCGGGAGGCAGGTATAAGGGATCCTTTAAGTGAGGATTTGCGATAATTTAACCGCCGAGTGAGAATGAAGGGTAAAATCAGCGATATATTTGAAAGCGTTCAGGGCGAGGGGATTTATTTAGGGGAAGATCAGCTGTTTGTGCGCTTATTCGGTTGCAATCTGGAGTGTAAATTCTGCGATACTAAAATAAAAAATTTCAGGGAGTATGAGCCGCAGGAATTATTAGAGGAATTAAAAGTATATCAAAATGCTTACCATTCAGTCTCTTTTACCGGAGGCGAGCCGCTTTTGCAGAAAGATTTTTTAAGGGAGGTAATGTCTTTAACGAAAAAAGCCGGTTACAAAAATTATCTAGAGACAAACGGAATCCTGCATAAGGAATTAGAGGAAGTGATTGACCTGGCTGATTTTATCGCCATGGACATAAAACTTCCCAGTTCAACCGGCCAGGGAAACTTTTGGGATGAGCACCGCGAGTTTTTAAGGGTGGCTTCACGCAAAGAGGTATTTTTAAAGGCAGTAATCTGCCATAGCACCGAAGAAACTGATTTAAGGCTCGCACTTGATTTAATAAAAGGAATCAATCAGGGCGCGATTTTTGTTTTGCAACCTAATAGTTTTGATGATAGCGCGCGTTTAAGAAAGAAAATTCATAATTTTAAGGGAATTTGCAGCACGGCAGGCATTCAGGGTTGCATCATTCCCCAGATACACAAAATAATTGATTTAAAATAAAATGAAAAACAAATCCGGTTACGAAGGATTACAGAAAAATATCCGCGCCTTAAAGACGCCAAAAATTGCGGTTTGGAAAAATCAGTATCCGGATAAGGTTTATACTATTTGTCTGGATATTCCGGAGTTTACCTGTATCTGTCCGAAAACCGGTTTGCCGGATTTTGCCAACCTGAAAATAGAATATATGCCGCAGGATCACTGCATCGAGCTTAAGTCTTTTAAAATGTACACTATATTTTACCGTAACCTAGGCATTTTTCATGAGCACGTGGTTAATAAAATATTGGATGATTTTGCGCGGGCCTGTAATCCCCGCTGGGTAAAGATTACCGGTGTGTTTAATCCCCGCGGCGGCATCACCACCACCGTCACCAGAGAATATATTAGGGACGGTTCTCACCGCGTTCGGGGACGGTTCTCACCGTAAAGCAGAAGTGTCCCCTTTTAGTGGACGCTCTTTAGGATGATATGAGAAAGATAAGCGAAAAACAGATTAAAGATGCAGTCAGCGAACTCTGTCTGCAGGCGAATTTTGTTTTGAGGGCTGATGTCTATGCCGCGTTGCGCAAAGCCCATCGAAAAGAAAAAAATAAAAGGGCAAAAGAGATATTGGCGGCAATTATGCAAAATGCCGACATCGCCCGCAGGGAAAGGTTAGCCATCTGTCAGGATACGGGCTTAGCCGGCGTATTCGTAGAGGTCGGCCAGAACGTAAAAATAAGTGGTAATTTAAGGCAGGCGATTAACAAAGGCATAGAGGCAGGATACCGCAGAGGCTCCTTGAGGAATTCGGTGATTAAAAACCCCCTGTGCAGGGAAAAGCCAGGGTATCAGCCGGTAATAATCCATGTTGATTTGGTAGAAGGTAATAAGCTAAAGCTGACAGTGCTGCCTAAAGGTTTTGGTTGCGAGAATAAAACCAGGTTGATGATGTTTAATCCTACGGCCAAAATCAGTGAGATTAAAAAATTTATTGTTGAGACAGTTAAGTCTGCCGGCCCGGATGCCTGTCCTCCTTATGTGGTGGGGGTAGGAATTGGCGGGAGTGCGGATTACGCCTGTCTTTTAGCGAAAAGAGCGTTATTAGAAAAAGTTTCTGGATCGGCGGGTAAGCAAAGCGCCGGTAATATTTCCAGATTGCAGCGGGAGTTATTATCGGCAATTAACAATTTAAATATTGGTCCGATGGGTTTAGGCGGCAAGACTACTGCTTTAGCAGTAAATATCCAGACTCACTCTACGCACATTGCGGGTTTGCCGGTTTGCGTAAATATCAGTTGCCATGCCTTACGCAGCGCCACGAAAACATTATAGAAGCACTACCCTCGCTTTAAGATGCGCAAAATAAAAATCCCCCTAGAGAAGAAAGCTATTGATGAATTAAAAATTGGCGATGCGGTTTTGTTAAGTGGCGTCGTCTATACTGCCCGCGATCAGGCGCACCGGCGCATGGTTGAGTTAATCAAGAAAAGAAAAAAACTGCCGCTGGATTTGAAAGGTCAAGTTATCTATTATTGCGGCCCTACCAAAACGCCAAAAGGAAAAGTCATTGGCGCTTGCGGTCCGACTACCAGCTCCAGGATGGATGAGTTTACGCCGCTTTTACTCAGGGCGGGCCTGAAGGGAATGATCGGTAAGGGCAGGCGTTCCCGCGAGGTAATCACGGCAATAAAGAAATACCACGGCCTATATTTTTTGGCCTATGCCGGTTGCGGGGCATTGCTTTCTAAATATGTGAGAAAGGTTACAGTAGTGGCTTATAAAGATTTGGGGCCGGAAGCTATTCTCAGGCTGGAAGTTAAAGACCTCCCGGTCATTGTAGGAATAGACTCAAGAGGTAGAAGAATTTATTAAGTATAAGAAAGCGAGGAACTGATGGCGCGTTTAGACGGCAGGGGAGCGGATAAGATCAGAAAAATATCGATTACCAGAAATTATAATAAGTATGCCGAAGGGTCATGTTTGATTGAGCTGGGCAATACTCGGGTTATCTGTACTGCGACGGTTGAGGAGTCCGTACCGTCATTTTTAAAAAATACCGGCACCGGCTGGGTAACCGCAGAATACGGCATGCTTCCACGTTCCTGTCAGACGCGCATTCAGCGCGGAAAAGATTCCGGAAGGACCCATGAGATTCAGCGTTTAATCGGAAGGAGCCTGCGCGCGGTATGCGAATTGAAAAAGTTAGGTGAGCGCACAGTCTGGATTGACTGCGATGTGATTCAGGCAGACGGCGGAACGCGCACCGCTTCGATAACCGGAAGCTTTATTGCCCTGGCTGATGCCTTGCATAAATTAAAAGAGGCCGGCGCAATCCAGACATTGTGCCTCAAGGGCGTCGTGGCTGCCACCAGCGTGGGAATAGTTAACGGCAACCTACTTTTAGATTTAACTTATAATGAAGATTCCCAGGCCGAGGTGGATATGAACGTAATCATGACCGATTCAGGACAGCTGATTGAAATTCAAGGGACTGCGGAGCGAAAGACTTTTACTAAGGACCAGATGGAGAAGATGCTTGACCTGGCCGGAAATGGCATTGCTCAGCTTATAGATATGCAAAAAAAGGAATTAAAAGATACGCTGAAGACTTAAGTTATCAATGGAGCTTTTAGTAGCCACAAAAAATAGGAAAAAATTACAGGAGATAAAAGAGATTATCAAGGACCTGGATTTAAGGATTACCTCGATAGCCGATTATCCGGCCTCACCGCGCATCATTGAAAACGGCAGGTCTTTTGAGGATAACGCAATAAAAAAAGCAGTTAAAATCGCGCGCGCCACCGGAAAGTTAACCCTGGGCGAGGATTCCGGGCTTTGCGTGGATGCCCTGGGCGGTGCGCCCGGCATATATTCTTCGCGTTTTAGCGGTAAAGACAAAAGCGATCTGAAAAATAATTTGAAGCTACTGCGGCTACTCAAGGATTTGCCGCTTGCAAAAAGAAAGGCGCGTTATGTCTGTAGTGTTGCCTTGGCAGATAAATCCGGCCTTATCGGTACGAGAGAAGGAAGCTGTGCGGGATTGATCGGTTTTCAGATGAAAGGAAAATCCGGCTTTGGTTACGATCCCCTCTTTATCATTCCTAAACATAAAAAGACCTTTGCCCAGTTAGGCACAAGCATAAAACACAAGATGAGTCACCGCTACCGGGCATTGGTCAAAATAAAACCCCTATTGACTGCCTGCATTAAATCTAGTTTGTAGTTAATGATAAGGAAAACAGGTTAGCGTTTCAGGAAAAAGCGCTTGATTTCTTTAAACAGCGCCTTGGGGATGGGTAAGACTTTATATTGAGGGCTTTTCAGCGTGCCGCTGATTTTAATGTTGAGCAGATTTCCAAAAATCATGGAGCCGAATTTCCTCAAGTCCGGTGAATCTTCCAGGAGACTTTTGCTTATTTTGGCGTGCATATCCAGGTTGAGGGCGCCGTCAAAGCCGATATAGCCATTGGTGGCCAGCTCCATCATTTTTCCTCCCAGAAAAGAGTTTGCGAACTTAACCTTTTTATCGCCGATAAAGAAATCGGCATCGATTTCGCTAAAGACGATTTTTTGATATATCGGCAAAAAGAGGAATTCACCCAGGCCTTTAAAGAGGTTTATTTCCCAAATTTTTCCTTCTTTTACCGTCAGATATCCGCTTCCGTTTAGCGTATTAATATCCTTCGTAGAGCCATTGAGTTCACCTTTGATGTTGAGTAGCCCCGCCAGTTCTTTATCCTTAAAGTTGGTATCTTTTTTAAGCTTGGCCAGATCGATGTTTTTCAGGGCGAATTTTGTACTATAAGCGGACGGGTTTTTAGAAAAATTAAGATTAATCTGGGCATTGATGCTGCCGTCGTAGGACCTGGCGTTAAATTCGGTGGCATTTAGGGCGGCGTTACCCTGCTTAAGGTTAAAGCTGGCGTCGTTGATTTTCAAGCCGTATATAGAAAAATTGCCCGAGGTTACCATGAGATTGGCCCCTAGATTTTTTGGCTCTTTTGCGTTACCCTTAAGCGTGCCCTCGATATTACAGGAGCCGCCGAGTTTTAGTTTCTCTAATTCTTCCCGCACCTCCTGGGTAAACAGGCCGAATATATTGTTAAGATTGAGGTTGATTTTTCCGCTGAGGTCTAGGGCGTATGTCCGGGTATTCGCGCTACCCTTGATATCGAATTTAGTCTGTCGGTATTTCCCTGCGCAGGAAGTTATGTTGAGCTGATTATCGCGCATCGCCAGGTTTGACTCAAGCGAAAGCTCTGGCGAAGAGAGTTTAAAGCTTATCTGTGGCGAGCTAAAATCCTTGACCCTGCCAGAGGTTCTATAATGCATCTTGTCATAGCTAAAATAGATGCTTGGCCAGGTCAGGCCGCTACCGGAAAATACCATCGCACCTCTTATATTTTCTATTGGATTTTTAAGCCTAGGCCACTTTACGCTGGCAGAGTCGATCTCTGCGATTCCTTTTATTTCAAGCGGCGAGTTTTTAGCGTCATAATTTATGTTGATTAAGGTCCGCGCCTGGCCTTCAATTGTCAGATCTTTGGGGGGATCGGGCAAAAGCGAGACGAGGTTACTCAACTTCACGCGGTCAGAGGAAATTTTAAGTTTTAAAACCGGCGCAGTGAAATTTTCCAGAGAACCCTTTATTTTTGCCGGGGCATCAAATATTTTTGCCTTAAGGTTTGCGGTATAAGCCTTTGTTTTATCCAGATGTAGCTCGCCCTGGATATCGGTGATTTCTTTTGTAGATTTTAGGCCCAGAAATTTACCGCGCGAGATTCCGATTACCGCCTGGTATTTACTGGTTTTATCTTGTAATCTGTATTCGAGCTGGGGTTTTAAGGTGAGGTCTCCGGAAAAAGCAAATTTTTCGCTTCTTATAATCGTTGCTTTGGAAGAAACCAGGCCGGTTAGGTTAAGCAGGTTTTCTTTAAAGTTGAGTTTTAATTCGGCATCGATGTTTCCTTCGGATAATAAAAAGGGCAGCTTTTTTAAATAGGGCAGATATTCTTTGGCAATAAAGTTGTTCATTTTGATTTGCGCGGCTATTTTTTTCCCCTGCGGATTATATTCTCCTTCTGCCGAGAGAAAAGAGGGATTATTCTGGGGGTTGGCGATTTTTGCCTGCAGGAGAAATTTTATCTGTTCCGGTAGTTTTATCTCAATCCCTATTTTTACGGCAGTCATATCCCTGGCGAAATTGGGAGTGACGGATTTGTCTCTAAGGTATAGCTCCCCATTAGAAATGCCAATTTTTTGTACCGTGAGCATGAATTCCTGTTTTTTTAAGGTAGTTGGAATGGGGCCGGCGAGCTCGGCTAGACCGGGTGTTTTATTTTCCTCAAACTCCAGAAATATTTGCGGAGATTCTACCAGTACCAGCGGGATGACAATTTTTTTCTGCAATAACGGAAGGAGCAGGGGGTTAAAGGTTATTTCTTTTATCGTAAAATGGGGGCGTTCCTGAATATCTTTATAAACAACTAAATTCTGTATTATCAGGCCGTTGAATAGGTTATAGCGTATATTTTCTATCCGGACATTCGCCTGAAGCCTTTTTTTTAGTTCAGAGACGATCTTGGGCTTTAGAATATTAGGGGCAAGGACGTTATTGATATAAATAAGCACGCCGAAAATAAGGAAGAAAAGGAAGAGTATAATAGCGACAAAAATTTTCTTTTTCATAATTACTGCTATTATATTGAAAATATAAAAGATTGAAAAGGTTTTTTTTACATGCTATACTATTAAGCTTAAGTATAAATAATTTTAAATAAAATCCGGGGAGTAGCGCAGTTTGGCTTAGCGCGTTTGGTTTGGGACCAAAAGGTCGTGGGTTCGAGTCCCACCTCCCCGATACGGTGTTTTAGGAAAGGGGTAACCATGAAAAAACTTGCCGGCGTTTTTTTATCGATTATCCTACTGGGCAGTTATCTTCCCGCCCTGGCGCAGGATCTGCTTTCCGGCGAGGCCCGGGTTTACTATAATAAGGCAGTCAAGGCGCAAAATGCAGGGGATTTTAATACCGCCTATACTTTATACCAGAAGACTATGTTGTTGAACCCCGCTTATCAGGATGCGGTAATAAATAACCTGGGGGTAATATTTGTCTACCGCAACGATTGGGATAAGGCCAAAGCAAGTTTTTCCGAGGTTTTAAGCGTAAACCCGGATTACAAACCGGCATTATTTAACTTAGGGCTATTACACTATATGCGCGGCGATGAAAAAGACGCGTTAAGGTATTGGATCAAGTATTTTGAGGTGGGTGAACTGGGTTTCCGTAGTTTCATCATTGAGCAGGAATTGGAAGAGGAGCGCCAGCCAGCTAAGTGATAGAAGTTTATGATGCGCCTGTAGCTCAATTGGATAGAGCATCTGCCTTCTAAGCAGAGGGTTGGCCGTTCGATTCGGCCCAGGCGCATTGAGAAGTAAGGGCCTAGCCCCCTTGCGGGGGTTAGACCCAGGCGCACCAGATTGTGGGAGTGATATGGTGGCAAAATCCAAGATACAGAAAAGTAAAATAAAAAGAGCCAAGCAGGCAATCAGAGTCATTAGGGTTACGCAAGTGGCTATAAAGATAGCCGGGGTTTGTGTTCTTGTTATAGCGGGTTTATTTGTTGCTGCTCATGTTTTTTTCAATTTGAAAGGAAAGTCTTTGATAATAAACAAGTTAGAAAAGGAACTAAACCGTAAGGTAAGCATTGGCCGCGTGAGCACTTCTTTTCCGATAAATATTCGCATTCAAGATATTGATGTGGAGGGGCTCTGTAAGATGAAAGAAGTTTTTTTGGCCCCTGGCGCATACGATATTTTTAATCGGGTATTCAGATTATCTTTAATCAAGATTATCCGTCCGGAGTTTGCCATTGAAAAGACTCCTGCCGGCTTGAGCAGTTGCCTGCTTAAGGTTTCCGAAACTCAAGCGCCTCAGTTACAGCCTAAGAGTACTCCTGGGCAGCAGAGGCACCGGCCACTGAAGCTTGCCGTAGATCGCCTAATTATCACAGACGGCCTTTTTGATTTTGCTGACAGTCAGACCTCGAAACAAAAAATCACCATCAGCATGCGAAATTTGAATCTAGAATTGAAGAATCTTATTCTGGGAAAATTGGTTTCTCAGATGACCTCGTTTTCATTACAGGCAGACCTTCCCTGGCGGGAGGATCACGAGAAGGGTAGGGTTGATATCGAGGGTTGGTTGAATTTGAAGAAAAAGGATATGCAGGCCAAGATCAGCATAGAAGATATAGATGGTATTGCCTTTTATCCTTATTATGACGAGTGGGTTGATTTGGAAAATGCGCGCATAAAGAAGGCAAAGTTGAATTTTAGCGCAGATGTGAGTAGTTTGAATAACGACATGACCGTGCATTATCGCCTGGAGTTGACCGATATAGTTTTTAAGCCTCGCGGTCCTGACGAGGATGAGCATAAAGCGGAAAAGATCGCCCACGCGGTTATCGGTATATTTAGAAACTTAAACCAGGGCAAGATTGTTCTGGAACAGACTATTGAGACCAAGATGGATAGCCCGGAGTTCGGTTTTGATGTCATCAGGAGGGCATTTGAGGATAAGTTGAGCAAGCACAATAACGGTTTTGATCCCCAGCAGGTGTTGATTTTACCCAGTAAACTAATCGAAGGTACGCTTAAGGGGTTTACCGGTGTGACCACCGCCTTGATAAACGGCGCATTTACCGCCGGCAGAGAAATCAGCCGGGCGGTTCAGAACGGCTTTAAAAAAGAAGATAATCCTACCGAAGCCGAAACAGGAACACAAACGGAGTAAAACTTAGCAATAGATTATGGTGGCTGTAGCTCAATTGGTCAGAGCATCAGACTGTGGACTGTTCCATTATATTGACAATATTGTTGTTCTTTGATATAATTATTTTATGCCAAATCAAAAATGTAAAATTTGCGGTAAAGAGTTCTATACAAAACCTTTTCATATAAAGAAGGGATGGGGCAAATATTGTTCTATAGAATGCCGTTCCAAATCTCAATTTAAAGGAAAATGGGTAGAATGCGTTTATTGTGGAAAAAAAATTTATAGAACGCCTCGCGACTATAGAAAGTCAAAAAGTAAAAGATTCTTTTGTTCGGTTAGTTGTCATTGTTCATGGGAAAATAAAAATGTTCGCTATGGCGTTAATGCGCCAAATTGGATTGCGGGAGAAAGTGCCTATAGAGACCTGATGAAAAGGTCAGGGGTAGCGAAAAAATGTAATAGATGCGAGGTTGATGATAAAAGAGTTTTGTTAATTCATCATAAAGATGGAAACAGAAAAAACAATAAAATAGAAAATCTGGAATGGCTTTGTCGTAATTGTCATTATATTATTCATTGGTATTAATTTTTGGTGGGTATAGCTCAGTGGATAGAGCCCCTGACTGTGGCTCAGGTGGTCGCGAGTTCGAATCTCGTTACCCACCCCAGTATCATAAATCTTTGTGCTGCAATAAATTACAATAACGCCCCGACGGTAATCAATCGCCGGGGCGTTTTATCTCCTGGGGTTTACGCAAGTTAGGGCATCGAGTAATATTTCCCGTCGGGAAAATCATTCCTTTACCTCTCTAAGTAACCAGCCTCTCTGAATCGGCAAATTTATGCGCATATTTGGCCAAAACCTCTCTTATATAATGAGCGCTATATAATGCTATTATCGACGGTAATTTGATAATATTCCTTATCAACAGCGAGCATTATATAGAGAGTGCTTCTGTCGCTAAATTTTTAAATCAATGATAGAAGTTGCTAAAGTTTTCTTATTTTGTTAAAATAAAAACATGAGAATTTGTATAATCCTGTTATCGTTGGTGTGTATTTTTTTCTCGCACATCGCTTTCTGCGCTCAGGAAGTTGATAAAGGCCTATTCGAGAATTATACGGTAGCATTTTTGATGGTTAACCGGTCTTCCGGAGAGGTTATCAATGCCGATTCCGCTTTGAGTGCAGTTCGCTTTTCCCCGTGTTCCACTTTTAAGATTTACAATACCCTTATAGGGTTAGAGCTTGGTTTAATACAGGATGCCGATGCTCCCTGGTATAAATGGGATGGTGTCCAGCGATATCTAGAGGCATGGAATCATGATTTGACTCTCCGGGAAGCGTTCCGAGTATCGGCGGTACCTGCATTTCAGATACTGGCGCGTCAAATCGGTAATGAGCGGATGAAAAAGTACATCGATCTCATTGATTATGGCAACAAAGATATCTCTTCCGGTATCGACACTTTCTGGCTTGGCAATTCCATTAAGATAAGTGCGGATGAGCAGGTTGCCCTTTTAAATAAGCTCTTGGATGGCAAGCTTCCGTTCTCTCAAAAGAACATCGCTATACTAAAAGACATCATGGAGGTGGAGAAAACAGAGAAAGGGGTGCTTTACGGCAAGACCGGCTCACGTATAGATGATCAGGGGAAGGGTATCTTAGGCTGGTTCGTGGGATTTCTTGAGCATGGTAATACGACATACGTATTCGCGTGCAATATTGCCGGAGGCGAAAATCCCTCAGGGAAAGTCGCTCGCTCGATCGTTGAAAACTTGCTAGAGTCAAAAGATCTACTTTAATCTGGGTAATCAGAAAAGCGGGAAAACAGAGAGTTTTTTCCTCGCTGAGTACGAATCTCGTCCTTACGAGAATCACCAAATAAAATAATCCTTGACAAATAGGAATTATTCCTATATAGTATCTATCATGAATAAACAGGGCTTAGGCGCAGGCGAAATATTCCGCAATAAGTGCAGAGAGGCTAATCTTAAGATTACTCCTCAGCGCACGATTATTTTTGATGCTTTGGTAAACGATAAAGGGCATCCGACCGCAGACATTGTTTTCCAGAGAGTAAGAAAAAAGATCCCCAATATATCTTTTGACACCGTGAGCAGAACACTTTTGTCATTTGTAGATATGGGGCTTTTAAAAGTAGTAGAGGGGTACGGCCGCCCTAAGCGCTTTGATACAGATGTTGACAGCCATCATCATTTTCAGTGCCTCAAATGCAATAAGATCATAGATTTCTGCGATACCGGATTCGATGCTTTAGAAATCCCCAAAGAGATCAAGAACCGATTTACAGTAACCGGCAAGAAGGTAGTCTTAGAAGGCCTCTGCGATTCGTGTAAGAGGTAAATTTTTTTTAACCCGTAAGTCGTAGAAATTACGATTTAATAGTAGTTACGAAAGGAGGTGTTCGATTAGAAAACATTTCAGTGATTTACGCGTATAGCAAATGAACATAAAAAAAGGATATACAACCAACCAAAAGGAGGAGTATCATGGCAAACAATAAGTATAGATCAATAGTAAAACTTGACTTTCAGTACGCACATAGGTTTATGAATTATCCAGGAGAGGCAAGCTATCTTCATGGACATTCGGGATTGTTAACGATCGAAATTGAAGGGGAGTTAAATCAACATAATTATGCCTACCCAGTAAAAGAGGCACAAAAATTAGCATGGGAAGTGGCTGATAACTTCATGCATGGAACGATTTTCCAAGAAGGAGACCCTTTGCTTGAGTTAGTTTTGAAAGGATATGAGCAAACGGGAATGAAGGGTACAACCAATAGATTTGGGAAGCCTGCAAAAGCCCTAAATCATGAGCTGGTAAAATCGTATCCTGAAAGCAGAGTATCTGTGAGTAAAGGTCCCTCTACTTGCGAATGGTTCTGCACAGTATTCTATGAGCTATTGAAAGACAAGTTGAATATTAAGAAAATAGAATTCCGTTCTTCCTCGTTGAACTGTGCATCCAGAGAGTTTTAGTAAAAAAGGTCATATTGGCAAACATCCACCGGCTTAGTAGCCGGTGGATGTTCTTTTATATTGCAAGCAGGAGAACGATTCAGCAAATTATGCCAAATGTCCGCCCAGCAAGGGCGGACATTTTTATTCCTATATCCTTAAAAGAGATAGGTTATTCCCCGGACAAGCAGGACTGGACAAAACGGACATTTTTGGCGAGGAATCGTCCTCTCTAAACCGCAATTTCCTTGATAATACCCACATTTCGCCCTATAATACAAACCTGTAAGTACCGAGAGGTTTCCCATCGCGATATACGAGAGGGACCCCATTTTTAGGAGCAGACATGAAAATTTACGCTTTTTTACTGATACTATGCCTTACAATTCTCGGTTGTGGCCGTGATTTTACCGAATATGAATTGGACGAAGGATCGTTCAAAGCGGATACCATGGCACAAATCAAAAAAGAAACAGGTATCGACATCCCCGATCGCGCAAAGGGGCTTAAGTTTCACTACATACCTCCAATTGATCCAATAGTCTTTGCCAAAATCGAAATTCCTTCTGAATCAAAAAAACTAATGGAAACACAAATTGCAGCGTTTACGGATATATCTGATTTTCCTAAGGACTTTGCAAACGATCGCTGTCAGTGGTGGCTATCCGGCATAGAAAACATGATTCTATCAAAAAAGACGACTAGCAATGGTTACTATCTTGAAATATATCTTGTGCAAGAAAAAGAGCAACTCATTCTATTTCTCAAATATTTTACAATATGATCCTTAACAAAAAAATTCAACTGATGTAGACGCTGTGTAAATAGGTAAAAGGGACAGCGGCTATTTTTATACTCACCACTCCAGTAATCAGCGAGGAATTACCTCTCTGAATTTGCAGTAATGGGTATGTATCAAGGTAATTCCTATATATAAGCGTTATTCGGAACCAGAGAGGTTTCCCCTCATGGAATACGAGAGCGACCCCAAATTTCCAGCTATCTAGAAGATGGGAAATTTGGCCCTGTGCTATAACGACAATAGGGCATAGCCGATGTAAGCGAAACAAATGCATGGACCCGTAACCCCAAGTTACGGGTTTTTTATTATTATCTGTTTGCAGAGAGGGCGTCCCCTTGCGGGATATTACTGCCCGAAAAATAAGGGATACCTCTTTTAATTTTGGTTATTTTATCGAGCGGTAAACCGGTTTTTAACGTAGCCGACAATATATATAATTTTTGCACCGTGCGCTCATTCGCAAAATTGCTTCCAATATCCTTACTTAAGGTATATAATTAAATGAAAGGAGGTGAAGTTAGTATTTAGGGTGCAGAAAGTAAAGTTAACTTTCTAGATTAAAGAATTCAATCGGCATTAGGACTTAAATAAAAAAGGAGGGGAGATTATGAACTGGCAAAATGTTGTTGTTGAGCCTACCAAAGAAATGTTAACAAGAATAGCAAATTTTATACCTACCCTTATTGGCGCTTTAGTTATTCTAATTGCCGGTTGGATTATAGCCAAGATAATTAAATGGTTAGTTAATCGGATACTTGTGCTAATACGCTTTGATGTGATTGTTGAAAAAGCAGGCGTTTCCAATATTTTAAGTAAAGGTGATATAAAATTTACTGCACGCCAGATGATAAGCGGCTTGGCTTATTGGCTAGTTATGATTATGGTTCTGGTGATGGTGGTTAATGCCTTGGGTTTAACGGTAGCTTCCCAGCTTCTTGAAGGTCTGTTTGCCTATATTCCTAAGGTCATAGCAGCAATATTTGTTTTGGTATTAGGTATGTTTCTGGGTAATATTGTTTCTGGGATAATACGCACCACAGCCAGCAACGCCAATTTGCCTAAGCCACAGATGCTTGGAAATATAAGCCAAGTGGCAATTGTGATTTTTGCAGTATCTATTGCATCAGTGCAACTTGGTATTGCACCAACCCTTGTAACCTCTACATTGAATATTTTGCTTGGTGGGATTATTTTGGCTTTAGCTTTAGCCTTTGGATTCGGAGGAAAAGATATTGCAGCAAAGTATCTTGAAGATTTAAGAAAAAGGCACTCCAAGTAAGATAGGAGATTGGTTGATAAGATAAATTGAGTCGGATATCAAAATCAGGTAAATTAACTGTAAAATCAGCTAATTAGGAACAATTTTTTAAAGAGATCATATATATAAGCGTTATTTGCAATAGAGAGGTTTCCCCTTGTGAAGTACGATAGGGACCCCAAATTGTATTTTTGTTTTTCTGCGAAAATTTTGAAACAATCCCGCAGCGTTGGAAGGATAACCCCCCTTATCAAGAGAGTCTAAGATTAAAATAAAGATTACCCTATGTTAACGCTGATAATATTATTAATAAGCATACTTTTCCTTTCTGGTATC
>Ga0209536_100006542_pt1 | contig 17779 bp, 10 predicted proteins | sample DeeMarSeWOR28_12_FD_187461 | JGI IMG/M metagenome (GOLD analysis project Ga0209536, IMG submission 187461) | Marine sediment microbial communities from White Oak River estuary, North Carolina - WOR-2-8_12 (SPAdes) (version 2) | ecosystem: Environmental > Aquatic > Marine > Intertidal zone >... | reverse complement strand
TCGGCGACAACCACCGTCACATCCGGCCGCCCGAAGAGGATGAAGTTCCGGGCGATCTCCTCATCGGTCGAGGCCGAGAGGAGCGAATAGGTCCCGGGAAGATCCACAATCTTGTAGCGTCTCCCTCCATAGGCATACCCTCCCTCGGCTCGGGCCACGGTCTTGCCGGGCCAGTTCCCTGTATGCTGGCGGAGCCCGGTCAGGGCGTTGAAGACGGTGCTCTTTCCCGTGTTGGGGTTGCCGGCAAGGGCGACGACATAGTCCGACCCCTCCATATTGACGCCGAGACGGATGAGATTTGCCTCGATGTGAGCGGGACACCCCGCACACGGGGACTGATCGTGCTCAACCACTGTCTCGCTCCTTCCGCACATAGATCATTGATGACTGCGCCCTCCTGAGGGCAATCGTTGCCCCGCGGATTGTGTAGGCCGTGGGATCCCCGGTGGGTCCGGCGATCTCCGAAGTGATCACCGTACCAGGCACCACACCCAGGTCCATGAGCCTGCGCCGCTGCTGCCCCCTGCAGCGGCGCGAGATCGACAGCACCTCGGCACGCTCTCCGGGCCGCAGGTCCGCCAGCGTTTCATGGGGCTCTTCCTCCGGCAGCTCGGCAGTCATGGGGACGACCGTAACGTTTGCGGCCACGACCGGAGCCAGCGCATGCTCGTACCCCTCGGCCTCAAAGCGGATCCTGTCACTCTCGACCGAGAGAACGCGCAGTCGCACCCCCGGCTGAAGTCCCTGTGCGACGAGCTGGGCGTAGACGACCGCCGGCTCATCCTCGACGTGCACGACCTGGGCCAGGTCCCCGGCCTGGAGAGCCGTCAGTGGAAGCCCCCGCCGCTCGGGAACATCCCCTCCCCTGGTCGGAATCGGATCACCGTGGGGATCGTAGCGGGGGTTCCCCATCTGATCGGCAAGAGCATCGGCCTCTTGAACGCTCATGCGGTGTTCTATCTGCTCAGCCCTTGGGTGCCACTCCATCTCGCTCACACCGGTCTCGTCGGCCAGATACCGCTCCCAGAGGCGGTGGATCCGGATCACCCTGAGCGCGTACGATCGCCCGTCATCGGTCAATTCGCATCGCTCGCCACGCATGGCGACGAGTCTCATCTGCTCGAGCTCTTGGATCAAACCCGCAGCGTCGTCGTCGCTGATCGCCAGCGCCCCGGCGATGCTCTGCCGCGTGCCCGAGAGCTTCCGGTACTCGAAGTCGTAGAGGTGCTTGAGCGCATCCTCCAGCGCCACTCGCTCGGACGCCTCGCGCCAGCGGCGCCATCGGGCCAGCAACCCGCGCTCGGGCCAGACGGCAATGGCAATCAGTGCAACCAGGCCGAGTCCGATCAGAAGAGCAATCCCTGGATCAAGTGAAGTCAGCAATTTCTTATCCTTCCTCAACCACTACAGGCTGCTCCGCGACAAAAATTGCCTCGGCCACCATGCGGCTCACGAACTGATCGCACCCGGCAACCTCGATCACCATCGACCCGTCAAACGTGCGTCGCTCCTTGACACGAACCGGCGTCTTCAGCGCGATCCCGAGACTGGTGGCGTGCTGGAGGATTTCGCCGTCCCGGTCACTTACGCGTTGCACCCGAACGGTGTGCCCGAGGGGAACCTCGGCCAGCGGCATGCCACCCAAGATGGGAACGGTCCCCGAGGCTGAGGGAATGGGATCCCCGTGAGGATCTGCCGAGGGATAGTCTAGTGCTCTGTCAAGCCGCTCCTCCAGCTCGTCGGAGGTCACGTGCTCCAGGCGTTCGGCCTCCGAGTGCACCTTGTCCCAGGAGTACCCCAGATGGCGTACAAGGAACATCTCCCACAGCCGGTGACGCCGGACGATTTTGAGGGCCATCTGCCGTCCGCGCTGAGTGAGAAAGGCCCCCTGGTAGCGTTCGTAGGTCGCAAGGCCCCGCTCAGAGAGTTTCTTGAGCATGTCGGTCACCGAGGCATCGGCCAGATTCAGATGGGAGGCCAGGGCAGAGGTTGTGGCCCGAGCTCCGTCTTTTCCGATCGAATAGATCGCCTTGATGTAGTCTTCGGTTGTCCGGTTAGGCATGGCTATGTTTTAGGCTATCCTAAATATATTCTTCTGGTTGCAGAAAGTCAAGCGTGGAGCCGAGTAGGCCCAGAAACGTTCTCAATGTGAGGGTATTATGGGAATGACACTGAGGCGAAATCCTGTGCCCTGCCCCCGGAGGGTCAGGGTGCCTTTGGGCTGGGCGTGCCGATTTTCGAGACGAGGGCAGTAAAGCGCGGGTGATCGCGCAGGCTCCTCCAGTAGGAGCTCTTCTGGAGGAAAACCATGGCACCCACGCGCCGCTCGAATCCCCGCTCAAGGTACTCCAGCGCCCGTTCCTCCTGCCCGAGCGCGCGGAAGACAAGCGCAAAGTCCATCGAAAGCTCCACCTCTGGATCTCTGGCTTCGCGCTCTCGCATCCTGGCCAGACACTCCTCCGCTTCGGCGCGGCGCCCCGCCTGGGCATAGGCGTATCCGAGATGGGTCATCCCCTTGAGCTCATCGCCCGTGAGACGTTGCGACTCCTTGAACAGGGCAATCGCCCGATCGACGTCCCCCTGCTCCAGCACGACATCTCCCAGGACATTGATCGCTGCGCGGAAGCGCGGTTCGATTTCGAGGGCCTTCTCAGCCTGCTGGCGGGCCTCCTCCAGACGACCCGCGTGAAAGAGTATCTCTCCAAAATAGCTCATCAGAGGAAGCGAGATAGGATCAAGCTCCAGCGCACGTCGCACAGTCTGGAGTGACTCCTCCCCCCGGCCGCTTGCTGCAAGGTACATCGAGTAGAGATGCAGTCCCAGGGAACTGTTCGGGTTCAACTCCAGCGCTCGTTCGAGCTCCTGGCGCGCACCGTCCCAGTCCCAGTCGTTGAACAGATGCACAGCGCCCATTGAGGTATGCGCCTCAGCGAGGTTGTCATCCAGCCGGAGAGCTTTCCGCGCCGAATTGCGCGCGCGCTCATAGGCCACGCGCGGCATCATTTGCCCCAGGGCGCCAAGGTAGATGTACCCGGTAGCGACGCCGTTGTGCGCCGCGCTGAACGTGGGCTCGACCCTAGCGGCCTCCGAGAAACAGTCGACCGCCTTCATGACCGAATCCGGGGACCACTGCTGCATGAAGTGAAGGCCCTTGAGATACACCGTGTAGGCCTCCATGTTGGTCGTGGGCGCCATTACCAGTGGCCGACCCAGTTGCTCCGGAGGCACTGTCTGGCGGAACCGCCCGACGATCGCTCGGGTAATCTCGTCCTGGACCTGGAAGATATCTTCCAGCTCCCGGTCATAGGTCTCGGACCAGAGATGGTAGCCGTCATGAGCATTGATCAGCTGCGCGGTGATCCTGACCCGCTGGCCCGCTTTGCGCACACTCCCTTCCAGCACCGACTCTACGCCAAGACGCTGTCCGATTTCACGAATATCTTCGTGCCGTCCCTTGAAGGCAAATGCCGATGTCCGCGAGGTCACCTGCAACGTGTCGAGCTTGGCCAGCGCATTCAGTAGCTCTTCGGTGATCCCATCGGCGAAAAACTCATTCTCCGGATCCGGGCTCATGTTCACAAACGGGAGGACTGCCAGACCCATCTTCCGGTCCCTCCCGGTACGGAGCGCAACCAGCCTCGGGACTACAAGTCCCTCGGCTGCTAGGGCGAAGACCTCAACAGGCCGCTCGACATGCTTCAGCTCCTGCATCCCCAGCGATGAGGCAGGAAGCGAAGGGTGGTTCTTGATCTCCTCGTACACGCGATCCGAGACCACAACCCCTCCGGCAACAGCAAGGGCTTCGATGCGGGCGGCTACGTTGACACCGTCGCCGTAGACTCCCTCCTGGTTGTAGACGATATCGGCCACATGCAGACCGACCCGCAGCGGGACTTTGGGCTCCTTCTGAAGCTCGTGCTGAATGGCAACGGCACACCGGGCCGCCTCGACCGCGCTTGAGAAGATGGCCAGCGTCCCATCCCCGAAATACTGCAGAATCTTCCCTTCGTGTGCCCTGATAGCATCCTCCAGAACCTGCCGGTGGCGCCGCCGGAGCTCGATCGCCCGCTGCTCGTCCCGCTGCATGAGTGCGGTGTAGCCCACCATGTCGGTGAACATGATGGCCGCAAGCAGCCGTGTGTCACGCTGATCCACGTCGGGAAGCCTTTTACGTAAGGACGTTGGAGGATGGATTGGCTAATACTGTCAAGGTACTGGTCGCCGTCTGAGAAGCAAGATAGCCGATGCCAGAGCTCCAATCGGCTCCACGCATGGGGAACCACACCCGCAACGCACGCCCGAACGACTCGCGCATGGCCTCGGGGGGGGGGGCGTTCACGCTCTTGCACAGGCTTCAGCGTGCAGTCAAGAAGGAAGCTCCCGGGCGGCCTTGCATGTCTCAGCGCGCATGGCTACAATTTCTAGGACCCTGTAATCTCCCCCCGGGGGCCGCCACCCTGCCGTACATCACGATCAGGAGACATTGCAATGACCCGTTCATTGCCTCACCTCATCTGCCTGTCCTGGACGCTCCTCTGCGCAGCAGTCGTGACTCACTCGGCCGCCGCGCAGGCACCACCCAATGACGAATGTACGGGGGCCACGCTCATCAGCACGTTTCCTTATGCCACGAGCCAGGATACACGCCTGGCCACGGCAAACCCCACCGATCCCAATCTCGACTGTGCCGATGGCGGAGGTGGAAAAACCGTCTGGTTTCGCTACACTCCCCTGGTGAGGCAGTGGGTCAAGATCTCGACCCGGGGGAGCTCTCCGGCCGACTACGACATCGCCCTCGGCGTTCTGACCGGGGAGTGTGGTGCGCTCACGCTGGTGGGATGCAACGATGACATCATCCCCGGTATCATCCGGCAGTCTGAACTCGTCATCGAGCTCTCGGCCGGGGTGGCCTACACGATTCACGTTGCCGAGTGGAACGGCGGCGGCCCCGAAGGGGGAGTTCCCACGGGGGGCGATCTGGTGCTCACACTTGAAGAGGCGCTTCCCGTGCTCGGACCGCGCAGCGGATCGATCCCGGGCGGCACCACCGCCTCCACCGATCCTTTCTCACCGGCCCTTGTCGGCGAGCGTGAGGTGATCCTCAGGCACACACCACCTGAGCACCAGGGAATTCCACTGCTGCCGACGCCCGAAGACGTCATGAGCCCCACCGGAGCTGAAGGGTCAAACTACATCGAACAGCGCCTTGCCAAGCCTTCTCTAGCCGAGGCATCGCGCGTGGTCGTTCTGAGAGACTTTGCCGGGATCCCCGACCAGCAGCAGTTCATCCCACCGGATCCCGACATCGCGGCCGGGCCCGACCACCTGATCGGCGTTGTCAACTGCCGCTTCCGCATCTGGGACAAGCAGGGCACGGTGCTGAAAACGATCACCTCGTGGGACTGGTTTGCTCCCGCCCTCCCGGGCCTCTCCGATTCGAATCCCCCCTTCGATCCACAGGTCGTCTATGACCACTACGCCGACCGCTGGGTCATCACCTACGATTATGTCTCCGACACGAGCGGGATCGTCTTTCTCTCGGTCTCCGACGACGCCGATCCGCTGGGCACCTGGTATATGTGGGCGCTTCCGGCAAACCAGGTCGGCGACTCTCTCACAACCAACTGGGACGACTATCCGCAGCTGGCCTACGACGAAGAGGCTCTCTATATCACCTCGAACGTCTTCGGCCTCGAGGACTTTGCGTTCAGATACGCAAAACTCCGGATCATCCCAAAGGCGCAGCTCTACGCGAACACGGGAGGAGCGATCAGCTGGACGGACCTCTGGGACCTGCGTGATCCCGATGACCTCGCCGCGCCGGTGTTCGGCATCCAGGCTGCAATTACCTTCGGCAGTCCTGAGGCGGAATTTCTGGTGAGCCCCTCACCATTTTTGCTGGGTACCTACTTCACGGTCTGGACTCTCACCGATGTCCTGGGCTCGCCCGCGCTCTCAGGCGTCAACGTGTCGGTCGTGGCCTACACCACACCCACCAACGCCGACCAGCTGGGTGGGGGAACACCGATCGAGGCCGGTGGCCGCAACTTCCGCAACCAGCCCGTCTACCGTGACAGCTCGCTCTGGATGGTTCACGCCGTGGCCAGCGGCACGGGAGGCGCATACTCCGCAGTCCGCTACCTCCGCTTCAACCCGTACATGGGTGCAGCGCTGGAGGATGCCGCCGTCGGCACGGATGGGTTCTGGCACTACTATACCGCCCTCATGGTGGATGAGGACAACAACGTCCTGGTGACCTACAGCCGTTCCGGGCAGTCGGAATACGCCGGCGCCTTCGTTGCCGGCAGAAAGCCGGCCGACCCCCCCGGCCTCAGTCCGAGTCTTGTGCTCAAGCCGGGCGAGGCAAACTACGTCAAGACCTTTAGCGGGACGCGCAACCGCTGGGGCGACTACAACGGAATCGCCCTCGACCCGGCCGAACCGACTGCAGTCTGGGTGCATACCGAGTATGCCGCCCTCCCTTCGAACACCTGGGCGAACCGGGTCGGAAAGATCACAATGGGACCGGTCCAGGGCGTCTACGCAGCAGTGGACCCAGGTTCATTGGCCTTTCAGAAGACCGAAGTCGGATCGCAGAGCGACACGCTGAGCGTTACCGTGACCAACAACGGGACAGACACCCTTGTGATCTCGACGCTCAACCTCCCTGCGCAGAACTTCACATTGGTACACGCACCCGCGACGCCCATCCGGATCGGTTCTTTCGAGGATATCCAGCTCCACGTTACCTTCACGCCACTTACGAGCGGAGAGCTCCAGGACTCGCTCGTACTGCAAACCAATGACCCCGTGCGAGCCCAGCTCCCGGTCAGACTCTCCGGCAAAGGTCTGGTCATCGCCGCAGCGCTTCCAGGCATCATGTATGCGACCACCGCCGCCCCCTCGCAGGCGCTCGCCGTACTCAGCACAGCCGGGGGACCGGGCATACTGGTCGCTCCCCTGGCAGGCCCAGAGATACACGGCCTTGCGATCCGCCCGGGCTCCAACGAACTGTTCGGCTCTGCCTCTGAAGCGGACGCGACGACGCTGTACAGAATCAGCGCCGCCGACGGCGAGGTCCTCCCCGTCAGGACCATCCCGTTGGGGAACATGCGCGCAATCGCCTTCGCAACGGAGGATGTGCTCTACGCCGCCACGACCGGTGGGAGACTCTACCGGTTGCTCGCCCCCACGTGGGATACGGTCTATGTGGGGACTGCTCCGGGCATCATCTATTCAAGCCTTGCCTTCAGCCCGCTCTCCGGATCGCTCTGGGCCTCGATTCGACCGGTCATCTCCTTCACCAAGGACGCCCTCTTCCGCGTCGACCCCTCAACCGGGGACACAACGCTAGTCGGGCTCACCAACCTCAACACGGTCCTGAATCACATTGCCTTTGACCGATCGGTTCAGCTCTATGCCGTGACGGGCTCGGCCAGCTCCGAGGGATCCCTCTATGCAGTCGACACCGTGAGCGCAGCACCGGTGCTTGTCGGGGCGACTGGAATCAACGGCATTACGGCCATCGCCATTCGCACCGATACGCTGGTTGTTTCTGTCGCTGAGGCGGGCTCACCCACCCTCCCCGATCGTTACGGCCTCGATCAGAACTATCCGAACCCGTTCAACCCGGAGACACGCATCATCTACGCTCTCCCGGTCCGGAGCCAGGTCCGCCTGACGGTCTACAACATGCTGGGTCAACAGGTGGCCCGGCTGGTCGAGGAAGTGCAGGCGGGGGGACGACATCAGGCGCGCTGGAACGGCCGCACTGCATCGGGCCGCCCCGTCGCAAGCGGGATCTACATCTACCGCCTGGAAGCGTCCCCGCTAGAAGCCAGGGCTGACGGCCATCTGGTCGAACCTTTTGCGGAGTCCCGGAGGATGATTCTGCTCAAATGACCCGCATCGGCGCCGGGATCATCTCATAGGATAGAGGGGGGCAAAGGCGAGCCGCCCCCCCCACACGATCACCGACAGCAAGGGAACATGACACACGACGTACGTGACTTTCAGACGGAAGTCCTGGAGCGAAGCCGCACCGTACCGGTTCTTGTGGATTTCTGGGCAGAGTGGTGCGGTCCGTGCCGCATCCTGGGCCCAACGCTCGAACGCCTGGCCGCATCGGCCGGGGGCCGCTGGGTCCTGGCAAAACTCAATACCGAGGAGTTCCCGGATGTCGCCATGCAGTATGGCATCCGGAGCATTCCGAACGTCAAGCTCTTCATCGACGGCAAGGCGGTCAATGAGTTTGTTGGAGCACTCCCGGAGCCGGCCATCGTGGAGTGGCTCAAGAAGGCGATTCCGGCGAAGAAGATTGCCGAGGTAGAGACAGCCCAAGCACTCCTGGAAAGCCTTCAGTTTCAGAAGGCACAGAAGCTTCTCGAGCCGGTCGTCAATGGCGACCCCGGGAACCACCAGGCAAGTGCGCTGCTGGCCAAGGCGCTCTTCCTTGATGACCCCGAGCGGGCCGTGAAGGTGGTCGAAGGAATCGAAGCGGACTCCGACTACCACGATCTGGCAGAGGCCATCCGGATCTTCTACGATCTGAAGGAGAGAATTGCCCGCAATGCCCTGCCGGAAGGACCGGCACGGGAGCGCTACATCGAGGCGGGGAAAGACCTCCTCAAGGGTGAGTTTGGAGCCGCACTGGCCGAGTTGATCGAGGTCGTGCGCGAAGACCGTTACTATGACGATGACGGCGCGCGAAAAGTCTGCATCGGCATCTTTAAGTACCTCGGCGAAGAGCACCCCACGACGCTCAAATACCGGAAGGAGTTCAACCGAGCGCTTTTCAGCTGAGTCCCGTCCGGAATGCGAGGGCCTGAAGGCTCCCCCAGCCAAGCCCCGCGGTACGTCCTGCCAAAGCTCTGAAAGAGATGCTACTCTAGTCACCTCCACTCATCCCTCCGCTTCTCCTCTTTCTAGTGTCCTGCCCTTCCAAACCAAGAATCCTACGTTTGAAGGATTGTTCGCTCCAGCCCTGTTCGGTACTTTGGAGTCAAGTAGTCTCGCGCGTGATCCTCTCTGGGCTCCGTTGTCACCGTTCAACGGCATGCGTGGATCACGATCATTTTTCTGCATGCCGAGGCTAAGCCGTCCAAGGAGCAATGCAGAAGCGGGCAACAGTCGGCGCCGCCGTCACCTCCCGCGCTCAGCATCTGCCGTGTCGACACTCCGAATCCGGGCTTGCGGGAGGGCGAGGGCCTCGACCATTCGTACCGCCAGGGGAGGTCCACACTGAAAACCCTGGTCGGCCTTGCCGCAGGGCTGTTGGGGGGAAGAGCATTGTGATTGTTACTGGAAGCGGCGTGATAGGTTTCGAGGTCTCTACAGCATTATTCTCCGTTGAGACGTTCCCGGTGCTGACAACCACGGGACACGCATCAAATCACACAATTCTAGGAGGGTACCATGAAACGCTCTCGTCCTGCGTTCTTGTTTGTAGCGATGGCCCTGCTCTACTGGGGCTGCTCAGAGAATGGTCCGCTAGTATCTGAGTTCATCCAGGGTGAGCAGGTGACGGAATCACTGGGGAAGAAACCAGCACCATACCTCTCGGGTACGATGAACGTGAACTTCGTGGGGGGCGTAGTGACATGGGATGGTGTAGTGGATCTTGACGGGTATGGTCAATACGGTATGAGATTCTACAACATCAGCGGCCCCCCAAGAGACTATTCGCAGGCAAATCCCTACGAGGAGATCTGGGAAGTCTACGATCTGGGAAATCCAACCCTTGTGTACTTGGGAGGGACTGATGCAGGCGTTGTGAGCTTGGCGAACAGCTCGTTTCGCATGAACGGCGGGGTGGAGGTGGCAACCGGAGTATTTGAAGCGTGGCTAGGTCGCAATACACACATGAGCGGCACTATAACCTGGCAGACATTGCCGAACGGAATGGTAATCCCCGCAACTGCCGTTGGTCCTTTTCGGGTGAACTAATACTGGAGGGCAACCGAGGGCTCCCGTGCAGAAAACTTAAGGTGCTTGTTCACTGACCGAAGAGGGTGGTGTTGAAACAGAGATGACACCCCCCCCTTTGTGAGGCCCGGGCAGTGATATCCGGCCTTTTTTTGCCACGGCACTGCGGGTGCCTGACCAGCCCCCACGGTTTGTGCCAGTGCATGACTTGGATTTGCGGCTTCAGGCACTGGCTTTCTGAAGTCGGAGAGTTGCCTCTGGTGCCGGTGGCTGTTATTCCAGAGAGCTGTGCAGCCTGCTATGTGAGCCCGTGATTCTCTCCCTATGCAGGTGCTCAGGCGGCGTTCAGGAGCACCTGCATCCGGGCTGTGCTTCCTGGATCTGCCACCGAATGCCCGGGATGAGGATTGGCGCTGGCGCCGACCCCAAAGGAATATGGCGACCCCTTCAGTGCCGAGCAATGCACGACACACCGCATCAAATGGGTCGTTCAAACAGGGATTCCCAGCGGAGCAGTGCGTTTCCCCGGAGTGCCAGGCAATTGTAGTCGGCTCCGGATAAGGGAAATCGTGATGCGGGGCTCGGCCCATCGGGGGAACACAAGCAGGAGCTGGCAAAGTGTACGGTTGGAGTTGGGATTCCTTGCCCGTGACAACCGACGGGGGCAGATCAGTCGCATCGGCAAAACCTGCGTATTATCCGGTTCAGAAACTCGATAATCCGCCTATCTTACCAATGTTCAATAACTAACACCAGTTCTATCAGCCGGGAATGTGCACGCTATCGAGAGTCCTACTCCCACAGGTCTCTCTGACGGCTTGTCTAGGAGACGCTCTAAGCCATGCTCACCATTCTCCCACCTTCCTGTCAAGAGCCCGTGTATTGCTGGGAATACTATCTCGGGTTCTTCGGCCCACGGGAAATGACCTGCCTGCGGGACGATCAGTAATTGGGCGTCCGGGAGCGACGCTACCCACTCTCTGGCCCCGTCGAGTGGCAAACCATCGTAATCCCCGTGAATGGTGAGGACCGGATTCGCGACCCTGGACAGTTCTGGACGCCAGTCCCAGTCGCCGAACGAGCCCACCACCGCGGCTAGGTGAAAATCCCACACGTTGTCGGGCCTCTCGTCTTGCAGTGTGTAATAGTCACTCCGGAAGCGAAGGTCCACGTCTGGGTCGTACTTCCGCAGCCTACCTCTCCAACCCGAACATAAGCATGATGCGGAAGCTCACAGGCTCCTGGATCGCCCAGACGTTCCTCTGTGTGAGGTCGACGAGCGTGGTACCGGATCCCGACAACTCGGTGTCTTTCTCCAGCAGATAGGCCAGGGGGAGCTGCATCGTAGCGAGTATCTGCAGGGGGCCGAAGCCGTGGGAGATACCAACCGCACCGCTTATCCAGGTTTCGTTCTTATAGTCGTCCCGCACGTGCGACGGGACGAACGCATACTCCCCGCCGCCCGCAGGAATCTCGGATCTCCCATACTCCTTCGTAATGAAACTGTACTTCCGCAGCAACAGAATGGACCCCAGCGCGTAGAAACGCCCGCTGATGTTGATGCCCGTGGACACTTCGAATCCGGTGGCGAAGAACGTGTAGTTCCCCTGCGAGTAGGACTCCCATGAGGGGCTGAACCCGCTCGTCGAGGGGGAGGAATTCCTGACGACGCCGTTCTGCGTCGCCCCCATCGAGCCATTCCACCGGGGCGACGTGTTCTTCATCGTTGTCGTGGACAACTCCAAGAGAATCCCGAAATCCAGGTAGCTCTTCCCGAACTTGTAGTTGAGCCAGGGGTTAACCTCGATGGTGTACTCGGTCTCCGCGTCGCTGCTGAGCGGGTCGCTGTCGAGGCCCCTGTTGGTGCTCACCGTGTTGTTGTCCCGGTCCGCATACTGCAGGAAGAACAGCAGGCCCGCATCGGCGTCCCCGATCTTCCAGAACCGTATTTTCGAATACGCACGTATCAGGTCATCGGCAATCTCATCCTCGTACCTGCTGTCGGTGATGTACGATCCGGTGAAGGCCGCGCCGGGCACGGAATCCGGCAGGCTGCTCTGCCAGTAGTAGTTCTGACCCCGCTCCCTCCTGGCTCTGTACCGGATGGCCGATTTGTGGTCGCCATACTCATAGCTCAGTTGCAGGTCAAGCTGCCCTCCGTTGTAGAGGGTGTAGTCGTTCAGAAACCAGGCATCGAAATTCTGGCTGGATGTCTCGAAGATGTGCGCACACGGCGAGGTGGTCCATCCCCACGTGAGGTGATTGGAGATGGTCTCGACCCCATTGCGGACGAATCGGACCTCCGATTCCGGTTGGCCAGCGCTTCTGGACTGGTACTGCACCCTGAGGCCGAAGGGATTTCCGAAGAGGTGGTTCGCGTAGATGAACTGCGCGTCGTAATATCGTCTCGTCGCGTCCGTCCGCGCGGCAACGGGTATCAGCTCCAGCGTGGTGTTATTCCGCACAACTCCTTCCACCCGCTGTTCCATGTCGACGCTGTTCGTCCCGAGCTCCAGATAGACCTTCCCGAGGTCGCCGAAACTCCAGATGCCTCCCAGGCTGAATCTGTTCTGATAGACATACGCCGAGGCCTGCATATAGGACCGGATGGCGTTCGGATCGCCGTTGTAGCCCGCGGGAACGGGGAAGTCAAAGTAGTTGTAGTTACTTATGTAGGTGTCGTTGGGGCGTTCGCTGATATTGGTCACATGCCCCTGCCACGGAAGTGTCTGCGGATACATGTACGAGAAGGCTGCCTTGTTCGGCCACAGAAGGATATCGTGCGGATACGCGAGATACGTATAGAAAGGATTGCTGCCGATCGTGAAATGCGGATTGGCCAAAGCCGTGGACGCTGACAGCAGCACGAGAGCAAGCACCAGTTTCTTCATGCCACCTCCCGGAAACGTCACAACATCATATCCACCAAAATCTCTCACAGATCGTGCCAGTCAAACCATGCCGCCGATCTGAGCGGATGTGCCGCTTCGACGGGGCGAGGTTGTGAAAAAGCGTAAATCGTAACCGCAACGGTTTCGGGGTGACAGGGGGTGCTGGCGCAGCAGATAGGTGGGGACAGAGGTGCCACGTTCGCTCGGCCGCTTGCCGCGCGTCAGAGTGTCCCTCTTCAGAACTCCATCCGGGCCACAACTCCATCATGGACTCTCCGATGAGGGAGCAGTGTCGTGAAACGGGAGATGAAGTCCGTTGCTCTGTTCATCGATACAGGACAAGAGTATCGATTCAAGTGGAATTCGCTATCACATCAGAGGACGGAGTTCTGAAAAGGGACAACGATGCAGGCGAATATTGTTGCCGTGAGGCCATTACCAAGGACTTCCACACCGACAGGGGTGTTGAGGGACTCTCGTTCTACATCCGGAAGTGAGAGACCATTATCCTTGGCCCCAATCGCGCGGGCAAGACCACGGCGGCGCGGATGATGCACCCTCGTGCAGCGTTTATCGGCGCAAGCGCAAGTCCTTCGTGCGCCTCTGATCTGCTTCCGCCTCCTTCATCTTGCCGTGACGTTGATAGACCTCAGCTCGCAACAGACGAATTCGATTTTCATTTCTACCCAGGGTCTCGGCCACACTGAACTCACGGAGTGCCTTGTGAAGATCTCCACTCAACCCGAGGGCATACGCCAGATAACAATGGGTGAGGGCAGAACCCGAGTCCTTCTTGATCACTGATACGAGAAGATCGATTGCCTCCTTCGACTTGCCCTGCTTTGGGAGCAGGAAGTCGCTGGTTCGAATCCAGTCGCCTGAGCGGATTTTGGCACTTTTCTGACACACTTCGTACCGCTGTTGACGGAATTGTTGACAAATGGAGGTCAGCAATGTCCGTCCCCTCGAAGGTTTACCTCACCAGACGTTCCAACGGCTTCTACTACGTTGTCTACTGGCACGAAGGCCGCCGCCGCTGGAAAACCACACGCGCCCGCTCAAGACGCGAAGCGCTTCAATCTGTTCGGGATTTTGAAAGGCTCTTGCGCCAACGTTCCACCCCGAAACCGCTAAGTGTCTTCGTTGGGGAGTTCCTCCAGTACGCCGCAAGCTCCTTCAGACCCAACACGTTGGACCTCTACAAGCGGGCCTTCAGAGGCTTCCAGAAGCTCCATGGAGACCCTGCCCTTAGTTCGCTCACGCCCCGCCACATAGACGCCTACAAGGCTGTCAGGGCTCAATATGCCTCACCTGTGACCACGAACATGGAACTCCGGGCCCTCAAGGCGGCTCTTGGCCTGGCCGTCCGGTGGAACCTTCTTGCGGAAAACCCCTTCCAAGGTGTGAAGGAACTCAAGCTTCCAGATTCCCCGCCTATCTTCCTCTCTCAAGGTGACTTTCAGACACTCCTTGCCACAGTCGAGAAGGGATGGCTGCGAGAGTTGATTGTCTTTGCGGTGGCCACCGGCATGCGCCAGGGGGAAATCCTGAACCTCATGTGGAAGAATGTCGATTTGACGCGGAGAATCGTCCATATTCACTCCTCAGCGACATTCCGGACTAAGAACGGAAGAAGAAGGTCTATTCCGCTCAATGACGCCGCCTATGCAATCCTGTCATCGAAAAACGGCATCTCCTTGGAGGACCTTGTGTTCACGAGAAATGGCCGGGCTATCAGGCCTTTCTACCTCCAGCATGCCTTCAAGCTCGCCATACGGAGGGCCAAGCTCGATGACAGGCTCCACTGGCACAGCTTGAGACATACCCATGCGAGTTGGCTTGTCCAGGCGGGGGTATCACTCTACGAGGTCCAGAAGCTTCTGGGGCATTCCTCTCCCGCAGTCACCGAAGTCTATTCGCATCTACAACCGGAGACACTCCATGAGAGAGTGAACAGGCTCTCCTTGACGAATTAGGGGGTCCGGTTTGGCCCGCGACGTATCTTGTCGGTCTGGGAAGTATCCTAAGACGGCATTGTCACAGCAAGGATGAGCATGTAGCATATGTGCTAGTTGACAGTGCACGAAAGAGTGACTACCTTGGATTCAGGGTGACATCGGTCTGATACGGCACGTCCCCGTGCAAGCTCCTTGAACGCGTTCCCTCCGTCCCTGCACTGCCCTTTCTCCAGCAGGGACGCTCCGCGTACGGAGAGACGTATGAGAACAATCGCGCAAACCTCTCTTGTGTCCCTCATCCTCCTTGTAGGCTGCATCACCGCTGCCGCGGAAGCAAAGGACCACCCCAAGAACCTCAACGGGATTCACCACCCTACGGTGCTGGAGTGGAAGCAACTTGACGGTAATCAGATTAACTGCACTGTCGCCAATGATGGCCCTTTCGCCGACTACAGGAGGACATCCGACCCGGGTGTCGAGTGGCCAATCGGCAGCGGAAAAACCCCAATCTTCGCCGGTGGGCTGTGGCTGAATGCACGACACGTGCCCACAGGATTGCTCCGGACGGCCAACATGGACTACTTTTCTGAATACCAACCGGGTCCGCTTCTGGAGACTTTCAATACATCTACCAACGACGATGCGGGACCCGTCTCCCGCGCTGGCGATGAGCGATACAGGCTCTACAAGATCTCCAGAGATGACACATTATCACTGGACTACGTGGAATGGCCCGGTGACCTTGGTGCACCGTACACCGACATCAATGGCAATGGGAACTGGGACGCCGGGATTGATCGCCCAGAGTTCGTGGGTGACCAGCAGATCTGGAGCGTGGTCAACGATGTGAACAATGCCCGACATGCTTCGTTGGGTGCAACGCCGCCTATTGGAGTGGAAGTGCACTGCCTGTACTACGTGTTTCGGCAACCGCTTCCCCTCGAAAATACCGTTTTCGTCAAGTGGACTCTTATCAACAAGAGTGATGCGGACTACGACAGCGTCTACGTGGGCTTGTGGAGTGACGTCGACATGGGTGATGCCAACGATGACCTGCCCGGGAGTGACTCATTGTTGAGTCTAGGCTACGTCTACAACGGCGACAATGATGATGAGAACGGTACGCGGGGCTATGGTGCCTACCCGCCGGCGGTCGGGTTCGACATTCTGCAGGGACCTCTTGTCGATGGTGAGACGACCGATGTGGCGCGGTTCCGGGGACGAGTCATCCCTGGGAAGCGTGACCTCAGAGCCAATTCCTCTATTGTCTTTGCCAAAACCTTTCTAGAGTTTCTTCTAGACCCCACATTGGGGAGCCCGGAATACAGCCGCGTCGCCAATAACTATCACATGGGGAAGACGGGAAAACCGGGCGTCATCTTGCATCGACCTGACGGGTCGCCCTACCCCACCTTCTGGTTCTCGGGAGATCCCGTCACTGGCGCAGGGGATTTACCGGAGAATTTCCCGCTAGGCTGGTTCAACCCGCAAGACCTCCGTGTCATGACTAGCACGGGACCATTCGCGTTCGCCCGCGGCGATACGCAGGAGGTGGCTGGCGCCGTGGTGATTTCACAAGGGTCGAACCGACTTGAAAGTGTCACGCTCCTGAAGAACGATGTGGCGTGGGTAAGGGACTTCTACCTTGCTGGCGGCGTCGTTGGAGTAAGTGAAGGCGGTGACGCTTTACCGAAGAGTTTCGGGCTTTTTCAGAACTACCCCAACCCGTTTAACCCCACAACCACCATCGAGTACGCTCTTCCCCACGCCGGCTATGTCACGCTCAGAGTATACAACGTTCTGGGTGAGGAAATCGCCACGCTGATGTACGGGGAGCAAACGGCTGGCACCTACACGGCAACCTGGGACGCATCTGACATGCCAAGCGGAGTGTATTTCTACCGTCTGACTGCTGGTGAGTATGTCCATACGAGGAAGATGGTGCTGATGAGGTGACAGTTGTCAGATGGAAGACAAGGGGAGGCCCCGACTTTGGCGGTCGGAGCCTTTGATTTTCTGGCTGAACGCGTGGACGCCTGCTTCATGAGCAGGCACTTTGTCCCCAAATCGGGACGAAGAGGCAGATTCCGTTCCTTCTGTTGACGCAATTGTTGACAAATCACTCGCTCCACCGACGGCAGCATCCTCGTGAGGTCCTCTCCCCAGAAGCGGGTTGTCCCCTTTGTTGTGGGGTGGGCATGCACTTGGTCATCGGCAGATTTGCGAATAGAAGACTTGGCTGGACCGCTTCCTCGCGAAGGGTTGGACGTCCGGACAACTTCGCCTTCATCTAGGATGGTCGAACCATCCCCCCCTGTCTTCCGCAGCAGTTGAAGCGAGCCCCCTCTGAAGGGCTGGGCTCAACGAAAGGCTTCACTGGCACAGCCAGAGGCATACCCAAGCAAGCTGGCTTGTACAGGCAGGGGTATTTCTCCACGAGGTTCAGAAGCTGCTGGGGCATTCCTCACCATCGGTCACTGAGGTCTATTCGCTCCTGCAACCGGAGACGCTCCATGAGAGGGTGAACACGCTTTCTTTACAGGGCTGGCGGAGTGTTGCCAGTCACACAAAAACAGGCAGCTTAGTGCAAACATTGGCGACCTTCTCTTCAACCTCTTTTGGTCCTGCAATATCAGCTTCATCTCGCTTTTATCATCCGATTTCACGTGCCCAACTAGCTGGCGAATGAAGCTGGTTTTGGCTAGATTGGCCCCCAGCGCAACCTTGGGAGCGTGTGTCGGATGACACTTAGGAGCCTGCCGGAGTTTGTCCTCGATTATTTGGGAGCAGGAAGTCGCTGGTTCGAATCCAGTCGCGAGAGCTGATTTTGACAAGTTTCTGACTCACTTCTTACCGCTGTTGACGGAATTGTTGACAAACGGAGGTCAGCAATGTCCGTCCCCTCAAAGGTCTACCTTACCCATCGTTCCAACGGTTACTACTACGTTGTCTACTGGCATGAAGGCCGCAGGCGTTGGAAGACCACACACGCCCGGACCAGACGGG
>Ga0209536_100006541_pt1 | contig 17783 bp, 17 predicted proteins | sample DeeMarSeWOR28_12_FD_187461 | JGI IMG/M metagenome (GOLD analysis project Ga0209536, IMG submission 187461) | Marine sediment microbial communities from White Oak River estuary, North Carolina - WOR-2-8_12 (SPAdes) (version 2) | ecosystem: Environmental > Aquatic > Marine > Intertidal zone >... | reverse complement strand
CGCCCCGATAGGCGGCCAGTGCTTCCTCGGTCGCGGCTTCGAAGCGCATGACCAGCACCGGCTGGGTATTTGAGGCCCGCAACAGGCCCCAGCCCTCCGGGAAGGAGATGCGCACGCCGTCGAGCGTGAGCACCTCGTAGCGCTCACCGAAGTGGCGGGCCGCCTGCTCGACCACGGCGAACTTCCGCTCCTCGGGACAGTCCACCCGGAGCTCGGGCGTGGTGTGGGTGCGCGGCAGATCGGCCAGGAGCGTGGACAGGGGCCCGTCGCCGCGCGCCACGATGGCGAGCAGCCGCGCCGCCGCGAAGAGGGCGTCGTCGAAGCCGTAGTAGTCGCCGCCGAAGAACATGTGCCCGCTCATCTCGCCCGCCAGCGGCGCCGCGAGTTCCTTCATCTTGGCCTTGATGAGCGAGTGGCCGGTCTTCCAGATGACCGGCTCCAGCCCCGCGGCACGCAGCGCGTCGGCCAGCACGTCGGAGCACTTCACGTCGAAGATCACGGCGTGCCCCGGACCCATCCGCGCGGCGAGGTCGCGCCCGTACAGCACGAGCAGCTGATCGCCGAAGACGATCGTGCCGTTCTCGTCCACCGCCCCGATGCGGTCACCGTCTCCGTCGAAGGCGATCCCCAGCTCAGCGCTGGTGCGACGCACCGCCTCCTGCAGGTCTACCAGGAACTCGGGCACGGTGGGATCGGGATGGTGGTTGGGAAAGGTCCCGTCCGACTCGCAGAACAGCGGCACCACGTCGGCGCCCAGGCGGGTGAGGGCCGCCTCCGCAACGAGGCTGGCCACCCCGTTTCCGCAGTCCACCACCACCTTCACCGGGCGGGCGATGGGCGCGTTGCGCGACACGATCGCGTCGACGTAGCGCGCGAGCATCGAGTCGTCCGCCTCGAGCCCTCCGGCGCCGCTATCCGTAGCGTCCTGCTCGATCAGTCGGCGAATCTCCTGGATGTCGTCTCCGTGGAGGGTCTCGCCCGCGGCCACCATCTTGAACCCATTGAACTCGGGCGGGTTGTGGGAGCCGGTCACCTGCACGCCGCCGTCGACTTCGAGCTCGTGCAGCGCGAGGTAGAGCGCCGGCGTCGGCAGCACCCCCACGTCCACCGCTGTACCGCCCGACTGCGCCACCCCGTCGCGCACGGCGCGCGCGAGCAGCTCGCCCGAGGGACGGTTGTCCCGTCCCACCGCGAGCCGCGGACTACGGCCGATCCGGGCGCGCGCGATGGTCGTCACGGCGCGGCCGATCGCATGCGCAATCGGCGCAGTCAACTCCTGGTCGACCACGCCGCGAATGTCGTACTGCCGGAAGATGTATGCTGGTACGTCCAAGACCGCTCCTCTAGCGCGCGACGGTCATCGTCACCGACGGCTTGAGATCTTCGGTTCCCTGCCGCGCGACGTCGAGCACCCGGTTCGGCCAGACGCCGAACACCAGCAGGCCCAGGGCCAGCGCGGCCACCACCCAGCGGGAGGCGCCGACGAGCGCGGTCTCCTCGTGGACCGTGTCCGTCGCCGGCGGCTTCATGTACATGGCCATCACGATCGGCAGGTAGAAGCCCGCGGAGATCACCGTCGAGCCCACGAGGATGACGGCGAGGCTTCCCTGCCCCGCCTGCACGGCCGCCGAGAGAATGAGCCACTTGCCGATGAACCCCGCGGTGCCCGGGAAGCCCAACAGGGAGAGCATGAAGATCGTCATCGCGGCGGCCATCCAGGGACGGCGCTTCGCCAAGCCGTTCAGGTCGTCGACGCGTACCTCGCGCTCGCCCCGTCGGCCGGCGGCCGCGAGCACGGCGAAGGCCCCCACCGTCATGAGCGTGTAGGCAAACACGTAGAACAGGAACGCCGCCGCGCCGAACTCCGTGCCGGCCGCCACCGCGGCCAGGAGATAGCCGGCGTGCCCGATCGAGCTGTAGGCGAGCATGCGCTTGATGTGGCGCTGCACCAGCGCGATCAGGTTCCCCACGACCATCGTGATGGCCGCGAGCCACCATACGATCTCGGTCCACACCAGGTCGGCTGGCCCCAGCCCCTGGAGCAACACGCGGATCATGGCGGCAAACGCCGCTGCCTTCACGGCCGCCGCCATGAACGCGGTGATCGGCGTGGGCGCCCCGTCGTACACGTCGGGGGTCCACATGTGAAACGGCACCGCCGCCACCTTGAAGGCGAAGCCCACCAGGAGCAGCCCGGTCCCCACCAGCAGCATGGCGTTGGACTCGAGCCCCAGCGCGGTGATGCGGGCGTAGATGAGGGTGAGATCGGTCGTGCCGGTCGACCCGTAGATCAGCGCAATGCCGTACAGCAGGAACCCCGAGGCGAACGCGCCGAGCAGGAAGTACTTGAGCGACGCCTCCGCGGCGAACACCGAGCGGCGATCGATCCCGGCCAGGACGTAGACGGACACCGACATCAGCTCGAGACCGAGGAAGATCATCACCAGGTTGGAGCTGCCCCCCATGAACATCATCCCGACGGTCGCGAACAGGAGCAGCAGGTAGTACTCGGGGACCAGCACCCGCTCCCGCCCGAGGTAGCCGAGCGAGAGTAGCGCCGCGAGGATCGCGCCGAGCAGGAAGATCGCGTCGCAGAAGTAGCGGAACCGGTCGAGCGCGATCATCGGCTCCGGGCCCGCCGGCGACACGCCCAGCACCCAGAACCCAAGCACCACGACGAGGGTCGCCACCAGGCCGACCACGGCGAGCCGGCCGATGAGCCGCTGATCGCCCTCCGACTTGTGGCGCCACGCTGCCACCAGCATCAACACCAGGCACCAGCCGGTGAGCACCAGCTCCGGCAGGAGCGCCAGGGCGAGCCCGCCCGGCCCACTCATATCGATCTGCGGTCCCATCTACCGTTCCACTCCCGGCGCGACGGCCCCAGCGTGTTGTACCTCGTCCGCCGGTGGCGCACCGCGCACCTGCTCCACCAGCGCCCGTGACGACGCCTCCATCCGCCTGAGGAACGGCCGCGGGTAGAGACCGATCCAGAAGATGCACACGATCAGCGGGATCAGCACCGCCAGCTCGCGCGGCGAGAGATCCGGCAGGCCCTCGTTTTCGGGCTTGTCGAGCTTGTTGTAGATGATCCGTTGCAGCGCGCGCAGCAGGTACATGGCCGCGACGATGACCCCCGTCGCCGCCACGACCGTAGCCCACGGGTACTCACCGAAGGACCCGAGCAGCACGAGAAACTCCCCCACGAACCCGTTGGTCCCGGGCAGCCCGACCGAGGAGAGCGCGACCACCGTGAGGACCGCGGCGAGCACCGGGACGACCTTGGCGAGGCCGCCGAAGGCCGCGATGTCGCGTGTATGGCGCCGCTCGTACAGCATCCCGGCCAGGAAGAACAACGCCCCCGTCGAGATCCCGTGGCTGATCATGATGATGATGGCGCCCTCGATGCTCTGCTGCGTGAGCGCCCAGATGCCGAGCATCACGAAGCCCAGGTGCGCGACCGACGAGTACGCCACCAGCTTCTTGAAGTCGGGTTGCACCATCGCGACGAGACCGCCGTAGATGATGCCGATCAACGCCAGCGTCACCACGATCGTCACCACGGTGGGGTCGAACGCGACCTGCGGGTAGAACGGCAGCGCGAACCGCAGGAAGCCGTAAGTGCCCATCTTCAGCAGGATGCCCGCCAGGATGACCGAGCCCGCCGTGGGTGCCTCCACGTGGGCGTCGGGCAGCCACGTGTGGAACGGGAACATCGGGACCTTGATGGCGAACGCCAGGAAGAAGGCACCGAAGAGCCAGAAGGCCCACCGCTCCGTCGCGCCGATGTTGGCGAGAATGTGGTCGTAGGCGAAGGAGTAGGTCCCGGTCGCCTGCCCCACCTGGTAGTAGATCCACAGAATCGCCACCAGCATGAGCAGCGAGCCCACGAAGGTGAACACGAAGAACTTGATCGCTGCGTACAACCGGCGCGGCCCGCCCCACACCCCGATCAAGAAGTACATCGGGATGAGCATGATCTCCCAGAACACGTAAAACACGAAGAGATCGAGGGCGAGGAACACGCCCAGCATGCCGGTGGTGAGCACCAGCAGCAGCGCGTAGTAGGCCGGCTCGCGTTCCTTGATGTAATTCCAGCTGCCCAGCACGGCCAACGGCATGGTGAACGTGGTGAGCAGCACCATGAACAGCGAGATGCCGTCCACGCCGAGCCTGAGCCAGATGCCCCAGCCGGCGATCCAGGGCCGGGCCACGACGAATTGCATGGCGGCGCTGCCCGCGTCATAGGCCCACCACAACGGCACCGAGATCAGGAACTCGGCCAGGGTGGCGACCAGCGCCAGGTACTTGGCTTCCCGCGCGGGCCGCAGTAGCAGCGCGAGCGCCGCGACCAGCGGGACAATCAGCAGTGCTTCGAGCACCCACTCGCTGTAGTTCATCACCCTATCCCGTCACCGCCCGCAGCAGCAGCAGCGTGGCCAGCACGAAGAGGAAGATGTACGTGCCCACGTAGCCGGTTTGCAGCCGCGAGCCGATCCAGCCCAGCGCTCGCGCGAACCCCGCCGAGCCGTTCGCGCCCACGCCGTCAATGATGCCGGAGTCGATCACCTTCCAGAGCACGTTCTCGGACGTCCACATGATGGGACGGACGACCAGCGCGTCGTAGATCTCGTCCACATACCACTTGCGCAGCAGGACCTTCTGGATCCCCGTCTCCGCCGCCGCCTCACGGGCCGGCGTGAGCTGCGCCGGCTTGAGGAGCCACCACGCGCCCAGGATGCCCACCAGCGCCACCACCGTCGCGAGCCCGATCAGCACGATCTCCGTGCTCACCGCCAGATGGGTCTCCGGCAGGTAGCGCGCGCTCAGCTCCGTCACCGGCTCCATCCAGTGGTGCAGCCACTGACCACCCGGCAGCAGGTGCGGCAGGTTGAGCACGCCCGCCAAAATGCTGCCGACCGCCAGGACCGCCAGCACCCCGGTCATCACCCACGGCGCCTCGTGCAGGTGCTGCGCTTCCTTGTCGCCGGTGCGGTTCGGCCCATGGAAGGTGTAGAGCATGAGCCGGGTCATGTAGAACGCCGTGAGCAGCGCCGCGACCGCGCCCACCAGCCACAGGACGTAGAAGGCGTCGGCCTCCCGCCCGCGGGCGAAGGTCATCGCCAGAATCTCGTCCTTGGAAAAGAACCCGGAGAAGCCCGGCACCCCTGCGATGGCCAGGGTCGCGATCCACATGAAGGCCGCGGTCCACGGCATGTAGCGCCTGAGCCCACCCATGTTGCGCATGTCCTGCGCGTCCTCGTGGCTGTGCGTGGCGTGATACGCGTGGTGCAGCGCGTGGATCACACTCCCCGAGCCGAGGAACAGCAGCGCCTTGAAGAAGGCGTGCGTCGTGAGATGGAAGATGCCCGCGGCGTATGCCCCCACCCCGACGCCCATGAACATGTAGCCCAGCTGGGACACGGTGGAGTACGCCAACACCTTCTTGATGTCCCACTGCTTGAGCGCGATGGTGGCGGCGAACAGCGCCGTGATCGCTCCCACGGCCGCCACGGTGAAGCTCGAGACCGGGGCCATCGCGAATAGGACATTGGCCCGGGCCACCATGTAGACGCCCGCGGTGACCATGGTCGCGGCGTGGATCAGAGCGGACACCGGCGTGGGACCCGCCATCGCGTCGGGCAGCCAGGTGTAGAGCGGGATCTGCGCCGACTTCCCGGTCGCTCCCACAAACAGCGCCAGCGTCGCCAGCGTGATCGTCGTGCCGCCCACGGCGAACGTGTGCGGCGCCGCCTCGAACACCTCGATGAACGACAGGCTCCCGACCGCGTGGAAGATGATGAACATCCCGATCAGAAAGCCCACGTCGCCGATCCGGTTCATGATGAAGGCCTTCTTACCGGCGTTGGCGAAGGCCTCGTTCTCGAACCAGAAGCCGATGAGCAGGTAGCTGCAGAGCCCGACCCCCTCCCATCCCACGAACATCACCGGGAAGTTGGCCCCCAGAATCAGCAGCAGCATGAAGAAGACGAAGAGGTTGAGGTACGCGAAGTAGCGCGCGTATCCCGGGTCCTCGCCCATGTAGCCCACGCTGAAGATGTGGATCACCATGCTGACGCCCGTCACCACCATGAGCATGACCGCCGACAGCTGATCCACCTGGAACGCCAGCTCGATTTGGAGCTGGCCCACGGGCAGCCACTCCCAGTAGCTGACCACGTAGGGCGCCCCTTCGGGCGCCCCCGCCAGCCCGAAGACGACCGACACGGCCACCAGGAATGAGAGCACCAGCACGCCCACGCCGATCGCGCTCACCGCCCGCTTGGCGTCCGGCCGGAGCAGGCTGATGGCCCCGTTTGCCAGGAACCCCAGCAGCGGGAACAGCACCACCAACCACACCCACCCGACCGATGTCGGCATCATCCCCTCAGCAGGTTGATCTCGGTGACGTTGACCGTGTCCCTATGCCGGTAGATCGCCAGCATGATGGCGAGTCCGACCGTCGCCTCGGCAGCGGCCACCGCCATCACGAAGAACACGATCACTTGCCCCTCGTGGCCCAACTGCTGCGCCAACGCCACGAAGGTCAGATTCACGGCATTGAGCATCAGCTCGATGCACATGAAGATCACGATGGCATTGCGGCGGAACAGGACCCCGGCGACGCCGAGGCTGAACAGGATCGCCGACACTGCCAGGGACGGTCCGAGGAGCACCTAGAGCCTCCTCTTCGCCAGCACGACTGCCCCCACGATCGCGGCGAGCAGCAGCACGGAAGTGACCTCAAACGGAATCAGGAAATCGCGGAACAGGGGCTCGGCGATCACGCCGACGGCACCCCGTTCCTCAGTCATCTCAAGCATCCCCTGGCTCGGCAACAGCTGCTCGCTCGGGGCGATGCGGGTCAGCACCCACAACTCCACCACCAGCAGCAGGCCGACCGCCAGCATCACCAGGCGACCCGCCCAGCCGAGCATATCGGTGCTCTGGCCGCGCAGGTTGAGGAGCATGATCACGAACAGGAACAGCACCATGATGGCGCCGGCGTACACCAGCACCTGCAAGGCGGCGATGAAGTGCGCGTCGAGCAGCACGAAGATGGCCGCCAACGCGAACAGCGTGTTGACGAGCCAGAGCGCGCTCGCCACCGGACTCCGGCGCGTGATGCAGAGGAACGCCGAGAGGAGGGCCGCCACCGCGAAGAACCAGAACACCAGTTCGATCGACGTCACGTTCATTCACCCTTGGGATCCGACGGATCCCAGAGCGAGGAGACGGGATGCGTCTGGGCACAGAGGCGCTCGAGGTCGTACACGAACCGCTCGCGCTCGTACTCCGAGTTCTCGTAATGCACCCCCACGTGGATCGCCTCCTCGGGACAGACCTCCTGGCAGTACCCGCAGAACACGCAACGGAACTCGTCGATCTCGTAGATCAGCGGGTAGCGGTGCCCCTCCTCGTCCTCTCCCGGCACCAGCTTGATGCAGTTCGCGGGGCAGATCTGGGGACACAGGCCGCAGGCGACGCACTTGGCGCGCCCCTGCTCGTCGGTCAGCATGCGATGCGTGCCCCGCCACCGCGCCGAGAGCTCCCAGGAGTCGGTGGACTTCTGCTCCGGGTACTGCATGGTCCATTTGGGCGCGATCAGGTGGCGGAACGTGAGCGCCATGCCTTTGAGCGCCGCCCGCAGGTAGCTCACCTGCTCGCCCGGCCGCTTCACCACCACGACGCCGATCGCCATTACGATGCGCTCCCTTCGCGTCGGACCGGCTGGCCACTGATCAGCCGATCACTGTCGAGGATGCGGAATACGACGAACAGGGCCACGAGGTTCACGCCAAACAGCGCCAGTCCGTACCGGGGGCCAAACGCGAGTCCCAGCTCGTCCAGCACGAGAATCGCCGTGGCCATGACCATGATGTACACGAGCACAATGGGCAGCAGCACCTTCCATCCCAGCGACATGAGCTGGTCATAGCGGAAGCGCGGCAGGGTCCAGCGCACCCAGATGTACCAGAAGACGAAGAAGAACGTCTTCCCCACGAACATGACGAGCGTGGCGAGCGACTTCAGTACGGCAGGCTCACCCTCGTCCCACGTCGTGAACGGGATATCCCAGCCACCGAAGAAGAACGTGGAGATCAGCCCGGACATCGTGATCAGCGCGCCGTATTCCGCCAAGAAGAACATGGCGAACCGCATCGAGCTGTACTCGGTATGGTAGCCGCCGACCAACTCGCTCTCGGCCTCGGGCAGGTCGAACGGCAGCCGGTTCGTCTCGGCCAGCGCCGCGACCATGAACAGGACGAAGCCCAGGGTCATCATCAGCACGAACCACAGGCTCTCCTGTTGCACCGCCACGACCCGCGTCAGGGTCACGTTTCCCACCAGCAACAGCACCACGATCAGGCTCATGCCCATCGCGATCTCATAGCTGATCATCTGCGCCGACGATCGGAGCCCGCCGAGGAAGGCGTACTTGTTGGCCTGCGACCAGCCCGCGATGACGATGCCGTACACCGCGAGGCTCGAGATCGCGAGGATGAACAGGAAGCCGACGGAGATGTCGGCCACGATCATCGGCATGGGCCCCTCGAACACGAAGCGGCCCAGGAGCGGCAGCGTGAAGTCGAACGAGAGCGGCAGCGGCGCCGCAAACGGGATCACGGCGAACAGGAGCAGGGACGGCACGAAGGCCATGGCGGGCGCGAGGAGGAAGAGCACCTTGTCGGCCTGGCCGGGCAGCGTCTCCTCCTTCACGAAGTTCTTGAGGCCGTCCGCCATCGGCTGCAGCAGACCCGCCGGTCCGACCCGATTCGGTCCCTGGCGGTTCTGGATCCAGCCCGCCACACGCCGCTCCAGCCAGGTGACGAATGCAACCCCCAGCAGCAGCACGCCAAACGCCACCGCGAGCTTGACGACGGCAACGAGGACGAACCCCTTCAGCTCTGGCGTCACCGCGACACCTCCACGGCGCTTCCCTCGCCCAGGACCACGCCCCGATAGCCGAGGCGGGAGTAGATCAGCCCTTCGAACACCGGCTCGGCCTTCGCCAGCTGCTCGAACGCCTCGCCGGCACTGCCCAGCGGCTCGCCGCGTCCGAGCTCGGCCAGCAACTCACCCAGGATCCACCACGCCGGCCGCGCCATCCCCGGCCCGACTTTCGCCTGGAGGTAGCGCTGCACCCTGCGGTCGCGGTTGACGAAGCTGCCATCCTCTTCCGCGACATTCGTGGTCGGCAGCACCACGCGCGCCGCCCGCGCGACCGCCGGCAGGATCGTCCCGAGGTAGATCACGTTGCCCGCACGCTCGAGCGCCGCGCCATCCACACCGTCGAGCGCCTCGTCCAGCACGATCACCAGCGACGCGTCGGGGATCGCCTGCACCGCCGCCTCGAACCCCTCGCGGTAGCCGAGCAGGGTCGCGCCGGCCACGTTGGGCGCCCGCTCCTCGCGCAGCGCAAGGTTCGGCACCCCGGCCAACGGCACCTCACCCGGCACCCGCTCCACGCGGTACGCGGCCGTGGCATCGAATCCGCCCACGACCTGCTGCAGCAGGTAGAGGGCCTCGTTGGACGCGCCCGGCGACGCCAGCACCACGGCCTTGCCGCCGGCTCCCTTGACCACCTGGGCGGCCCGCGCCAACGCGTGATCCCAGTCCACGGCGACGTGCTCGCCGTTCTCCCTCACGAGGGGCGCCTCGATGCGGTCGCCCCGGTTCATCCAGCGGTAATCGAGGCGCCCGTGGTCGCAGAGGAAGTACCGGTTGACCTCCACGTTGGGCCGCGGCTTGAGCCGCACCACCGCGTTGTCGCGCGTCTCGATCTCGACGTTGCACCCCTGCGAGCACCCCGTGCAGATCCCGGCGGTCTTGTCGAGCTCCCACGCGCGCGCCTTGTGCAGGAAGTCCTTGGACAGCAGGGAGCCCACCGGACAGAGGTCCACCACGTTGCCAGCCCACGGGTGGTCGAGCTCGCGATCGGGATGAACGCCGATGAAGGCGCGGTCGCCCCGCTCGCTCACGTTGATGATCGGCTCGTCGGCGACGTGATCCATGAACCGCACGCACCGCGTGCAGAGGATGCAGCGGTTCGGCACGTACAGGATGTCGCCGCCGAAGTCCTCCACCGGATTGAACCGCTTCGCGAAGGTCGGCGTGTACCGCGTGCGCGCCCGGCCTTCCTGGAACACGTAGTCCTGCAGCTCGCACTCGCCCGCCTGATCGCAAATCGGGCAGTCGAGCGGGTGGTTGATGAGGAGGAACTCGAGCACCCCCTCCCGGGCCTTCTTGGCTTGCTCCGAGTAGACGTGGACCGTCTGGCCCTGGGCGACCGGTGTGGCGCAGGAGATCGCCAGCTTCGGCATTCCCTCGACCTCGACGAGGCACATGCGGCACACGCCGGCCACGGGCAGTCCCGGATGGTAGCAGTAGTGTGGGATCAGCACACCGGCCTGCTTCGCCGCCTCGATGATCATCGTCCCCTTGGGAACGCTGACCTCGACGCCTTCGATCGTCAGAGTGACCCGTTCTGGTTCCGCCATCCCTCTCACACCGCGGCCAACAGCGGGCGGCGCGCGCCCGTGATGTAGGCCTCGAACTCGTTTCGGAACTTCTCGATCGCGCTCATCGCCACCACGGCGCACGAGTCGCTCAGCACACAGATCGTCTTGCCCGTCATCTGCTCGCCCACGTCCATCAGCAGGTCGAGATCCTTCATCTCGCCCTCGCCGGCGAGGATCTTCTGCAGGATGCGCACGGTCCAGCCCGTACCCTCGCGGCACTGCGTGCACTGGGCGCACGACTCGTGGGCATAGAAGCGGCAGGTGCGCATCGTCTGGTAAACCATGTCGGCCGTCTCATCGAACACGATCACACCGCCCGAGCCCAGCATCGTTCCGGCCTCCACACAGCCCTCGTAGTCGAGGAGACAGCCTTCCGACTCCTCCCGATTGAGGTACGGCACCGAGGAGCCGCCGGGCACGACCGCCTTGAGGGCGCCGTTCCGGACGCCTCCGCACAGATCATAGACCAGCTCCCCCAGCGGGAAGCCCATCTCGACCTCGTAATTGCCGGGCTTGTTCACCTGGCCGCACACGCTGAGCAGCTTCGTGCCGGTGCTCTTCGGGTTGGAGAGGCTCAGCGACTTGTACCACTGGCCGCCGCGCTCGATGATGTGCTTGACCGCCGTGAGCGTCTCGACGTTGTTGATCGTGGTGGGCCGACCGAACACCCCGTACGCCGCCGGGAAGGGCGGCCGAATCCGAGGGTTGCCGCGCCGGCCCTCGATCGAGTTCATCAGCGCCGTTTCTTCGCCGCAGATGTACGCCCCCGCCCCGCGGTGAATGTACATGTCGAGTTGCTTGCCGCTGCCCATCGCATTCCTACCCAGCACGCCCTTGGCGTACGCCTCGTCCAGGGCTCGCTGCATGATCGCGATCGGCTCGGTGAATTCGCCGCGAATGTAGACGTACGTCGTCTGGGCCTGAATCGCGTGGGCCGCGATCGCCGCGCCCTCGATGAGCGCGTGCGGAGTCCACCGCATGATCTCCCGGTCCTTGAAGGTACCGGGCTCCGACTCGTCGGCGTTCACGCAGAGGTAGTGGGGCCCTTTCTTCTCCTTGGGCATGAAGCCCCACTTCACGCCCGCCGGGAAGCCCGCCCCGCCGCGGCCTCGGAGTCCCGACTCCTTGACCTCGGCGATGACGGCCTGCGGATCCATCCCGAGCGCCTTCTCCAGCCCCTGATACCCGCCCCGCTTCAGCCACCCGTCGTAGGTGCGCGCTTCGGCATCGCCGAAGTGCTCGCTCAGGACGGGCGTCTCCTTGGGGTGGGGCTTATGCGGGTAGCCCATGACCCCCTCTTCCCCACACCGCGCTCACCGGTATTTCTCCAGGAGTTGTGGCACCATTTCAGGCGTCACGCCCTCGATGAAGTCTTCGTTGATCATCACGGGGGTCGCGAAGCCGCACGCCCCCAGGCACTCCACTTCGATCACGGTGTACTTGCCGTCCGCCGAGATCGCGCCCAACTCACCACACCCGGTGTGCTCCAGAAACGCCTGGACCACGTCTTCGGCCCCCACCACGTTGCAGCAGGTGGTCGTGCACACCTGAATGAAGTGCTCGCCCACCGGGTGCTGATGGTACATGGTGTAAAAGGTGACGACGCCCTTCACGTAGGCCGGGGTGAGCTTCAGGACGTCGGCCACCTCCGCCATGGCGTCGTCGGAGATCCAGCCGCGGGCGTGCTGCACCATCCACAGCGCCGGCAGGAGCCCGGCCCGCTTGGTCTCGTACCGCTCGAGGATCCGCTCGAGCTCCTTCATGCGCTCGCCCGTGAAGACGGGCTCGTGTGTGGTCGTCTCGTGCATGCGTTCCGTCGGCGTCCCCCGCCCCCTAGCGGTCGATCTCCCCCATCACGATGTCCACGCTCGCATTGATCACGATCAGGTCCGCGATCAGGTGCCCCACGGCCATCTTGGGCAGCGCCGCAAGGTTGATCAGCGACGGCGGACGGATGCGCCAGCGCACCGGCTTCGCGGTGCCGTCCGACACGAAGTAGTAACCGAGCTCGCCCTTCCCGTTCTCGATCGGAAAGTAGGTCTCTCCAGCCGGCGCCCGCACGCCCTCCATGACCTGCTTGAAGTGGAAGATCATGGCCTCCATATCGGTCATGGCCGCGTGCTTGGGCGGCAGGATGACACGGGGATCGTCCACGTTCAGCGGTCCATCGGGCAACCGCTCGAGGGCCTGCTCCAGAATGCGAACCGACTGCCGCATCTCTTCCATGCGCACGAGATAGCGGTCGTAGGAGTCGCCGTGCTCGCCGATGGGCACGTCGAACTCGTAGGTCTCGTAGTCGAGGTACGGCCGGTCCTTCCGCACGTCGTACGCCACCCCACTCGCCCGCAGCATGGGACCCGACAGCCCGTAGTTGATCGCCTCGTCGCCGCTCATGACGCCGATGCCCTGCGTGCGCGCGCACCAGATCGCGTTGCGGGTAAGGAGCCGATCCACTTCGTCCAGCGTCGCCAGCAGCGTGCGGCAGCACTCGCGCACGCCCTGTTCGAACCCGTCGGGGATATCCGCCATCATGCCCCCGACCCGGGTGAGGCTGGTGGTGAGCCGGGCGCCCGTCCACGCCTCCTGCAGATCGTAGAACTTCTCCCGCTCCTGGAAGGTCCACAGGAACGGCGTGAACGCGCCGATGTCCACCGCGGTGGTCCCCAACCACACGATGTGGGAGATGATGCGGCTGATCTCGCACGCGATCACGCGCAACACCTTGCACCGCTCGGTGATCTCGATCCCCATCAACTGTTCCGCCGCCAGTGCGAGGCCGACGTTGTTGGCCATGGGCGCGAGGTAGTCGGTACGGTCGGTCAGGGGGATGATCTGATTGTAGTGGCGGTACTCGCCGAGCTTCTCGAAGCCAGAGTGCAGATAGCCGATGTGCGGGATGACCCGGAGCACCACCTCACCGTCGAGTTCCACGACGAGGCGCAGCACGCCGTGCGTCGCCGGATGCTGCGGTCCGATGTTGAGCAGCAGGTGATCGCCGCCCATGTCCGGCTCGACCCCCCATCCCTCCGCATCGACCGCGCCCACCCCAACCGGGATGCGAGCCGGCCGCCCCTGGGTGTCCAGCCCGGTCGTCGCGAGATCGAGCTCGACTACCCGCTTCTCACCCATCGTCCTCGCTCCCCGGCAACGCCGGAATGTCTGCCCGCTCGCCCTTCTCGAGACGCTCGCGCATCTCCATCGGCAGGTCGTTGAAGGCCTCCGCGATGGAGAGCTCCTCCATGGAGTAGTGCGCCTCGGGGTTCGCGTGCAGTGCCCGGCGCACCTGCTCCGACCGGGAGAACCGGCCCCGGAGCGGGAAGTCCTTCCGCAGGGGGTAGCCCTCGGCGTAGGTCTCCCACATGAGGAGGCGCCGCAGGTCGGGGTGCTCCGCGAAGGTGACGCCGAACATGTCGAACACCTCCCGCTCCAGCCAGTCCGCCGCCCGCCAGATCGGCACCACCGAGTCGACCTCCAGCGCCCCGTCCTTGGGCAGCTCCACCTTGACCCGCAGATCCACCTTGCGCCCGAGCGAGCGGAGCTCGTAGACGACCTCCAGCGGCCGCTCCAGATCCCGGTATTCGACCGCCGTCACGTCCACCAGATAGTTGTACTCCTCGCCGGGCGTCTCCTTGAGCCACCGGAGCACCTCCCGCAGGGCCGACGGCGCGACGTACACGATGGTGGCACCGCAGGAAACGGTGGCGCGCCCGATCTTCTCGCCGAAGGCGCGTCTGAGTGACTCGACGGAAGGATTCACGGAGCCGTTACGCCGAGCGCGTCTGGTGGACCGAGTTGCCGAACGGCTCTGACAGCTCGTCGAGGAGCCCTGGCGGGATGCGCAGGGCGCCGGGCTCCAGGGACCGCTCGACCCGGATGGTCGGGTCGGCGAGCGTCTCGCCCTTGATCTTCTTGTGCAGCATGAGGATGCCGTACAGCAGCCCCTCGGGCCGGGGCGGACAGCCCGGGACGTAGACGTCCACCGGGACCACGGTATCGATGCCCTGCACCATGGCGTAGGTGTCGAAGATCCCGCCGGACGATGCGCACGCACCCATGGAGATGACCCACTTGGGCTGCGGCATCTGGTCGTAGATCCGGCGGATCACCGGCGCCAGCTTGAATGGGAGCCGCCCGGCACACAGCAGCACGTCGGCCTGCCGTGGCGTGTAGCCCAGGCGCTCCATACCGAAGCGGGCAATGTCGAAGCGGCTGGCCGCCGTGGCCATGAACTCGATCGCGCAACAGGCGGTGCCGAAGGGCATCGGCCAGAGGCTGTTCGAGCGCGCCCAGTTGATGAGGAAGTCCAGCCGAGTGGTCACCCAGTTGGGCGACACCTGAGACACGATCGTGGAACCCGTTCCTCCCCCCACCTTCTCGGTCAATGCCATTCGAGCGCCCCACGCTTCCACGCGTAGATGTAGCCGACGAAGAGGATCACTACGAAGATCAACATCTCGATGAGCCCGAAGAGCCCCAGCTGCCGGAACGCCACCCCCCACGGAATCAGGAACACCGTCTCGATGTCGAACACGATGAACAGCATCGCCACGAGGTAGAACTTGACGCTGAACCGGTCGCGCACGCCGCCCAGGGGGGGCATGCCCGATTCATACGGGGTGAGCTTGACGGGGGTCGGACGGGCTCGGGGGTAGAGGTGCGACAGGACGATAATGCCGGCGGCGCTTACGACGACAAGGACGATCAGCAGGAAGAGCGGAATGTATTCCTGAAGCACCGATCTATACGCTCGTGAAACACGTTCACGTTCAACGGATTAACGGGCTCCAAGTTACCCACGGTAACAAACCAGTGTCAAGCAAGCCTAAGCTGGCGCGGGGGAGCGCCTTACGTATCTTATGGGTCGCGCCCCTCCGGCAGGGCAGCGGTACGACCCCCAATGCCGGACAACCCGGAAGGAAGGTGCATGTCGATCAAGTCCGATCGCTGGATCCGCCGCATGGCGCAGGACCACAAGATGATCGAGCCGTACGCCGAGGCCCAGGTGCGGCAGGGCGTCATCAGCTTCGGCGTCTCCTCGTACGGCTACGACATGCGCGTCGGGCCGGAATTCCACATCTTTACCAACGTGCACTCGCCCGTGGTGGACCCGAAGGCGTTCGACTCTCGGTCGTTTGTCGAGTGGGAGGGCGATGTCTGCATCATCCCGCCCAACTCGTTCGCCCTCGCCCGATCGGTGGAGTACTTTCGCATCCCGCGCAATGTGCTCACCATCTGTGTCGGCAAGAGCACGTACGCCCGCTGCGGCATCATCACCAACGTGACGCCCTTCGAGCCCGAGTGGGAGGGGCACGTCACGCTGGAGATCTCGAACACGACACCCCTGCCGGCAAAGATCTATGCCAACGAGGGGATCGCCCAGGTCTTGTTCTTCGAGGCCGACGCCGATGACGTGTGCGAGGTGTCCTACGGAGACCGGAAGGGCAAGTACCAGGCACAGCGGGGCGTGACACTCCCCAAGATCTGACGCAGGCGCCATGGCCCTCGTTCGCTGTCCGATCCATAAGATACCGTATAACGACGAGAACCCTCGTGGTTGTCCGGCCTGCGCCACGGAGAAGGAAGGCGCGGGGGAATCGGCCATCATGCGGGAGCTGGCTCGCATGTCGCGGACGCCGCGGCGCCCCGCCGAGCCCCCACTACCGCCATACGGCACGAACGACACGCCTCCGCCCGAGATCGAGGAGCCGACGGATGAGGAGGTCGCGGCCCTGGTCTTCGAGGAGGCACCCACGACGGCGCTCGATGTGCTGCGGGAGCACCGGTGGCTCGTGGTCGGCGCCCTCGCAATCGCGGCGCTGGCAGTCGTCCTGGTCTGGTTGTCCCGGCCCAATTTCCTCGAGCAGCCCGACCCGCCGCGGGTAGGCGGGGACGTCCGTCCCTTCCCGATCGATCCCGACGCCCCCATGAACATGGTCTTCGGACTGCTGGGCGCGCAGGCACCTCATCCCGTCCCTGCGGACCAACGCCTGGCCCGGTATTCCTACGGCACCGACATCCAGATCGATGCCCTCAATCAGATCGTGTACGCCATCACCATCGCGGTGCCGAACCGGAGCTGGCGCGGCCTCCAGGTCGGCATGCCGGAGCGCAATGCCGCCGGCACACTTGCGCTCCTGGGCACCCCGCGGGACACCACCGGCCGCGTGAGAGAAACCCCGATCGAGGTCCGCGGATTCACCGTGTATCCATCGCTCGACGAGCGGCCGCTCCGGGTGCTGCGGGCGGAGGTCCGGCCTCCCAATGGCTGCTACGACGTGCTCGTGGACCTCAAGCCGCGGGCGGTGGGAATCCTGCTGGAAGACGGCCGACGCTACGCCGCAGTGGGACGGGGCGAGGCCGAGCCGGAATGGGTCGTCACCCGAATACGCATCGTGAACCGCGCAATCCGCGGGCCCTACGCCGCGGGGATCGCCTGCTAGGGAGGGTGTGTCTATGACCGACGCGACGCCAACCGATCAATCCTGGCCGGCCTGGAAGCTGGCTCTGCGCGTGATCGACGAGCCGGCCGAGGCGTTCCGCCAGCTCGCAGGGCGCCCTCAAGTGCTCATCCCCATCATCCTGCTCATCATCACGGCAGCGTTCGTGGGGATCGCCACGCCCGCCGCGACGCTACAGGACCAGGCGCAGCGCCGGGTCGAAGCGGTGGAGCAGCGCAATCCCAACCTCGACGAGGAAGCCCGCGCCCGGATGCAGCAGCAGGTCGAAGGGGCCTCGAGCATGACCAGCCGCGCGATCATCTTCGTGGCCGGCTCGATCCTCGGCCTCATCGCCCTCGTCGTGGTGGCCTCCGTGCTGATGCTGATCTTCGGCGCGCAGACGGCGGATGCTCTGAAGTTCAAGGACGAGTTCGCGATCACGACCCACGCCTACGTACCACAGCTGCTGGGCGCGGTGCTCCTGGTCCTGTTGGCGATCTTCGGCCTCGAGAATCTGCAGCTCACCCTCGGCTTCCTGTTCGATGAAGATTCGTCGTCTTTCCTCTATAACCTGGCAAACCAGTTCGGGCTGTTCGGGGCGTGGAACATCTACCTGTTGGCCCTGGGCAATCAGATCCGGATCGGCGCCAAGGGGATCGGCGGACCGCTGGCCGTGGTCGGCGGGTTGTGGGTGCTGGTGAACCTCGCCTTTGCGGCGGCCGCGACGTTCTTCGGGGGGTTGGCGGGTTAGCCACCCCGCCCCGTACCACCCCGGGGCACAGGAAACGGAACGGGGAACGGCACCGTAGCGGCGTGCGGTTCC
>Ga0209536_100006540_pt1 | contig 17784 bp, 16 predicted proteins | sample DeeMarSeWOR28_12_FD_187461 | JGI IMG/M metagenome (GOLD analysis project Ga0209536, IMG submission 187461) | Marine sediment microbial communities from White Oak River estuary, North Carolina - WOR-2-8_12 (SPAdes) (version 2) | ecosystem: Environmental > Aquatic > Marine > Intertidal zone >... | reverse complement strand
GCAAGAGGAACCTCCGCGCGTGTGACGACTTCCTCTTTGACCCCGCCGAAATCGATCCAGGCCATCTTAATGCTCCTTCGATGAATGATGTGTCCGTTCCAGGCGCTGACCGCTCGGTGCCGGTGGCCGGATTGCCTCCAGGACGGCCTCGGTCATGTCCTCCAGGTTCATCGTACCGCCGAGATCGGCGGTTCTGCACCCTTCGTTGAAGACGCGATCGACCGCGTCCTCGATTTGCCGGGCTTCAGGCTCCATCCCCAGACTGTGGCGCAGCAGGAGTGCGGCACTCAGGATCGCCCCGATGGGATTGGCCTTACCGGTTCCTGCGATGTCCGGTGCCGATCCATGGACCGGCTCATAGAGACCGGGCCCGCCGTCTCCCAGCGAGGCCGACGGGAGCATGCCGAGGGAGCCGGTGAGAACACCAGCCTCGTCGGTCAGAATGTCGCCGAACATATTTTCGGTAACCAAAACGTCAAACGCTGCCGGAGAAGTGATCAACCGCATCGAGGCCGTGTCCACAAGGAGATGGTCGAGGCGTACCGTGGGGAATTCTGATGCCACGGCAGTGGCAGTCTCGCGCCAGAGGCGGGAGGTTTCGAGAACATTGGCTTTGTCCACCGAGGTGACCGTGGCGCGGCGTGTGGTTGCCAGACGGAAGGCGAGCCGCATCACTCTGCGGATCTCCTCTGTCGTATAGACCACGGTGTCGACGGCACGTACCCCCTGGGGAGTTTCTTCCCGGAAGCGCGGCTGGCCAAAGTACACTCCGCCGGTCAGTTCGCGGACCACCAGAATGTCCACGCCGCGCAGGCGCTCCGGCCTCAGGGGCGAGACGCTCAGCAGCGATGCCTGGGTGCGCACCGGCCGCAGGTTGGCGTAGACTGCGAGACCTTTGCGCAGCGCGAGAAGGCCCTGCTCGGGCCGAAGTGCTGCCGGCACCCCATCCCAGGACGGCCCTCCGACGGCACCCAGGAAGACGGCGTCTGCCCGGCGGCATGCCTCGAGGACCTCCTCTGTGAGAGGCGCGCCGTGGCGATCCAGCGAAGAGCCTCCGACGGCATGGTGGTTGACCTCCAGGCGGTGCCCCGCCTCGGCAGCCACACGGCCCAGCACGCGCAGGGCAGCATCGGTCACCTCCGGACCGATCCCGTCTCCCGGCAAGGCGACAACGGTGATGGTCATGATGGAACCTCGGCTTTATGTCGTCGTTCGAACGTCTCGATCTCCCTCTGAAAGCGGAGAATATACCCAAGCTCGTCCACACCGTGCAGGAGACACTGGCGCGCAAACGGCTCGATCGAGAACATCACCGCAGTGTCGGCCCACTCGAGCTGCTGGTCCTCAAGCGAAATCGAAATCAGGATGGACGGGTCGGCCTTCACGGCTTCCGCAATCGTGGCGGTCTCATCACTGTCAAGCTGGATGGGTAGGAGGCCGTTCTTGAGTGCATTGCCGCGAAAGATGTCCGCAAACGACGGGGCAATCACAGCGCGGAAGCCAAAATCGACGAGTGCCCAGGCGGCATGCTCGCGGGATGAGCCGCAGCCGAAATTCTTCCCCGCCAGCAAAATCTGCGCACCCTCGATGCCGGGGGCGTTTAAGGGGAACCCCTTGCGAGGAGATCCGGCTTGATCGAACCGCAGATCCGCAAAGAGGTGGGCACCGAGCCCGGTCCGTCCCGTTCCGGTCAGGAACCGAGCGGGAATGATCTGGTCGGTGTCAACATCATTCATCGGAAGATGAACCGCCCGGCTCTGGAGGGTCTTGAACGGTGCTGCCATGCCTACCTTCCGTTGAGGATGGTTCGTACGTCAGTGATGACTCCCGTGACAGCGGCAGCAGCCGCCGTCAGGGGGGATGCCAGGAAGGTCCGCCCGCCAGGCCCCTGGCGGCCTTCGAAGTTACGGTTGCTCGTGCTCACCGCGTACTGGCCCTCGCCCAGGCGGTCCCCGTTCATCGCGATGCACATCGAGCAGCCAGATTCCCGCCACTCCGCTCCGGCAGAGCGGAACACCGCGTCCAGCCCTTCCTCCTCGGCGGCACGTTTGACCTGCTGGGAGCCGGGAACGACCAGCGCACGCACGCCGGGCGCAACCGTTCGGTGCTTCATAAGAGAAGCGGCAAGCCGCAGGTCGGACAACCGGGAATTGGTGCAGCTCCCTATGAAGACGACATCGACTGGGTGCCCCAGCAGTGGGCGGCCGGGTGCAAGCCCCATGTACTCGAGTGCGCGCGCCGACGCCCGTCGTGTGTCCTCATCGACGAGCGCTGCGGGATCCGGCACCGGTGCAGTGACCGGGATCCCCATGCCGGGGTTCGTCCCGTAGGTGATCATGGGCTCGAGTGTCGTGGCATCGAGGGTGACCGAGGCGTCGTAGGCGGCGCCCTCATCCGACGGGAGTCTCCGCCAGCGCTCCACGGCCCGATCGAAGGCCGCGCCGCCCGGGGCGGATGGTCGTCCGGCAAGATACTCGAAGGTCACGTCGTCCGGGGCGATCATTCCCGCACGCGCGCCCCCTTCGATCGACATGTTACAGATCGTCATCCGCTCCTCCATCGAGAGCCCCCGAATGGCCCCGCCGCGATACTCGAAGACATGTCCTGTCCCTCCGGCCACACCGACCTTTGCTAGAAGCGCGAGAATGATGTCCTTTGCACTGACCCCGCGGGAGAGCGACCCGTCGATGCGGACCTCGAAGGTCTTCGGCTTCCGCTGCAGCACACACTGCGTGGCCAGAACATGCTCCACCTCGGTAGTGCCGATCCCAAAGGCGAGGGCACCGAAAGCCCCGTGTGTGGAGGTGTGACTGTCACCGCAGACGATGGTCATCCCCGGGTGCGTGCGCCCGAGTTCGGGGCCGATGACGTGCACAATGCCGCGCGCCTGATCGCCCAGTCCATGGAAGGGAATGGCAAACTCACGGACGTTTCTCCCCAGCGTGCGGATCTGCTCGGCCGCCAGAGGATCGGCTTCCTCCAGGCCGCTCCCGGAGGTCGGGATGCTGTGGTCGACCGTGGCGAGCGTTCGCTCTGGTCGACGGACACGGAGTCCCCGACGCCGCAGCCCCTCGAACGCCTGGGGTGAGGTCACCTCGTGCACAAGATGGAGGTCGATATAGAGCAATGAAGGTGCGCCGGCCTCCTCGCGGACGAGGTGGCGTTCCCAGATTTTCTCAAAGAGCGTACGGGGTCGAGGGGCCGCGCTGAGCATCGGTTATGCCTCCTGCGTCTTTTCCGCGGAGAACGCCTCGGGGACCTGCGTTGTGGGGGGGAGGTGCTTTCCCCGACGTGAGGCAGCGGCACGATTCAGGGCGCCGAGATAGGCCATCACGCTTCCTGTCACGATATCCGTGCTGGCGGCCCTGCCATTGAAGAGGACACCGTCAAACTCCACGCGCACGAACGCCTCCCCGATGGTGTCGTGCCCGAGGCTCACCGACTTGAGAGAGTATTCTGTTAGCTTGCCGATCACCCCCGTGATGCGCTCGATTGCGCGGTAGGCTGCATCGACCGGACCGTCGCCGGTGGCGGAGTCCACGAAGCGCTGTGTCCCCTGGCGGAGTTCGACGGTGGCGGTCGGCCGGACGCTCGTCCCCGTGCTGACCTGCAATCCCTCCAGATGATAGTGCTCCTCGGTTCCGTAGGCTCGGTCCTCGAGGATCGCCAGAAGCTCCTCGTCGTAGATCTCCTTCTTCTTGTCGGCGATTGCACAGAAGCGCTCATAGACCCGCCCGAGCTCCTCGCCAGCCAGCGCGTAGCCAAGCTGTTCGTAGCGTGTCTTGAGAGCGTGACGACCGGAATGTTTCCCGAGGACTAGCGTGCTGTGCCGGATGCCCACAGACTGGGGAGTCATGATCTCGTAGGTGAGTGCGCTCTTCAGGACTCCGTCCTGATGAATACCCGCTTCGTGGGCAAAGGCGTTGGCTCCCACAATGGCCTTGTTCCGCTGGACAAGCATGCCGGTGAGGCTGCTCAGAAGCCTGCTGGACCGGTAGATCTCCTCTGTCTTGATGCCCGTCGTGAGCCCCAGGTGCTCATGGCGTGTGGTAATTGCCATGACGATTTCCTCGAGGGCAGCGTTGCCGGCCCGCTCCCCGATGCCGTTAACGGTGCACTCCACCTGGCGTACACCGGCGGCAACGGCGGCCAGGGAATTGCCGACCGCCAGGCCGAGATCGTTGTGGCAGTGTGCACTGAGCACTGCCCTGCCGATATTGGGGACACGGCGGCAGATCTGGCGGAACATCTCGGCGTATTCGTCCGGGACGGCGTAGCCGACGGTGTCCGGGAGGTTGATCGTTGAAGCGCCGGCATGAATGGCCGCCTCGACGATGGTGCAGAGGAAGTCGATGTCCGAGCGCGAAGCGTCCTCACAGGAAAACTCCACGTCGTCGCAGAGGGAGCGCGCATAGCGAACGGCTGCCACCGCATCCTGCACGACCTGCTCCCGCGTCTTGTGCAGCTTGTGGGTCATATGGATGTCGGAGGTGGCAATGAAGGTGTGAATCCGAGGGCGCGCCGCGTGACGAATCGCCTCCCAAGCGCGATCGATGTCGGCCTTCACCGCGCGCGCCAGGGCCGCCACGGTGCACTCACGGACGATACCGGCGATTTCTCGAACTCCCTCGAAGTCCCCCGGCGAGGCGATGGGAAAGCCCGCCTCGATCACATCCACACGGAGCTGCTCGAGCTGGCGCGCCAGGCGCAGCTTCTCTTCCCTGTTCATGCTGCAGCCGGGAGACTGCTCTCCGTCGCGGAGCGTCGTGTCGAAGATCAGTACACGCGTATCCATGGGAAACTCCTTCCAGTTACACGAGTTTGCCGTCAAGGGCGGCGAGCTTGCGGACCATCTCCATCAGCGCTGCAAACTGCTCGGGGAGCAGAGACTGTGCCCCATCGGAAAACGCCTCTTCCGGATTGGGGTGGACCTCCACGATGAGGCCGTCCGCACCGGCGGCCACGGCTGCCCGCGCGACTGGCGTGACCAGCGAACGGACCCCCGTCCCGTGACTGGGGTCGAGGATGACCGGGAGGTGGCTGAGCTCATGGAGTGCCGGGACCGCCGAGATGTCGCACGTGTTGCGGGTGTAGTCTTCGAAGGTGCGAATGCCGCGTTCGCAGAGGATGACCTCATAGTTCCCCTGAGACATGATGTACTCGGCCGAGAGCAGGAGATCCTTCAACGTGCTTGCCATGCCCCGCTTCAGAAGCACGGGCTTGCGCACCGTCCCCACCTCCTTCAGCAGGGAGAAATTCTGCATGTTGCGCGCACCGACCTGCAGGATGTCCGCATACTGGGCAACCAGCGGAACATCGGTCGGCGTGATCACCTCGGTGATGACAAACAACCCCGTGCGCTCCCGGGCTTCGGCCAGCAGCGCAAGCCCTTCTTCGGCCAGGCCCTGAAAGCTGTAGGGAGAACTGCGCGGCTTGTAGGCGCCACCACGCAGAACGCGCGCCCCTGCAGCGCGGACCGCATCGGCGCTCTGGAGGATCTGCTCGCGGCTCTCGACCGAGCACGGACCTGCCATCACCGTGATGCGGTGGTTGCCGATCTCGAGATCCTCCTGCCCGGGAAGGGTCCCCTTCAGCACGATGCGGCTCCTCTCGGTCCTCCACTCCACTCCGGCTAGCTTGTACGGTCGGAGGATGGGGACGACGCTCTCGACGCCCTCAAGCACCTCAAGGGATTGCAGGCGGGATTTGCCCCGTTCGTCGCCAACGCAGGCAATGACGGTGCGCTGTTCCCCGTAAATAGGGTGGATCTGGTACCCGAGCTCGCGGACGCGCTCAAACACGTGGTCGACCTGGGGCCGGGTCGCGTCCGGCTTCATGACGATGATCATCTCACACCTCGCCCTGGAACTCCCGCTTGAGGGCCACCCGGCCGGTCCGGGCAAGTTCCCGGATCGTGAACGGCTTGAGCATCTTTATGATGGCGTCCACCTTCTGTTGGCTTCCCGTCGCTTCCAGGGTCAGCGTCCGCGGACTGATGTCGACGACCTTGGCGCGGAAGATCTCGGCGATCTGCATGATCTCCGGCCGCGTCTCCGGTGTGGAACTGATCTTGGCCAGCACCAGCTCGCGCTCAACGAAACTGTCGAAGGTCAGATCGACAACTTTGATGGTGTTGATGAGCTTGTTGAGCTGCTTGATGATCTGCTCGATGATCTGATCGTCCCCCCGTGTCACAATCGTCATGCGGGAGACCGACGGCTCCTCGGTGGGACCGACGGACATGCTGTCGATATTGTACCCCTTCGCGGCGAACAGCCCCGCGATCCGGGTGAAGGCGCCGAATGTGTTCTCCACCAGAATGGAGATTGTGTGCCGTTTGTCCCGCGCTTCCGGAGGCGGCGCTGCGCGCCTGCTAGAGGCGGTGGGGTTCGCTGACATGCTGCTCGACCTCCTTCCTCTGCTCAATGGGTCTCCCCTTGTGGAGGAGGATGGTAGATGATTCGCTGTCCGAGGGCGCCGCATCCCCCGGCACCGGCTCGGGCGTATCGAGCATCTCTTGCACCGACTGTCCGGCGGGGATCATCGGGTACACGTTGTCCTCTTTGGCGACGACGAACTCGATCAGCATGGGGCCGTCGGTGTGCTCGAGTGCGCGGCGAATTGCGGGCTCGACTTCCTCGGTCCGACTGGCGCGCATGGCGGGGATGCCGAAGGCCTCCGCCAGCTTCACGAAGTCCGGATTCGCCAACTCCACCTGGCTGTAGCGGCGCCGCCAGAAGAGCTCCTGCCACTGCCGAACCATGCCCAGGAACCCGTTGTTGATGACGACGATCTTCAGCGGGAGTCGGTGCTCCGCGATCGTGGCCAGCTCCTGGAGGTTCATCTGAAAGCCCCCGTCCCCACTGATGGAGATGACCGGGAGATCCTTCCGACCGAACGCGGCTCCCATGGCGGCCGGCAGGGAGAATCCCATTGTGCCCAGCCCCCCCGAGGTGATGTGCGAGCGAGGGTGAACCCAGGTGAAAAATTGCGCGGCCCACATCTGATGCTGACCGACATCGGTGACGACAACGGCGTCTCCACGACTCACCTCGCCAAGCTTCTGAATCACATACTGTGCACGAATCTGATCACCCTGGCGGTAGCGCAGGGGATGCTCGTTCTTCCACTGTTCAATGGTCGCAAGCCAGTCTTTCGTGTCCAGGGGCTCAACGGAGTCGATGAGCCGCGCCAGCACCCGCTTGACATCCCCCACAATCGGCACGTCGACCCTAACATTCTTGCTGATGGCGGCGGGGTCGATGTCGATGTGGATCACGGCCGCCTCCGGTGCAAACTGCTCCACGTTGCCGGTCACGCGGTCGTCGAACCGGGCACCCACCGAGATCAGGACGTCACAATAGTTGACCGCGACGTTCGAGTACCAGGTTCCGTGCATGCCGAGCATGCCGAGCGAGAGGGGATCGGTCTCGGGGAAGGCCCCCATGCCGTGCAGCGTGGTCGTGACCGGGCAGTGGAGCTTGCGGGCTAGCGCCGTGAGCTCGGGAGCCCCATCCGAGAGGATGGTGCCGCCGCCAACGTAGAGAACGGGGCGCCGGGCGCGGTTGATCAACTCGGCGGCCTTGCGTATCTGCTTCAGGTGTCCGTCTACCACCGGGATGTAGGTGCGGAGCGAGATCTCACGCGGGTAATTGAACTGGGTTTTCTGCGCCATAACATCCTTCGGAAGATCCACCAGAACCGGTCCGGGCCGTCCGCTCGAGGCGATGTAGAAGGCTTCCTTGATGATGCGGGCGAGTTCACTGACCTCCCGAACCAGGTAGTTGTGCTTGGTCACGGCACGGGTGATGCCCACGATGTCCGCCTCCTGGAATGCGTCGTTGCCGATGAGGCGCAACGGGACCTGCCCGGTGAATACCACCAGCGGGATGGAATCCATGAAGGCGTCGGCAATTCCGGTCACCGTGTTGGTCGCCCCGGGTCCCGAGGTCACCAACACCACCCCCGTCTTGCCGGTGGCTTTGGCGTATCCCTCCGCAGCATGCGTCGCCCCCTGCTCGTGGCGCGTGAGGACGTGCTTGATGTTCGAGATGTCCCGCAGCGCATCATAGACGCCAATGGTGGCGCCCCCGGGGTATCCGAAGACCACTTCCACCTGTTCCTCGATGAGGCAGCGGACAAAGATCTCAGCTCCCGTCATCGTCTTCGCCGGATGGTGCCCGCTCTTCTCTGCCGCCTGTGGTGCCATGGTGCTTCCTCGCTTGTGTGTGGTGGATCAGTTCTCGTCATCGGTAACCGCCCCGGTGCTGCTGCTGGAGACGGTGCGTGCATACTTGGCCAGCACTCCCCGGGTGTAGCGGGGGGGAGGGGCAGTCCACCGGGCGCGCCGTGCGTCAAGTTCTGCATCGTCGACATGCAGGTGAAGGGCGCCGCGATAGGCATCAATGGTGATCGCATCACCGTCCTGAACAAGCGCGAGCGGTCCGCCGACAACCGCCTCCGGCGATGCATGGCCGACCACCATGCCGTAGGTCCCCCCGGAGAACCTCCCGTCGGTAATTAGCCCGACACTCTCGCCAAGGCCCGCACCGATCAGTGCGGAGGTGGGAGCAAGCATCTCGCGCATTCCGGGACCCCCGCGGGGTCCCTCGTATCGAATGACCAGTATCTCTCCCGGCCGGACCGTCCGCTCGAGAATCGCCTGCAGGCAGGACTCCTCCGAGTCGAATGTGCGGGCTGGCCCGGTGATCGTTGGCTTCTTAATGCCAGTGATCTTTGCAACGGCCCCCTCCGGGGCCAGATTGCCCCGGAGCACGGCGATGTGCCCCTGGGGGTAGAGAGGCGCGCTCCATGGGCGAATGACATCCTGGCCTCGAGGTGGGTCGGAGGGGACGCCCTGGAGGATCTCGCCCACCGTTTTGCCGGTGATGGACAATGCCTCTGGGTGCAGGAGATCGTGGTCCAGCAGCATCCTCATGACCTGCGGCACACCGCCTGCCCGATGGAAGTCGGTCGTGACGAAGCGCCCGGAAGGCTTGAGGTCGCACAGGACCGGTGTCCGGACACGAAGCCGTTCGAAGTCGTCAATATCGACCGAGACTTCGGCCGCCCGCGCGATTGCCAGGAGGTGGAGCACGGCATTGGTCGAGCCTCCCACGGCCATCACCACGGCGATTGCATTTTCGAAGGCCTTCCGGGTCAAGAGCTGGCGAGGGAGAATCCTGCGTCGCACTGCCTCGACAAGCACCTCGGCCGAGGCTGCGGAGCTCTCTGCCTTCTCGGCATCCTCGGCAGCCATCGTTGATGACCCCGGCAGGGCAAATCCCATAGCTTCGATGACCGATGACATGGTGTTCGCCGTGTACATACCGCCACAGGATCCGGCACCCGGACAGGCGTGGCGCTCGACCTCCAGGAGCTCACGCTCGGAGATCTTCCCGGCGCTGTACTCGCCGACCGCCTCGAATGCACTGACGATCGTGAGATCTCTCCCGTTGAGATGTCCGGGTTTGATGGTGCCCCCGTAGACGAAGATCGCCGGGATGTTCAGGCGCGCGATCGCGATCATGGCCCCCGGCATGTTCTTGTCGCAGCCGCCGATGGCCAGGAGGCCGTCCATGCACTGCGCGTTGCAGACCGTTTCGATGGAGTCGGCGATGATCTCGCGGGAGACAAGAGAGAACTTCATCCCCTCGGTGCCCATCGAGATGCCATCGCTTACGGTGATGGTACCGAAGACCTGCGGCATGGCGCCGGCCCGGCGGATCCCGTCGGAGGCTCGCTCTGCCAGAAGGTTCAGCCCGAGGTTGCAGGGGGTGAGATTGCTGTAGGCGTTGGCGATGCCGATGATGGGTTTCTGGAAGTCCCCTTCGCCAAAGCCCACGGCGCGGAGCATCGCTCGGTTCGGTGTTCGCTCGACGCCGGCGGTGATCGCCGAGCTGCGCAGCGGTTTTGAATTGTTCTCCATGTCACTCCTGTCCCGTCGGACGTTTGAATCCATCCGCCAGAGGAGAACCTTCCGAGATGCCCTGTTGGGATGTTGTGGGGGACTGGGGGGGTTAGCCTCTGGCGGTCCGGCTAGCGAAGCAGTAGCAGGCCGACCATCGCCAGTAGGCTAAGGTGCAGCAGGATAAACAGGAATCCAGGGAACACAATGGCCGTCGCCGGAGCGGCGATGGCGCCGTTCCCGGGGCGTACAATGCTATGGCCGTAGTGTTCCATGCGGACAATGAACTCAGTGCATTCAATATACTGAATCGCACCACCGAGTCAAGGGGAGTGCCGCAGTTTTTTGCGTGAGCGCCAGCGCCCGCCCTTGCGCTTTGGGCGGCCATCCCCTATGGTTCTGATGGGGGTGCACGAAAGTCGTCAATTCTGCGAAACGGGGCAGATACGAGGCCGGGCCGGACCCGCGGTGGCTCCGGGGGGGGAAGCCGTCGAGACGAGACACCAAGAGAAGGAACACGCCATGAACTCCTCCCCAGCGCCCGCTTCTGATTCGCCGGGGCGAGGCCGCCGGATGCTCCCCCCCCGCTATTTCGCGGCCGCTCTGGTCGCCATGCTGGTCCTTGCGCTAGTTCTTCCGGGTGCCCGGCTGATCCCCTTCCCCTGGAATCTCCTGGGCCTCATCCCCCTCATTCTGGGTGCGGCGATGAACGTTGTTGCCGACAGGCAGTTCAAGCAGGCCGGCACAACCGTCAAGCCCTTCGCGACCTCCTCCACGCTGGTGACCGATGGGGTCTTTCGCTTCACCCGGAACCCGATGTACCTCGGCATGGTGTCAAGTCTCGCCGGTGTTGCAGTGCTCCTTCGTGAACTCTCCCCCTGGGTTGTCGTGCCGCTGTTTGCCGCGTTGATGCAACGGGTGTTCGTCCGCTCGGAGGAGCGACTGCTCGAGGGCCGATTCGAAGAGGAGTGGCGCTCCTATGCCTCACGCGTCCGGCAATGGATATGAGACGACGCAGGAGTATTCTCCCGGCGCCTACCCTTGCCACCGTGGCTCTGCTCAGCCTGGGAGGAGGCACCCTCGTGCAGCAACACGACGTGCGGGATGATCCCCTCGCACCGTGGCGTTGTAAGAACAGGCTCCTTCTTCTCTGCGTGCCGGGGGAGGGGGATGCTCGCACCGAGTCCTTTCGCCATGCCGCGAAGCGGCACGAGAGGGAGATTGTCGAGCGGGATCTGCAGGTCTTCGTATTGGTCAACGAGGGGACGAGCACCCTCGGGGACTCCATCCTTGACCAACGGACTGCACGGGAGTTGCGACGGTGCCTCGAGGCCACGGCATCGGACACTGTCCTGATCCTTGTGGGCAAAGACGGAGGCGTGAAATACCGCGGCGGTGCCACGACGGAGCTCCGGCAGATCCTCGATCTCATTGACACGATGCCGATGCGGCAGCGGGAGGTGAACGAGCGGGACCGTGATCCCGACAAAGACTAGCGCAGGTTCTGCGGTCCTGCACGCCGGCGGTATTCCCGGATCCCATACAGCATCACTGCCACGGCAGTTCCCACGTTGAGCGGGCCGGTATCCCTGTCCATCGGTAGGCGCACGCGGAGCGCGCACAGGGAGAGGGGATCGGGGGAGACTCCGCGCTGCTCGTTTCCGACGATCACGCACACGTTCCCTCCAAATCCCGCCTCCTCGAGCAGAATCGTGGCGCCGGCATCGGCGGAGATCAAGCGTGTTCCGAAACTGCCGACGAGCGCACTCAGCATCGTGCTGAGCAAGGGGGGATGAACAATGGGGAGGCAGAAGACGGCTCCCAACGAGGTGCGCATAGCGCGGCGCAGATAGAGGCTGGCCGAGGTTTCGCCCACAATTACCGCGCTAGCACCCAGCCCTGCGGCGTTGCGTACCACCACGCCGACGTTTTCGGCATGATGGAGTGCGTCCTGTGCCACACGTACATGGGCAGAAGGAAGCGAGCGAAGGTCAGGCTCAGCGTGGAGTCGAGGAGCCGTCGGACAACTTTTTCGCCCTCGGGCACAAAGACGCCTTGGTGACGGTGCTCGAGCGGGCGACGAAGAGTCCGGCAGGGCTGGAGGCCCACGTGTTCGAGAATGCCGATTCGGTGGACGTTGATCATTGGATGCTGGCGCGCTCGCTAGGTCGGATCAAGGCCTCTTCTGTTGGATCCGGCCAGGTGATTCCTTGTAAAGAATGCCTCGGTGGGTTCCGCTCACCACTAGGAGGAGGCATCTACACCAGGCCCGCGTAACATCCTTCGGGAAGCGAAAGAACTCAAGAGTGTATGCCTTGCCTCTGAAAGGTGTCTTTTGCAGATTGTGTGTGTGACTCCCACCTCAACAAGTTCGCGCGGTTTCTCCCGGCGTATGTTTCTTGCCTCCCTCCTGGGCGTCTCCTTCCCGGCGCTGGCTGCTGGCGAGGAACGCCGACCGAGGCAGATCAAGGCTTCGGCCATACTCACCTCAGACCCCGTCCGCCCCGATCCTGCCTCATGGATGGATACGATGTTGACGGCCTCCTGGCTAGGGCATTCGACTGTACTGCTTAACATGTTCGGGACACGGGTGCTGACTGATCCGGTTTTCACCGGCCAGGTGGGTATCAATGTCCTGGGGATGTTCGTCATTGGCCCCAAGCGGGTCTCGGCCCCGGCGCTCTCGCTGGGGGAACTTCCAGCAATCGACGTGGTCCTTATCTCGCATGCGCATATGGACCATATGGATCTTCGAACCATCGAGCAGCTGGACAGGAACCTGACGCTGATCCTGCCGGCGGGCACGGCAGACCTGGTCGAGGGGATGGGCTTCGCCGATGTGCGGGAGCTCGATTGGGGAGAGGCGACCGAGTGTGCGGGAATGCGAATCGAGGCCATTGAGGTCAACCACATCGGATGGCGGTATCCGTGGGAGCCGGATCGGTCACGGGGCTTCGACTACGGGCGAAGCTATAATGCCTACCTGCTGTCAAAGGGTGGGCGGCATGTTGTCTTTGCGGGGGATACTGCCTACTGCGAGTTCTTCCGGCCTCTGGGTGAGAGGCTCCCGCGGGTGGATCTGGCCATCATGCCGATCGGGGGGTATGAGCCTTGGGAGCAGAACCATGCCACGCCGGAACAGACCGTAGAGATGTGCAATCAGATGAAGGCCCGGTACATCCTGCCCGTGCACTGGCTCACGTTTGCATCCCCATCAGAGGATCTTCTGGAACCCATCGTGCGGCTCCGAAAGGCACTTGCCGATGAGCCCGAGAGGATTGCCCTTGATGCTCTCGGACAGACCTGGACCCTTCCTGAGGACAGCTCAGAGCGAACGGGAGAAGAGTAAATGTCCAGCCTCCTCAGTTCTCTTCTCCCCCTGCACTGGCGTCGTGCCTTCCCCCCGGAGGCGCCGAAGGAGTCTCCGGGGGTCCTACCCAATCAGTAGACTCTCCAGTGACGAAGGCACGTCCGCTGCCTGCCACCGCCCGAAGGTGCCGGTAACGCGCCAGGCGGTCGTAGGCCACTAGCACGGGGAAAAGAATGAGAAGCCCTGCGATGGCTACGTCGGCGTCCATCCATCCACCGGCATTTGCAGGAAACCCGTTGCTTGTGAGATACAGGAGCGTGACGAGAACGACGTTATTGGTGAAGTGAGCTGCCATCGCAGGAAGGAGGCTGCGACTCCGGTAGAAGAGAAATCCGAAAAGAAAGCCAAGTGCCGAAAGCTGAAGGAGCCCGAGGGGCTGCATGTGATAGAGGCCAAAGAAGACCCCGATGACAGGGATCGCTTTCCACCCGATGCGTCGTTCCAGCGTGCGCTGGGCGTATCCCCTGAAGAGGATCTCCTCGCAGACGGCTGGTGTGATGGCGACAACAAGGACCAACCAGAGGTATTCCGGGATGGTGCCGGCGCTGAAGAGGTGCTCCTCGATCGCGATGAGCTTCCGCGGTATTCCCACCCAGCGGACAAACTGCTCTGATGTCCAGGCACTTGCCGGCAGGAAGAGAAGCGTCGCGAGCACGGCGAGAACGATCTCGGCCGACGGCACACGCCTCAGGCGCAGATAGTGTCGGACCTCTGAGGTATGCCAGCGCCGGACCAGGAGACTAACCGGCACAAGCATGAAGAAGACCTGCGAGAGGACCAGGCTGAGCTGAACCGGAAGGCGGAGCAGACGGCTGGCTGCCGCGAGGTCGGCAAAGAAGTCACCCGATCGCTGGATACCCCCGGTGACCAGTGTGGCACCAACGACGAGAAGACTCTGGGCGTGCATGTAGAGCATGCCGATACCGAGGAGGCCGAACACAGCGGCAGCGGCGGGGCTACGGCCTGCACGCTCCCAGCTCCCGGTGAGCTTCGGTGATCTCGCATCGGCTTCAGATTGGCTGCTCTCCAAACGGGTCGTGATCCAAAATGAGGGTGGTTGTGGTATCAGCACCGTGCGAGGCCTTCGCCGCGCGGGGACGCGGGAGAAACTCTCCTGAGCGTGCGCGGAGATCAAAGTAGAGGACAGAGAGGTATACCGGCACGATCAATGACGATAGCATCAGTGCAACGGTTGCCACCAGGCCAGTCCCCAGCCCCAAGGAGGCAAACATCTCACTGAAGATCTCCGGCCCGGCCACTGCTGTCTCGGGAGACGCCATGAGAGCGAAGTAGCTCTGGTAGAAGTCCCAGAAGGCAAAAAGGGAAAGGGGCGTGGTGATAAGCCCGGCGACGAACTCCTTCAAAAAGCCAAAGAGAAGTAGCACACCAAGGACACGCCACCAGGACCCCTGCACTAGTGAGGCGCTGCGGCGAAAGGCTCCTACTGCACCGACATCCTCACAGGTGATGACGGCGTAGGTCTGAGACCACCTCACGGCCCACCACGCGACAAGGATGCCCCCAGCCAAGAGGGCAAGAAATCCTACCAGCACCAGCACGGACGCCTGGACTGCCGCGCCGAAGGTAATAATGCCGTAGCCTCCGGTGAAGAGGAGAGCATAGACGGAGAACTCGAGCGTCACCTGAATGAGTGCGCGCGTGAATAGGGAGCCCGTCGCGCGACCGAGCGCCTGCTGCCACGTCATCACGCTGCCCGAAAGGTCCGCGCAGGAGAGTGCGGTCACGGCAACACGGACGGAGACCATGGCGGCAAGAAGAGCGAACCCAGAGAGCGAGAGAAGGAGCAGAGACCAGAACAGCGTCCGCAGCAAATCAGGATCGGGTTCGATGGCGAACATCAGAGACGGGAGGATGGCACCGAGCGAGGTGTAGAACATATCCAACGCGGCTGCCAGGAGTAACCCGGGCGGCACGATCATGATCAGTGCGACAGGGAGCGCACGCGGGAAGATGCGTACGAATGTCCTGAATGTGCGGTCAAACATATCTCCGATGGTCAGCGGTACGTGTGTCATGGTCTCCCCTTCGAACTAGAGCACAGTCAATCGGTCGGGGGGAGGCAAGCCCCAGCCGTTACTCGTCTGTTTGCAAAGAACGTACCAGCCAGAAAGTGTAATTGCGGGGTGAAATCGGGCGGGATTTGATCTTGGTGCCTTGAAAAAGCTTCAACGACCGGCCCGCCTGTTCTGATGACACTTGCTGCCCGGCTGCACGACACCGTCGCCGAAGAGGTCGGCCGCTGCATCACTGGTGGAGTCATGGACAACTCCTGTCTCAAACAAGCTCACCCAAGGCAAGCGCCCCGGTCGGCGGGGGGCGAGCAGACTGGTACCCGTCGGCACGCTTGATGTAACCTCGCGGAGAGCGCCCGCAGTGGCGGGTGCTACGGCCCCCAGGGAATCCGGAATCCCGCCGTGTGTTTGAGGAGTGCGAGGTGGTATGAGCGAGCAAGCAAGCTGGCTGTTCTCGTTCGCCAATCCTCGACGAGATGTACGAACATAGGTGAGCGCGAGTAACACTTCGCGCCGGTCCTCTCCGACCTGTGCAGAGATGAGGTCGTGAGGGGCACCGAATGAGAGGGCCTCAAGAGATCGCAAAAATTCACCTAGTCGCATCTATCTGCGGACTATTGACTTTTCCACCCCAGAACTCATACATTTCATGCGGGCTCTTCCTCCAGGGGAGTTGCCTACATGGGAACGACTATTGCAGCAGTACCATCACCCAACGGGAGTGAATGATGAAACTCAAGTTAACCAGGGCGTCGCTCGCAGTTTGCATCGCAATGCTAGTCGTTATGAGCCCGGCGCTCGCGACAGACTTCTCGGCAGGTATTTTGACCGGGTACTCGGCAGGACTGGGCGTCAGGGCCACAGGGACCCTGACGAACTTCGCCCAGGGGTTTCCCTTTGCGATTGAGATCGCGGCCGGGTACTTCAGCCGCGACGCGGGGATCCCGCTCGATGCAAGGAGGGTCTTCATCAACGACGCCACCAATGGAACACCGACCAAGACTGGGTCCAGCTGGGACTTCAGGATGGACTTCATGTACAAGGTCGGTCTTCTGGGAATGCGCGATGCCTATCTCTACCTCGGTCCGCGATACTCGATGTTCACCGCCACATTTGATTTCGTCGGGGGCAACGAGGTCTTCAGCATTCACTCCCATCAGTGGGGCCTCGGGGCAGGACTGAAGGCGGGGTTCCCCGTGAGCTCGCGCGTCAGCTTCATCCTGACCGGAGGCCTGGACTACTATCCCAGCGCCACGCTCGACGGCCATGACACCTCCTACAGCCCGGACGGGCAGACGGTCAACGGCCGGAATGACTACACCTTCACCGATGCCGATCAGGCCATCAATCAGCCGAAGTTCGAACCCGTGGCCCTGCTGGGCATAAGCTACAGGCTCTGACGTGCCGCCGACCCCGGGGGGCGCGGCTCCTGCTCTAAGGAGCCGCGGGGTCGCGCTTAGTTGAACACGCCCTGCGAATTCCCTACCTTCTCCCACATATCACGAGATTCCGGATCCCTCTCTCGGCTGGCGCGGGGTGCCCCCGCGTCGGCCCCGTTAAGGGCGCGCTCAATCCACACGAGATCATCCTGCATTGCCCCGCAAATGAACATCTCGCGCTTGTCTGTACTTCTACTCTGCATGCTCCCTGTCGGCGAGGCACTGAGGAGTCAGCCCAGGACCCCGGTATACGTCGGTGACCCCTGCGGGCTCCCAGACACAACGTCCCCGTCCTACAAACTCGCGGCCGCTTCTAACTGGGGGTATGGCTATGATTCCCTCCTGGCCGACATCCAGCGCTGGCGAGAGAGCCCCTTCGTGCAGCTGGATTCGATCGGCACCAGCGTCCAGGGCAGAACGCTCTATGTCGTGACAATCGAGGACACGGCACGCTCGCCCCTTCCCCGCAAGAGAGTCTGGATGCACGCGCGAACACATCCCGCGGAGGTCCAGGGCACGTGGGTCACCAACGAAACCGTGGCGATCCTCTTGGATGACTCTCCGCTTGCGCGCCGCCTGCGGCAGGAGTGCACATTCTCCGTCCTTCCGATGTATAACCCCGATGGTGTGGAACTCGGGCGCGCGCGGCAGAATGCCAACGGTGTGGATCTCGAGAGCAACTGGGATGTGCTGCCGGGGGAACCGGAAGTGCAGGCCCTCCGAAACCACTTCGGGGTCCTGATGGCCCAGGCCAATCCGATCCTCGTCGCTCTTAACATGCACTCCTCGGTCGCCTGCGTTCGCTACTTTGTTGGCCATGCGGCCACGGGCACCTCTCCGGCCTTCGTTGATCTCCAGGTGCAGTTCATCGACGCGGTGCGTGCCGGGTTTCCCGGGGGGATCGAACCCTGGAGCTACTTCGTGACCTGGCAAAACGATGCGCCCACGGTCTACCCCGAGAGCTGGTTCTGGTACAATCATCGAGAGGCCGTTCTGGCCCTGACCTATGAGGATATGAATTGTGCCGCCGCAGGG
>Ga0209536_100006538_pt1 | contig 17785 bp, 12 predicted proteins | sample DeeMarSeWOR28_12_FD_187461 | JGI IMG/M metagenome (GOLD analysis project Ga0209536, IMG submission 187461) | Marine sediment microbial communities from White Oak River estuary, North Carolina - WOR-2-8_12 (SPAdes) (version 2) | ecosystem: Environmental > Aquatic > Marine > Intertidal zone >... | reverse complement strand
CAGAGCGCGCCGGTTGGCGACGATGCCATGGCGCTGGTGGTACGCGAGCCGGTCGGCGTGGTGGGCTGCGTGCTGCCGTGGAATTTTCCGATGTTGATGATGGCCTGGAAGATCGCCCCGGCGCTGGCCGCGGGTAACTGCGTGGTGCTGAAGCCTGCCGAGCAGACCAGCCTGAGCGCGCTGCGCATTGCTGAACTGGCATGCGAGGCCGGTCTGCCGCGCGGGGTATTGAACGTGGTGCCCGGCATGGGTCCCGACGTCGGCGAACCCATGGGGCGCCACATGGGCATCGACATGCTGTCGTTTACCGGCTCCACCGACACCGGGCGCCGCTTTCTGCATTATTCGGCGGAATCGAACCTGAAGAAGATCGTGCTCGAATGCGGCGGTAAAAATCCCGCGATCGTGCTCGACGACGCCGAGGACCTCGACCTGGTTGCGGCGCACATCGTCAACGGCGCTTTCTGGAACATGGGCGAAAACTGCTCTGCCAGCTCGCGCCTGATCGTGCACGAAGCGGTCAAGGATGAACTCGTGAAGCACCTGCTGGCGCGCACGCGCGAGTGGAAAACCGGCGATCCGCTGGATCCGGCACATCACCTCGGCGCCCTGGTCGACAAGGAGCATTTCAAAAAGGTGAGTTCCTACCTGAAGAAGGGCAAGGCCCTGATCGGCGGCAAGACCGAGCAGGGCTGTTACGTGCTGCCGACCATCATCGACGGCGTCAAGCCGGGCGACAAACTGGCGCAGGAAGAGATCTTCGGTCCGGTGCTGGCGATGATCACGGTACGTTCCACCGACGAGGCGATCGCCGTCGCCAATCAGACCGAGTACGGCCTGGCGGCGAGCCTGTTCAGCGCCAACGGCAAGCAGGCGTTGCGCGCCGCGCGTGAAATCCGCGCCGGCACGGTTACCGTCAACTGCTATGGCGAGGGTGACATCACGACCCCCTTCGGCGGCTACAAGCAATCCGGTTTCGGCGGCCGCGACAATTCGCTGCACGCCCACGACCAGTACACCGAGCTGAAGACGATCTGGATCGATCTGAGCGACCGTGATCGTGCCGATGTGGTTGCCTGATGGCGATGCAATAAACAGGGAAGGAAGGCGATGATTCGAGTTGATGCAAAACCCGCTGACCTCGGGCGCAGCGGCTGGGAAGCGATATTGCCGGAGCGTCGGCCTCGAGCCGCGTTGACGCAGGATATCAGCTGCGATTACCTGGTGGTAGGCGCCGGGTTTGCCGGCCTCGCGGCAGCGCGGCGCCTGCGCCAGCTCGATGCCACGGCGCGCATCGTCATTGTCGAGGCGCAGCAGGTGGCGACCGGTCCCGCCGGGCGTAACTCCGGGTTCATGATCGATCTGCCGCACGCACTCGGCAGCGGCGGCTATGCTGGCGACGATTCCGCTGACCGGCGTAACATCCGCATGAATCGAGCGGCGATCGACTTTGCCGCCGCTGCCGTGCGCGACTACGCTTTTCCCGCCGGGGCGTTTGCTCGCAGTGGCAAAATCAACGCCGCCGCCGGTGCGGGAGGCGAAGAACACAACCGCGTCTACGCACGTCACCTGGAGACCCTCGGTGAACCATTCGAGCTGCTCGATGCCGGCGCAATGCGCAATCTGTGTGGCAGTGATTATTACCAGGGTGGTCTGCGTACACCGGGAACCGCGCTTATCCAGCCGGCACTGTTCGTGCGCAGTTTCGCGCAGGCGTTGCAGGAGCATGCCGGTTGCGAACTCTATGAAAATTCAGCGCTACAACAACTTACGCGCAGTACCGATCGCTGGCTGGCCCGGACCGCGCAGGGCTCGGTGAGCGCGGGGCGGGTCATCCTCGCGGTCAACGGCCTCATCGAGAGCTTCGGGTTTTATCGGCATCGATTGCTGCATATCAACCTCTATGCATCGATGACGCGCAGGCTCGAGAGCGAAGAGGTCGACGCACTGGGCGGGCAAAGCAACTGGGGCTTTACACCGGCCGACCCTCTCGGCTCGACGCTGCGGCGTATCGATAGCCCGGACGGAACGCGCCTGGTGATTCGCAATCGCTGTACTTACGAACCATCGTTGACGCTACCTTCGCATCGACTGCAGGCGATTGCAAAGGATCATATGCGCACCTTCCGTGCGCGTTTTCCGATGCTGCCGCGGGTAGAAATGGAGTACTGCTGGTCAGGCCGACTCTGTCTCAGCCGCAACGAAGTCTGGGCGCTGGATGAATTACAGCCAGGGCTCTACAGCGCCTGCTGTCAAAATGGACTCGGCGCCACCCGTGGACTGATTGCCGGCATCATCGCCGCGGAAATGGCTGACGGTCGCAACACAACGAGCCTGGTGCCGGATTTCCAGGTCCAGGACCTGCCGAGCCGACTGTTTCCGGAACCGTTCATGGCCCTGGGCGCGCGTGGCGTCATTCGCTTGCGCGAATGGCGGGCGGGCAGGGAACTCTAGTCGATAGATGGCGGCCGCTGCGGCAGCGACCGGGTGGAATGCAGGCTAGTCCGATCGGCCCATGGTGAACTTGGTACCCGGCGGTTTCCTGGCGGTGATCTTCTGTCCACGCAGGCTGAGGATGCGATGCTGATCGAGCAGCATTTCGTAGAGAAACATGAGTTCGTCCTGGACTTCCACGGGAAATCCGCTGCGGTGCCTGCCGCCTTCGACCATGATCAGCTCTTCGAGATAATTTTTGCCTTCCGCATAGCGCCATAAACCGGTAATCGTCCTGGCCACACGCGGGAAAGATTCGATCGCGGCAGGCTCACCGGCACGTTTGCGTTTCAGCATCTCGCTCTTGCGAAACATCTGTTGCGCAAGAGCCGGGTTAATGACACGGTTATCGATGGCCATTTGTCTGGATCGTGGTCCGGTTACCTGTTTTAATCAGCAGCAGTGATGCGACCTGGTGTTGAACCCAATCCGCTGGCGGGATTGCTTCAAGCGAAAAAGTATATCCTGATTGACATTAAATTCAACGTGGCCAAACCGTCTCGCAAACATGCTGGTAATGATCATTAACAAGGTTCTATAAAATATTGAGAAATATCTCTTTTGCTTCGAAGCCCACTCAATTACCGTGATTCCGACAGCGCTTTTGGCAATAGTACTGATGGACCTCGTTTAATACCGTGAAGCCGTCACAATTTTACGATGCGCTGCTGCAGCAACCCGGGTTTTTACGCGATTCCGCACAGCAGCAGGCGGTTGGATTGCTGGATCGGCTGCACGACCAGTTGAGCGGTGTCGCGCGGCAGCGTGGTTGGTGGCAACGTTTTGGGGTGCGGCGAGCGCCGCAGACCGTTCGCGGCCTCTACTTCTGGGGTGGTGTCGGCCGCGGGAAAACCATGTTGATGGACCTGCTGTTCCAGTCATTGCCACCGGCGCTATCCTGTGAGCGTATCCACTTCCACAGTTTCATGAATCGGGTGCATAGCCAGCTGCGGCAGAAACAAAACCTGCGACAACCGCTGCAGTCGATCGCCCGCGATATCGCCGCCGATACGCGCCTGCTCTGCCTGGATGAGTTTGTCATCATCGACATCGGCGATGCGATGATCATGGCTGGATTGCTGGCAACGCTGTTTGCCGAGGGCGTGGTGCTGGTGACGACTTCGAACGCTGCGCCAGCGGACCTGTATCGCGATGGTTTGCAGCGCGCCCGCTTCCTGCCGGCCATCGATTTACTCGAACAACACTGCGAGGTGGTCAAACTCGATGGCGGGCAGGATTATCGGCTGCGTTTTCTGCAGCAAACCGACCTGTATTCGGTTCCGCACGATGCCGCGGCCGTGGCGCGAATTCGGGACTACGTTGCGCAGCATGTCACTTCGGTGCAGGCTGAACAACGCGAACTGGTGGTGAACGGGCGCAGCCTGGCGCATCAATTCTGTGCCGGCGACACGGTCTGGTTCAGTTTTAGCGAGCTTTGCGAAACTACCCGCAGCCAAAACGATTACCTCGAACTGGCGCGCTTCTTCAATACGTTTATCGTTACCGATATTCGACAGATGAGTCAGGCCGATGACGATGTCGCGCGCCGGTTCGTATTGCTCATCGACGTGTTATACGACCACCACGTGAAACTGATCTGCAGCGCCGCGGTCAGTCCGGATCGGCTCTATCTCGGCAAGCGACTCGAGTTCGAATTTGAACGTACCGCGAGCCGCTTGCTGGAAATGCGGTCGAGCGAGTACCTGGCCCAGGCCCACAGCCTGCAATAGTCGGTAAAGGCGGTGATTCATTCGTGCCAGTAGAAGGTGCCCAGCAGCCCGGCATGATCGGAAAATGCATAGTCGACGGCGCCGAAACGAATGCTGTCGACGGTGGTCGCCAGCGGTTCGTTGACGTACAGGTAATCGAGCTGCTGTTTTTTGTGGCGAAAGATAAACGAATAGCGCTGGGCTGGCGGGATCCGACGGGTCAGATCGAGCAGGTCGGGATCGACCAGGTCACGCGACGCCAGGCGCGTTCGTTTCCTGTCCGGGTTGCCGCGGATAATACCGGCCACGTCGACGTGGCGGTCGGTGGGTGTCAGCGCGTTGAAGTCACCGAGCAGCATTAGCCCTGCGCCAGGGTTCGCCTGCTGAAATCGATTAACCCAGAGCGCAACGGTTTCCGCCTGCCGCAGGCGCTTGACAGCGACGCGTGCACCCTTGCCGGCACTGTCGATGCCGCGCATCGAGCGCAGGTGCAGGTTGACCAGCGTCAGGCAACGCGCGTGCAGGCAGGCTTCGAGCCGCAGTGGCGGACGCGAAAACAACGGGCCACCGTCGGCAGCGAGCCGCTGCGCGCGGAACAATTGGCTGAAATTGCGGATGGTCACGTCTCCTCGCACCAGGTAGGCGAGGTTGATCGAGGAGATATCCTGGCCGGGAATCAGCACAGGCTGGTAGTCGATCGCGGATTGACGGCGAATCCCGGCAGCGATCTGGCGTAACACGTTCAGATTTTCGACTTCCTGCAGTGCGATCACATGGGGCAGTGCATATTCCACGGCGAACTTGCGCACGGCAGCGGAAATGCGCCGACGAAATTCCGCGCTAGCCAGGATATTTTCCTGGTTACCGTCGTCGATGTCATCGAACAATCGGTTCATGTTCTGGCTGAGCACGCTGAACGCTTCGGCGCCGGCCGGTTGCCCTGCCGTCAGCGTCAGCAGCAACAGGGTGTATACAAGTCCGGCTAGCGGATGTCGCGCAGCACGGATGCCCATTTCGCGAACAGCTCAGGATGACTGGCCGCAATCACCGAGCGCGGCTTCAGGGACAGCTTGAAAACCGGCTCGCCGTCGAAAGTCTCGCTAACTCCCCCGGCTTCCCGGTTCAATAGTACGCCAGCCGAATAGTCCCAGATTTTTTCGCGGCCATGCACCAGTAAGTTAGCGCGTCCCGCGGCTAGCCAGGCCCACTCGAGCGCACAGGTGCCGATGTTGCGTTGCGATTTGTAAGGCTGCTGCTGCACCAGTTTGCTGCCGACGGCGGCGTGCAGGCGCTTGAAGTCGACGAAGGCGACGCAATCTTCGAGGCGCTGGGGTTGCGTGGGGCGTTCCACGCGCTCGCCATTTATCCACAGGCCCTGGTTGCGAATGGCGCCAAAAAATTCATGACGATTGGGGTCGTAGACGATACCCATCACGACTTCGCCGCCACTGATCAGGCCTAGAGAAACCGAGAACAGGGGCATGGTAGCGTGAAAGTTGGTGGTGCCGTCAATTGGATCCAGACACCAGAAATCGTCGCCGTTACGCAGCGCATCGAGCTGTGCGGATTCGCTGATTTCTTCGCCGAGCATCAGCACGGCGGGGTAACGCTCGGCGAGCGCGGTGGTCAATGACTGTTGCAACATCAGGTCGGCCTCGGTGACGATGGAACCATCACTTTTGTAGTCGGCCGTCGAACGGGTGTAGTAGACTGACAGGCTATGCTCGGTTGCGAGCCGAATAATGTCCTGTACCGCGATCAGATCCTCGTAGTCGTATCGTCGATGGGGCAAACAGCGCTCCGAGTATGGAATTGTTATTTGAAACAAGGCGTAAGCGGAAGTATAAACGACGGCGCTAAATTTGCCTCAATAAATACTATAAAGAGCCTGTGAGTAAACCTTTTTTCCTGACCCGTCAGACAGCGAACCTGATGGAAGAGTTCGCGCGTGAGCTGAAAGCGCAAGCCGGCCTGTACCTGATCCATGGTGATGAGGGCGTCGGTAAGACACGATTGCTGGTCGAGCTCGCGGGCAGCCGACTGGTTGATCACAAAGTTCGCTGGATGGACTTGAAAGCCGGCAGTAGCGGTGACGGGGTGCTGATCGACTCCAGTGTATTGATCGAGAAAACCTTTGCCAGGGCGAGCCCAGGCGATGTCATCATAGCCGACCATTTCGAAATGGCGATGAAGAAAACCCGCCACCAGCTTTTTCTGAGCTGGTCGACCGATGGTCTCGACAAAAATCTGAACCTTATCATTTCAGCGAGCAGTGATTATTTCAACGAACTGAAACAGTTGGCGCAGCAGTATAATGTGCGTGTTCAGAGCTTTCAGCAAATGCCCTTCAGCCCTGATGAAGCGAATGCCTTTCTTGGCTTTTACCTGTTCCCCGATCGTGCCGTCGGCGAATTGCTGATTCCGCCATTGCTGCGCAATCAACTGGCCATGGCGCAGGGCAATGTCGCCAAGATAATTGAAATTGCCGAACGCGCCGGTGATCAGATCAGTAGCGCGCCAATCAGCGACAGCAAATCGAATCGCCAGGATAGCAGTAAAATCGTCGGCGTTGCGGTTGCGGCTTTGTTGCTGCTGGGGGGGGGCTGGTATTACCTCGGCAAGCTGGAAGCCGAGTCTGTGCCTCCGCTAGAAGCGGTCGCGCAGGTAACGGCAGGGAGCGATTCCGTGAGCGCGCAAACTGAAGCGGATTCAATGCCGGTGCCGAGCGGGTCCAGTGAAACCGTGGAGGCTACCGCTGCAGCTGACCTTGCGGTGGCAGAGGCTGTCGAGCCCACTGCGATGCAAGCGGATGACGGTTTCGCGAACCAGGCTGACGATGCGCTGCCGCAGGCGGAGTTCGCTAGCACTGCGGCAACCGAAGCCGGAATCGATGGCGAAGTGGTCATCGAAACCCAGGCCGAGGAAGCCGATGCGTCGCTGGCCGCGGTCGATCCGCCCACGCAACCCGACGAGCCGCCCGTGGACATCTCCGCTGACGCCGGCGACAGTAATTCGAACGAACTGGTTGCCGATAGCGCCAGCGAAACGGTTTCAGCGGGTTCCGACCCGGTCGAACAGTCGGCCTTGCGGTCTCCCCGGCTGCGCCAGGATCTGCAGGCTTCGCTCGACTGGATTAACGCTCGCGAAAAGAAAACCGGTACCCTGCAAATCATGTCGGTGAGCCAGGACAGGTTCGACGAGCAGGCGTATTACAGGCGTCTCGCAAAGCTTGCCAGTCAGGGTGTCGATGTTTCCAGAATCAGGATCTTTGAGTCCTTTACCGGTAATAAGCCGGTATTGAGTGTCGTCTACGGTGAGTACCCAAGCCGATCGGCTGCCAACAGGGCGAAACCCGATTTAGCGCCGGTACTGCGCAAGTTTGACCCGATTGGACGCAGTGTTGGTGGTCTGCTGGTCGAAATCCAACGACTCAGAGAACAGAATTAGATATAGTTCCACCGGGCTCAGCCAGATACGGGAAGCATCTACGGGGGGGAGAGCGCTCAGCGTTTTCCGGCGATGTTGTCGCCCGGAGAACGCTTAGCGCTTCGAAGTAAGGGCAATGTGGTCTCGAGCTCTGACCATGCCCGCGATGATTCCCGAGGTTCCGCAGACGGCTAGTTAGGGGGAGTTTATGAATTTGCATTACGACATGATAGTCATCGGCAGCGGTCCGGCAGGCAAGCGCGCCGCCATTCAGGCTGCAAAAATTGGCAAGAGTGTCCTGCTTATCGAGAAAAACGAAGTGGTCGGCGGTGTCACTGTGCACACCGGCACGATTCCGAGCAAGACGCTGCGGGAAACGGTGCTGTTCCTTTCCGGTTGGCGCCAGCGAGGCATTTACGGGCGTAGTTACAAGGTCAAGGACCACATAACCGCGGACGACCTCAAGCAGAGGCTGACCACCACGCTCGGCCACGAAATCGAAATCATTCAACATCAGTTGATGCGCAATGGCGTCGAAATTCAATATGGCCATGCACGATTCAGCGGGGAACATTCGATTGTCGTCGAGGATCACGATGGCATCCTGCACGATTTCAGCGCGGATTATTTCGTCATCTGCGTGGGCACCAAAACGCGGCGTCCCGACAACGTGCCGTTTGATGGCGAATCGATCATGGACAGTGACGAGATTCTCCAGTTGCAGCGCATACCGAGAAAAATGCTGGTGGTCGGCGGCGGCGTTATCGGCCTCGAATACGCCACCATTTTCAAGGCGCTGGATATCGAGGTCACGGTACTCGAAACCAACGACTTTCTGCTCGGTTTCGTCGATCGCGAAATCGTCGACGAATTGATTCACCACCTGCGCGACTGCAATATCCAGGTGCGCCTCAATGACCAGATCAGCTCCATTGCCAGGTTTGACGATGGCAAGGTGGTGTGCAAGTTCAAGAGTGGCAAGAGTATGGCTGTCGATACCGTGCTGTTTGCCGCCGGACGCCAGGGCGTTACCGATGATCTGGCGCTGGACAAGATCGGTCTCGAGGCGGATAACCGCGGGCGCATACTGGTCAACGATGATTATCAAACGGTGCAACCGCATGTCTACGCGGCTGGCGATGTCATCGGTTTTCCGAGCCTGGCATCGACGTCGATGGAGCAGGGCAGGCACGCCGCCTGTCACGCCTTCGGCGCGGATGTCGCCAGCCAGCCGGAGCTGTTCCCCTATGGCATTTATGCGGTGCCCGAGATCAGCATGGTCGGCCTCACCGAACAGGAATGCAATCAGCGCGGGATTGCCTACGAAGTCGGTATTGCGCGGTTTCGCGAAACGGCGCGTGGCCAGATTATCGGGCTGCGTGAAGGCATGCTGAAAATGCTGTTTTCGATCGAAACGCAGAAATTGCTGGGGGTGCACATTATTGGTGAAGGTGCGACCGAACTGGTGCATATCGGGCAGGCGGTGATTTCACTGGGCGGCACGCTGGATTATTTCGTACAAACCGTTTTCAACTACCCGACGCTGGCCGAGGCATACAAGGTTGCCGCGCTCGATGCCTACAATCGCATGACTTTCTGATTCCCGGTCAGCACTGCTCCCAGGGGAGGCCATCGTGGCGCCAGCCACTCACGGTGCTGCGGTGATGGTTCTGGTCGAGTTCGCCTTCGAAGCCGTGCTCGACGTTGTACACGTGCCTGAAGCCGTGCTCGATGAGTAAATTACCCGCTTCTTCCGAGCGCTTGCCGCTGCGGCAAATCAGCACCACGGGAACGCTGTCGTGTTCCGAGGATTCGATCACACCGCCGAGGATCAGTTTGCGTACCTCGCGCTCGAAATTCGGGTTGATGACAAAGTCGGGCTCGTCGATCCAGGGAATGTTCACGGCACCGGCGGGGTGACCGATAAAAAGGTATTCCATGTCGGAGCGCACGTCGATGAACGCGGTACTCGGCTCGCGTTGGATCAGCGCGTGGGCATCCTTTGCGCTGATATGTTTTACCTTGCTTTGAGACATGAGCCTAACCCTTTGATTAAGAGTGCAAAGAGTGTATAGGCAGGGCAATTGATTTGCTACCGGCAGGCCGGTAAACCGCGATTAACAGATGAAATCATCCTCGCTGCAGCCAATCAGGTGACAATCAGTCCTCCTTTTGCGGCCATTTATCCCGGTTTCGCGGCAATTCGTCGTTTTTTGCGGCGTCACGGATAATGTTCCCGGCACTCACCGGGTATGGCGATTATACTTGAATGAATTCGAATAACTGGTTTCAGGCATGCCCCGCGGATTTAGACAACAGTGCCGCTCGTTACATTGCTGCGCGTTCGCCATCGCCGCCGACAGGCGGTCTGCCGCGTTCGCCGTTGATCTAATGCCCGTTCGCCGTGATCACTATACCTGGCCACAGGTGGTGGCAGAGCGGTGTTGAGATCGATATGCGCAGTTGCCTTGCTGGCGGCTCTGGTTTTTGGCGCGCCAGCGATGGCGGCGGTTTACAGCCTGCCTGCCGATATCGGCGCCAACGGTTCACCTTTCAAGAACTGTTCCGGTGCTGGTCCTGCCTATACCTGCACCAATAAAGTCGACATCAAGGGTGGCGATACGGTGATTCTCACCGGTAATGTCACCCTAAATCTAACCGGCAATAACGAATTCAAGGTCAGTCCGGGCGGTAATGTCGATAACAGCGGATTCGTATTCAACGTGTCGGCCGGCAAGATTCATATCGACGGAACCGGCAGCGTGGTGATGGATAGCCTGACCGCGAGCGGCGACATCATCATTCACAAACAGGCGAACCTGACCGGAGACGTTACCTCCACTGGCGGCGATATCGTGATCTCGGACGGTAACAACACGATTGTCGGTAACATCGATGCACAGAACGGCGATGTGACTATCGAGGACGGCAATAATCTCATCGATGGCAACGTAACCGCCAACGGCGGCAACGGCAACCTGGCCATCGATGGCACCTCGATCGTCAGCGGCAGCTGTAATCCCAGCCACCCGCAGTGTAACGGCGGCCCTGGCGGCGGCGGGGGCGGCAGTTGCAGCACCACGCAGATTGCCGCCGATGGCGAGGAGTTTCGCGGGATTTCGGGAGTCAGCGACAGCGATATTTTCGCCGTCGGCAAGAATGGCAGTATCTACCACTACGATGGCAATACCTGGTCCAAAACTTTCGACAGCGGCGACGATTTGAACAGCGTCTTCATGGTGGCACCTAACCTGGCCTACGCGGTGGGCAAGAACGGCGACGTGTTCCGCTTTGACGGCAGCAACTGGATTCAAATGACGGCGCCGACCGGGGAAGATCTGAACGACGTCTGGGCCATTTCCAGCAGCGAGGTCTGGGTGGTTGGCAAGAGGGAAGCGCTCTACCGCTGGAACGGGACGAGCTGGCAAAACATGTCGGGAGGGGGGCAGGCCAACGTAGACAATAACAAGGACCTGGAGGCCGCCTGGGGCGGAGCCAGTTTCTTTTACGCGCTGGAGAAAGACGGTGACCTCTATCGCTACGCGCGTACCACGGGGCCCTGGAGCAAGATTACCGCCTGCAATGCCGCGTTCGACATGGACGTCAACGATATCTGGGGTGATGGCAGTGGCAATCTGTATATCGCTGGCAAGGACAAGGGGCCCAAGCCGGACGAGGCCAGTGTTTTCGTTTACAACGAGGGGAGCAACAGCTGTAGCAAAGTTTTTTCCACCGCTACCGAAAACGACCTGGAGAGCATTGCCGGCAACGGCAGCACGATCTACGCGGTCGGCAAGGGCGGGCTGGTGCTGGACAACAGCAGCGGCAGCTGGTCGGAAAGCGTGGTGGGCACCGAGGACTACAAGGGCCTGTGGGTATCGCCGACGAACATCGCCTACTATGCGGGCAAGAATGGCCAGCTGACGACCTGTGCTCCGGTGAGCAACGGGCTCGATCACTTCGTCATCACCCCGGCTTCGTTCGCGGCGAGCACCTGTGTGCCCAACGCGATCACGATCATTGCCGAGGATGCCGGCAATAACACGCTGTCCAGCTACACCGGAACGGTGATGATCGCCACCAGCAGCGGACATGGCAACTGGAGCAAAAACGCCGCGAACGGCCAGCTTGCGCCGGATCCCGACAACAATGATGACGGCGATGTCGCCTATAGCTTCGATAGCGGCGACGGCGGTGTTGCGATACTCGATCTGAGCAATACGCATGCCGAGACCCTGACCATCAGCGTCAGCGACGGCGGGGTCAGCACGGTTAGTGCCAGCATTGTGTTTGGCGATAACGCGTTTGTCATCAGCGCAGACCCGGTGCAGGTCGCAGGAAGGCCGCTGGCGATGAGTATTGCGATGTGGACCAATGACGGCGCCGACTGTTTTATCGATACCAATTACAATTACAGTCCACATAGCCTCGATGTCGGTATCGACCGCAACGCTGTGCTGACCTCTGCCAACAACCCGTCGATTGGCGGTACCCCGATCATGGAAGGCGCACCCGCCGCGATCGACTTTGATTTTCAGACGCTGCCGGGGCAGGCCAGCTTTGTCGTCGGCAATAGCGACGTGGGGCAGTTTCGCTTGCTGGTATCGGACAATACCCTGCAGCACAGCGATACGGTGATCTTCGGTATGAGCGAGGTGATCACGCTGCGACCCTTCGGCATCGCCGTGACCAACCTCGTGGATACGTTGACGGCGACGCCGAATCCCGCGAACGCAACCGCGGCAAACCCGGTATTTACCACGGCGGGTCACGACCTGAGCGCCGCCGTGGCCGGCGTGCTGTGGGACGCCGCGGATGACGCCGATAATGACGGAGTGCTCGATACCGGTATCTATGCCAACAATAACGTGGCGCCCAGTTTCGCCTGGGATACACTGCTCTCCGTGTCGTTGCTCGCCAGCAGTTATACGCCGTCACCGGGCACGCCGGGCACGCTCAACAATAACAGCATTGCACTGGCCGAGTTTAGCGGCGGCTCGGCGCTGATCACCGATCTTCAATACACCGAGGTCGGCAGTTTCACGCTGCAGGCCGCGTCCAACGATTACCTGGGCCTGCCGGCGCTGGATATCGCAGGTGACGACATCGTCGTTGGCCGCTTTATTCCTGCCTCTTTCGAAGTGGGTGTCGTCGATGACGGAATCCTGGCTGATTCCTGCAGCGTATTTACCTATATCGGGCAGGATTTCACCTATGATACTGCGCCGCGCATCAGCGTCACCGCGATGAATTCGCTGGGCGATCTGACCCTGCAGTATCGCGATGCCTTCGTCAAACTGAACGCTTCCAGCGTGAGCGTCGCGGTAAGCCAGGACGATACCACCAGCGGTAGCGACGCGGCTCCGCTCGATGTCAGCTATACGCCCGCAGCGATGGGATTTACGCCGCAAAACAACGGCATCGTTAGCTATGATTTCGGCGCCGATATCTATCGCTATGGCCCGGACGCGCCATTGGGAAATTTCAGCAAGGCTGCCAACAGCGAGGTCGCGCCATTCGTCGCGGACATCAATCCGGAAATCACCGAGATCTCCGATGGGGAAGTCACCAGCAGCTATGCCGTCGGGACCTATGAACTCGACCCGGCGGGCAATAACCTGCGCTTCGGGCGGCTGCGCATGGACAACGTGCACGGTTCAGAGCTGAATCCACTGCTGATGCCGGCGTACACCGAGTACTGGAATGGTTTCAGCTTTCAACGCAACAACCTCGATACCTGTACCGAGATATCCTCGGGTGACCTGGTCTCGGTCGCCAATCCGGTGGCATTGTCGCTGCCAGCAGTGGTCGAGTTTCCGGCTTCGGCGGGCGATGTGAACTATTCCTATCCCGCGCCGGGAAGCGGCAACAATGGTTATATCGACACCAGCACCGACCTGAGCAGCGCTGCCCACCTCTGGCTGCGCTATGACTGGGAGGCTGACGGTGATTTCGACGAGGATCCGGCAGCGCGTGCGACCTTCGGCATTTTCGAGGGCAACCCGGTACAGATCTACATCCAGCAAATCTACCAGTAGTTCACGATTGCCATGGTTACCCTGCCTACGGCGGCTGGGCTGCACTGGCTGCAAAAGTTGCTGTATCATGTTCCGCCATGAAAACCCTCTACCTGTTACGCCACGCAAAGTCGAGCTGGTCCGAGCCCGGGCTCAGCGATCAGCAGCGGCCATTGAACAAACGCGGAACGGCCGATGCGCCGGTGATGGGCGAACGCTTGCGCGCGCGCGACGAATCGATAGACGCCGTGGTCACCAGCCCGGCGCTGCGAGCGCGGACGACGGCCGAATTGTTCACCCGTGGCTGTGGTTATTCGGGAAGCGAAATCGAGATCGAACCTGATTTATATTTTCTCGGCAGCGGTTCGGTCGAGAGGGTTATCCGCGCGCAGGATGATCGCCGGCAGGTAGTGATGCTGGTGTTCCACAATCCCGACATCACCCAGTTTGCCAACTCCATCGATTACGCGTTTCACGTTGACAACATTCCTACCTGTGGCCTGGTGAGGTTGAGTTGCGCTATCGAGCATTGGCGCGACTGGTCGCGCGAGCACACCAGCGTCGACTATTTCGACTTTCCCAGGAACGAGTCGGGCTCCGTGGTACGCGTCTCTCCGGCGTGACCCTGGTTACGAGCGTAACTCGATATTGCGGCGCCGCACGGCCTGTGTCTTGCGCCGCTTGAGTCGGGTCGTATCGCGAAAGCGCGCCTGTGCATGATCGATCAGGGCTTGCTGACTGCTGGTGTTGGTTTCGCTAGTGCCTTCGCGGCGGGTGTAGGAACCGTCGGCATGCATCTCCCAGCTAGTGTATTCGGTGGACAATAGCGTATCGATGATATTGCGCAGGCCGGCCTGCAATTCCGGCTCCGCGACGGGCGCCAGTACTTCGACACGATGTTCCAGGTTGCGCTTCATGGTATCGGCCGAACCAATGTAGTAGTCCGGATTGTCATTGTTGCGAAAATAGTAGATGCGACTGTGCTCGAGAAAGCGGCCGATGACGCTGAACACGCGGATATTCTCCGACAGCCCCCGAATTCCGGGGCGCAGGCGGCAGCTATCGCGGACGATCAGGTCGATTTTGACTCCGGCCATCGACGCCTGGTAAAACGCGCGCACGATATCCTGATCTTCCAGCGCATTTACCTTGACCTGGATATGACCCCTGGAGCCATGATCGATTTCCCGCTGGATCTTGTCCAGCAGGGCGCGTTTCAACAGCTTGGGCGCCGGCAGGATCTTGCGGTAGTTGCGCTTGGGCGTAAAGCCGGTGGTCAGGTAATTGAACAGTTCGGTAATATCGCGGCCGATGTCCTGATCGCAGGTGAGTATGCCCAGATCGGTATAAAGCCGTGCATTGCCCGCGTGGTAGTTGCCGGTGCCGATGTGCACGTAGCGTCGCAGACCGCTGTAATCGCTGCGCACCACCATGATGACCTTGCAATGGGTTTTCAGGTCCATGACGCCATAGGTGACGTGGATGCCGGCCTCTTCGAGGCGGCTCGACCAGCGGATGTTGGCCGCCTCGTCGAAGCGTGCCTTGAGTTCGACCACCACGGCAACCTGCTTGCCATTTTGCGCCGCGTCGACCAGGTAGTCGATGACCTTGGTGTCGCCCGAGGTGCGGTACAGGGTCATCTTGATTGCGCGAACCTTGGGGTCACGGCTGGCCTCGCGCAACAGGCGTTCCACCGAAGTGGTGAATGACTCGTAGGGATGGTGCAGCAGCAACGATCCCTGATCGCGTACCACGTAAAAAATATTGGGCATGTTCAGCAGGCGCGGATGATCGATGGCGTGGTGCGGAGGGTAGCGCAACGCCGGAATCTCGAGATCGCACAGGCTGAGCAGGTCGCGCGTTGCCAGCAAGCCCTTTTTTTCGAATACATCGGCTTCGTCGAGCCCCAGTTCGGCGGCGAGCATGCCGCGCCGGGTCGGGTCCATGTCATGTTGTACGACCACGCGCACGATGTTGGCAAAGCGGCGATGACGCACCTCCGATTCGATGATGGCCAGCAAATCGTCGGCGCGGTCCTCGTCGCGGGAGGTATTGGCATTACGCGTCACGAAAAACAGTTCGCAGTCGACAATTTCCATCTTCGGGAAGAGTACGTCCAGGTTTCTTGCCATGACGCTCTCCAGCGGCACGAAGATATGCGAATCGGGTACCTGCAGGAACCGTGGAATACCGAGTCCGACCGGTACCTTGACGCGGGCGCGCAGTTCGTCTTCGCTATCGCTGTGGCGCAGCGTTACCAGCAGGTTCAGCGACAGGTTGGAAATAAACGGGAAGGGGTGGGCAGAATCGACACCTTGCGGAGTGACCAACGGGTAGATGTTGTCAAAATAGTAGCCGCGAATGATTTCCTGGTTTTCCGCGCTGAGCGAATCGAAGTCGCTGATGTGGATTTCCTGTTGCGCGAGCGACTCGATCAACCTGGGAATCAGGGCTTCCATTTCCGCTTCGAGGGCGCGCACCTTGACGTAGCATTCCTCGATCTGGCGTGCAGGCAGTCGACCGTCGACGCTGTAATCGAGAATACCGGCGCCGACCTGTTGTTTCAGGCCGCCGATCCGTTTCATGAAAAATTCATCGAGATTGGCGCTCACGATGCCGACGAATTTCAGGCGCTCGAGTAACGGATTGGATTCGTCGAAGGCTTCGTACAACACCCGGTGATTGAAATCTAGCCAGGTGAGCTCCCGATTGAGGTAGAGGTCGGGCGAATCCAGATCGTACTCGATCGCCTCGGCCTCAGGTTTATTTTCCGCAATCACCGGGTCGGGTTCATTTTCGTTATCCGCAGCCACTGCGTCGGCAGGCGTCAGGCTATCGTCGCCGCTTTCACTGCTGAGCACTTCGGTTTCATCGGCGGGCTTCGAATCGACGACCGACAGGGTGTTTTTGGTGTTGCTGGAAGTGGTCATGTTCGGCTCCGGTTAATGCTAGTGGTGTTCGGGAACGAAGGTCTGATCGTCCAGCGGCGGGCGAATATAGCCGCTGGATTTCACCCTCGGCTCGAGCTTGATCGATTCAGGGGTCAGGTCCTCGTAGGGGATCAGGCTGAGCAGGTGCTTGATGCAGTTCAGGCGCGCATGCTTTTTGACGTCTGCATTGACCACGTACCAGGGCGCCTGCTTGATATCGGTATGCGCGAAATTGTCGTCCTTGGCCCTGGAATATTCGACCCAGAGTTTACGCGATTCCAGATCCATGGGGCTCAGCTTCCAGCGCTTGGTCGGGTCCTTGAGGCGGCCCTGAAAGCGCCGTTCCTGCTCCTCGTCGCTGACCGAAAACCAGTACTTGATCAACAATATTCCCGAGCGTACCAGCATGCGTTCGAACTCGGGGCAACTGCGCATGAACTCGCGATATTCCTCCTCGGTGCAAAATCCCATGACGCGTTCGACACCCGCGCGGTTATACCAGCTGCGATCGAACAACACCATTTCACCCGCCGCGGGCAAATGCGGCACGTACCGCTGGAAATACCACTGAGATTTTTCACGTTCGGTCGGCGTGCCGAGAGCGACTACCCTGCAGATACGTGGATTCAGGCTTTGCGTAATGCGCTTGATCACGCCACCCTTGCCGGCCGCGTCACGACCTTCGAAAATGCACACAACTTTCAGGCCTTTCTCCTTGATCCACTCCTGCAACTTGACCAGCTCTATTTGCAGCTTCGCCAGCTCTTTCTCGTATTCCTTGTTCGAAATTTTGCGTTTCTTGACGCTCGAATCGTTTTTTTCAGTCATCGTCTATGCCGTCCCCCGTCTGGTCAATCCACCAAACTATAACAAACGATAATAGCTGTCCATATTGATGAGGCTCAACTGCTCCGCTATTTGAAGCCATCGAGGCCAGGACGATCGAACCATCGGGTTATCGAACAATTTTTGTCGAAGTGAGTTATCGAAGGACATACGCCTTGAGCATCGACGGAATATCGAGGGTTATTGAGACGCACACACTTAATTTGGTGGTATGAATCAGACGCCATTTACAAAAAAAAAGGGGGGCTAAAGAGCCCCCTTTTTTTTTGTAAATGGCGTCCCCAAGGGGATTCGAACCCCTGTTACCGCCGTGAAAGGGCGGTGTCCTAGGCCGACTAGACGATGGGGACACTGGGGAAATGCC
>Ga0209536_100006537_pt1 | contig 17785 bp, 19 predicted proteins | sample DeeMarSeWOR28_12_FD_187461 | JGI IMG/M metagenome (GOLD analysis project Ga0209536, IMG submission 187461) | Marine sediment microbial communities from White Oak River estuary, North Carolina - WOR-2-8_12 (SPAdes) (version 2) | ecosystem: Environmental > Aquatic > Marine > Intertidal zone >... | reverse complement strand
ACATTTGTTTTCTCTTCCTGCTCGTACTAAGATGCTTCAGTTCCGAGCGTTCCCAATCGAGATTTGACCCTCGATCAGTATGGGTTATTAATCCATACTTGGAAGTCCTATTCGGGAACCCTGGGATCAAAGACTTCATGCGTCTACCCCAGGCATTTCGCTGCTTGTCACGCCCTTCATCGGCTAACCAACCAAGTCATCCACCACTGGCCATTTAGCGAATCGCAAATCTACTCATGTGTTGACACAGTATTACCTGTTGTCACAATAATGTGAACATGATTATCTCTAATCATGCCAAGGAGTTATTGTAGTAACTTATTATTTCCCTACAATTCGTTTTGAATCAGTGTATCTCCATCCTCTGCAGTCCACGTGTCTGACTCTCCATGACACATTTCACCGAGTCTTCGACGTTGACGGTCCTCCACCGGGAATGGTACCTTTCTCATGACCTGGTCCCGATGAACCTTTGTTCAGTGTTCGAGAACTCTGAACTCCGGACCTAACTAACGCACCACATTTTCAGTGAGCGCTCCGCCAGCCTAATTGGATGGCGATTTAAAGCTTGCTATGCGTCGAGGGTATTTGCCGTCACCAGCGCTACCAGAACAGCCTCACGACGGTCACGTCGCATAAGACCTTCTCTTCGACCAGAGCACACTGACTCCCTCAGAATTTACTTATGAAGCTTTTGTCAGAGGCGTTATTTTTGAGCTCTATCTCACCGACAACGCCTTATTTTGCGCCTCGGTGAGTTTTGAGACTCCCTTAGTCGCATGGTCAAGCATCTCATTCATCGCATCGCGACCAAATGTTGCACCTTCCGCTGTCCCTTGGACCTCTACAAAATCACTTCCATGCATTACAATATTCATGTCTACATCTGCGCTGACATCCTCAATGTAGCATAAATCAAGGAGGGTTTCACCTTTGATAATCCCTACACTGACAGCTGCAACATTTCCTGTTACTGGACTTTTAGATATCATGTCCATGTCAATCATAAACTGAACAGCATCACATAGTGCTACATAAGCACCTGTTATTGAAGCAGTGCGAGTTCCACCATCAGCCTGAATGACATCACAGTCAATCCTGATAGTGTTTTCACCCATCTGGGTCATATCCACAGCAGCCCTGAGAGACCTTCCTATCAGTCGTTGAATCTCCTGAGTTCTTCCACTCACCTTGTACCGGTTCATTCTATCATCTGTGGACCTTGGTAGCATACCATACTCAGCTGTTACCCAACCCTGACCCTTTCCATTTAACCAACCGGGGACTCCTTCCTCAACGGTTGCTGTACAAATCACCTTTGTTTCGCCAGTAGCAATCAGAACAGATCCTTCAGGATGTTTGAGGAAGTTTCGTGTAAATTCTACTGGCCTGAGCTCGTCATTGGCTCTTCCATCTACTCGGGGCATGTCAATGCCTTTGTTAATCGCCTATTAATCAGTGTCGGGACACGTATCAGATAGCTTTATTGACAACCACCACTTTGTGAGGTGTTGGTTGTTTGAATAGAGAACAGTGGAGACGAAGGAGAATATGCCTGACGTTCGTAAACGTTTTACAGATGCTTTGAAGGATACCGTCAATGAGTGGAAGAGCCATAAGAATGTCAAAGGCATCTTCGTGTATGGATCATACGTGAGGGGCACTGCTACTGCAAACTCTGACTTAGACATATGCATCGTTTGGGATGCAGATGAAGCACCAGTGAGGTTGATGTCCACTCACAAAGAGGTTCTTGTAGACATGGCATTCATGACAGTCAAAGATGTTGAAGGGGTCTTTGATGGAACCACCAAAGATGTCATGATGATTTCTGAAGTCATAAATCGTCTGAGGAATTCCCTTGTAATGCATGACACTGATGGGATGGTAGAAAACTGGCAGAAGCAGACTGTGAATTATATCTGGTCTGAAGAGTCCATAACACAAGTCAAGAATACAGCCATGGAGCATCTAAACAAGGCCAGAAAATTTGCTGAGGAAGATGAGGGACCCAGTGCAATCTATGAGATGCGTCAGGGTATGTTCAATCTCGGACGAGTCATCCTGATGGTAAACAATGTATTTTTGATACTCAAGCCAGCAGAGGTTCTGACAGAAGTGCGAATGTTGGATCCGATGACCTACTCTCTGTTCTTGAGAGCCTACAAACTCAAGGGTATGGATGAACCAAGACTCCTGAAGGTGCTTGAAGACCTACGTCATTGGTTAGAGATAGCTGAGTCACGAATCAGTACTGTGAATATTGATGAACAAGCAGTTCTCGCTACAGGGTTCTTGTCAAACGCACAGAGAGAATATCATGGATCCTTAGGACTGACATATAACGGAGACTATGAGTTAGCTGTGCTTGAGATGCGTCAGGCAGCTTGCTCCCTTGGTAGAACACTCATAACTCTCAAAGAATTCTCGAGCATTGTGGACGGGGTCTTCATGGACCAGCTAAGTGAAACTGAACCCGGATTCTATGAAGAGATTCTTGTGGAACATGGTGCATACGACATCCTGCCAAAGGAGATTATGAGGATAATTGGGGAAGCCAAGTTCATCGCACAGCGTCTCTAAGTTAGATTGATTAGGTTGGTCTGAGTTTTCTGGTTTAGTGTTAGCCATGCAGGATATTGAGATTCTGAAATTGCTAAGCGTCACGTTGTCAAGAGAAAAACAGGATATTCTAGATGAGGAGTTGCGTAGATACGGAGCAGCAACAAATTGGACTATCAAACAGATTCTCAAGCTCGGTTTGTTCTCACGCACTAAGACCTTTGAAACCCTTCAAAATGATTTTACAGCCAGATTTGACAAGAGACGAACATATCTGGAAGATGTTGTGAAGACTGCGAGTGTGGAGATAACCCAACACCGAAAGCTGGCCAAGACGATTCGTAGTATGAGAGACAAAACTCCTTTCTTTAAACCTGGTAGACTCATTCTATCACAACCTATCCTCAAGTTGGATGAAAAAGCTGTTACATTGACCCTTGCAGATGGTAGCTTACTTCCAATCCCATTCGACAAGCGAAGCAGGAACCGGCTTGCTGAGAAGATCACAATGATTCTCAGAGGAGTGAAGGAAGGGGAAATCAATAGAAAATACAGTCGTATCAGAATCACTTGGAACAAGGAAGGTTTTGCTGATATTGACATTAGAGCTGAGAAACAAGAAGCATTGAACCCCTAGGCTAGTCAAATGGAGTCCAAGATACAATGGCTCCAGATTGATCAGCAGAATAAAGGGTGTTTCCATCAATTGACCAGACAAGTGCAGAGATTCCAGTCATTAGTTTGCCGCTTGCTAGCACGGAGTTATTATCCAATGCCCAAATCTTGATTGTTCGATCCCAACTCGCTGATGCGATGTACTGACCTGTTGGGTCAACTGAAAGTGCACTCACAATGTCTGTATGTCCGACTAACTCTGATTTCTCACGGGTATTACCAATGTTGACTTTTGATATCTTGCCACTTTGGAGTCCGAGGAAAACATTCACACCATCAGGAGTCGCGGTCATTGAACGGATACGTTCCTTCTGTTTGACTATCGTCTTCTCAGCATCATAAGAGGTCAGATTCCATAACCGGCAAGTCCCATCATAGGAAGCAGTCAAGATTTTCTGCTCTTCTGCTAGAATTGAGAGTCCAGAAATGTCTGAATTATGTGCTTGAAGGTTTCTGAGAGTTTTGAGGCTACGTTGTGAGAAGATCTTCACCATACCATCGCGTGAACCAGACGCACCCTTACCAAGTTTCATGGAAACTGTGAGTGCCTTTACTTCGGAAGGATGTTTGATACTCAATGATTCATCGATTTTCTTACGATTCCACAATCTTGTTGTCATATCCCAACTACAGGAGAGAACGATGTTTGAGCTTCCTACGAAGGACACACCTGTCACTGCGTCAGTATGTCCCGAGATTCCTCGTTTTGACTTACCTGTCTTCGAATCGATAATTTGAATCTGGGAGTCCATGGCACCACAGACAAGAAGCTTCTTCTTTGGTGCGATTGAGATACTAGTCAGTGGTGAGGGGGAACTGTCAGATGGACGAAATAGGTATTCCTTTCGCAATCTCAATCACCACTAGGTTTGCCGTAGTTGAAGAATAGACAAGGTTCAGTTTAAAGGTGTGTAACATTCTACCTTTTCTTCAGCCATAGGTAGAGGGGAGGAATTATGAGTGCAACGAGAACCACCGCTCCGACAATCAAAATAATCGGATAATCAGGTGGATATACAATAGCGCCACCAGCCTCTTCTACTAGAAAGACCTCCATTACTGTACCTACAATGTCTAAGCTTTCAGCGCTACACTTGTCAGGAGTGTCCTCGAGTGTATGCCAATATGATGGAAAGGGAACTTGAATTAAATCAACTGCAGCTATTCCAACATCTAGGAAAGGTCTGTGGTCATCAATTATCGGTCCACGGTATGCATCGATGAATGTGTCATTATACCCAAGTTGATCTGCGATATTCCAAATCGAATTTTGGAGTGAAACGGTTGAGCTTCTTTCTCTTGGGATCTCTAAGTTGACATCTCCGACCATATCAAGTAGGATCATGGCATTGATTGTGTTTCGACGTGCTGTGCTTAGCTGAGAAACATAGTAGGTAGAACCTTGGATCCACTCCCATCCCGAGATACCTCCCGAGTCTTCAGCATCGAATAAGACCATCTCTACACTTGAACGAGCTTCTAAGGGAAGGATGTCAGCTAGTTCAAGGATGACCGCAACTCCACTTGCACCATCATTGGCCCCTAGGCCAGAACCAGGATCTGATGTTCCTGGTGGACGAGTATCATAATGTGCACCAAGAATCACTGGTGAATTGGTCTGATAGTTCCATCGAGCGATGATGTTGACACACTCCACTTCTTTGTAGGTGAAATTCTGAAGGGTGACATTCCAACCGAAGGACTCGAAGGTTTCTGTGATCATTGCCCTACAGAGGCTTAGGTTCTCAGAACCTGGAGGACGAGGACCGAAATCACACTGGTCAACTAGATATGAGTAAGCATCCGCCCCATCAAAGATTGGTATATGAGAAATCTGTTGCATTGTGTGCGGATTAACTGTCAGACCGATAAGTAATACAACCACCAGTCCAGTCCATAGTCCTTTCATCGTTAATCAGACCAATGACTCAGCACCTAAGAAGGTTTTCAGGATGCCGTTGCTAGACGAGAACGGACAACATGTTTGATGATGTTAGGGAACTCGCGGGGGAGTTTCTTGAGTACAACAAGGGGAATGTCTGAGTAACCTATCTCACCACGAGCGACCATAGTCATTATTTTGGATGCCAATTTATGACCGTTGATCTTAGGAAGAATGAGTTCTGCGAGTGAAGACCCACGAACACCTACTCGAGTTGCTAGGGCGAAGTTAGATGAAAACTCCTTTCGACAGAGTTCTTGGTATGCAGAGAGTGTACTCTCATCATAACGGTCTTCATCAATAGCCTTGTTGATGACTGATGCAGCAAAGGTGCCTGATTGCATTGCATAGGCAATTCCTTCACCCATAAGGGGATCGACAAATCCTGCTGCGTCGCCAATCAGGATTGCACGGGGAGCAACATTCTTGCTACCAAGTCCATCTCCACCTAGAAAGAAGGTCCTTCGTTTCTCAAGATTTAGATTTACACCTAATCGTTTTTCTACGCACTTAATGAAGTTATCAAATTGTGGCCTCAGCAATCGCATATGAACACCTGCGCCTGCAATCCCAATTGCAAGATGCTCTTTCTTTGGAAAAACCCAGCCATAGCTCACTCGCCCCTCAACAGGACATACTTCGAGGATGGATGGGTTTCCTCTTGTTGCTTTCAGTACACCGTCCTTCCCAACATGAAAGTCAGCTTCCATCCCAAGTCCAACTTTGGTCAATTCCTTTCTTTTTGGTCGAAGTCCTAGAGACCTACTCACAACTGAATTGACTCCATCAGCTCCAAGAAGGTACTTGGCACTCAACTCCGTTCCATCAGCAAGCCGAACAGTCGCGAACTCGGATGATACCGATGCATCTACAACTTGAGAGTTGTCTTGTAGTTCTGCTCCAGCATCACTAGCACGATTGGCAAGATACTCATCAAAACGGTCTCTAAATACTGTAATTCCAATCATCTTGTCGGAGACAAACTCGGTCCGTTTTCCATCTGGGAGAAGAAATCTGAGACCGTAGATTCGTTGCTCAATCAGTTCCCGAGGTATCTTTTCACCGATTGTTCGAAGGGCTCTGTACATCACTGCCCCTCCGCATGGTTTCTCTCGTGGAATTTTGTACTTCTCTAGTAGTACTGTCTTAAGCCCTCGTTTTGCACAGTCATATGCGGCAGTTGACCCCGCAGGTCCTGCACCAACCACGATGACATCATATGTCAAGAATTCTGCTAACCTCCCATAGTGTGATTTTTCTCTACTACCCGATGGATTCACATTGATTTGAGAACTAATTAGGCTTTGGCCTCATTTTGAGATGAACTTGAAGCTGTCTTCTGTTTGATCTTCTTTTGCCCCAATTTTATCACGGATAACAGACTCGTAAGAGGGATTTATCTCATATCCAATGGAGTTGCGTCCAAGCTCTCGGGCAACCTTCAGTGTAGTCCCACTACCTGCGAACGGATCTAGCACAGTATCACCAATGAATGAGTATAACCGAATGCATCTTCGGGGGAGCTCTTCAGGGAAAGGTGCAGGGTGATTCTCCTGTTTAGCAGAGGCTGGTTGAAAGTCCCATATAGAGTTCTGGACCCAATCAGTGAATTCTGTGTGAGAAATTGCGGAAGCTTCCTTGTTCTCAGTGTTGACAGGTGGTCTCTTCCCACTCTTAGAAAATACAATAATCCACTCATAGGGGTATGATGAGAGTAGATTGGGAGGATATGGGTAGGAACCCCAAGAGCTGAACCTAACTGCTTTCCGTTTGTCCCAGATGTACAATGAGTGAAAGTACATGTCACCCAGAGATGTCACGAACTCCTCAAGCTCTGGTAGGACTGTTTTAGTAACCCTTCGATTGAACTTAGTATTTTTTCCAGTGAGTAGAATGGGCATTATGTTGATGATTAGTTTTCCATCTGGTACTAGCTTCTTCACACACTCTCGGAAGACCTTGCAGATTGATTCGAAGTATTCTTCATAGGATGTAGGCTTCTGACCGATGCCTTCATCCTTACCATAATCTTTTAGCTTCCAGTATGGTGGGGACGTCACAACAAGGTGCACTGATGAGTCTTCGATCTCATCCATGTTAGAGCTATCTCCGATGACAACCAGATGGTCAGTCATTTTGAGGTTGGACCTCCATTAGAAAGGTCCCAGACAATTATCTGCTCTTTCCTCTGCGTCTTGTTGATTTTATCCCAAAGACCGCTAGCTGTGTTTGTATACTCCCGTTCAACAACATAGGAATAGTCCCATGGTGCAATTTCTGTGAAGAAATCAGACCCTCGAATAAGCTCGCCGCGGACTTTACGGTCTCCAACCACGAAAATGATGGTTGCCTTATCATGAACCACTCTGTCAATTGCAGTTAATGCCTTCTTCATGTCTTTTCTATATGTTGAATATCTCTGAATGAGACCCTTACGAACAGTAGCCCTATCCATACCTAGAATTTCAAGAACAATTTTCGAGTAATAACTTGTGTAGTCTAGAGCATCGAAATAAGGTGGACTTGTGTACACAACATCGACAGAGTCTTCCTCAATAATCTCATGAATCCGACGTGTGTCATGAGTATGAATTGTTACTTCTGGACCATTGTTTAGAAACTCGATGTGTTTCTTTACTTTACGTTTGAGTGTTGAGTAGAAGTCTACAAGACGTAGTGGTTCGTTGATTCTGCCGATTGATGTAGATGTCCACAGCCAACCATTACACGCTCGTGCGGCCACACAGATTGCACCATAGAATGCAGACAAGAGATAGTCGGAGAAGTCTACAGATACTTGTTGTACCCTCATAATTTGGTCAGCGGTTTCAGGATGGAAATAACTCGCAGGGGATTCAGGCATTTCTGGGACATCACGAAGATTTACAGCCTCAGTGACTGCGGATTCTAAGATATCCAATGTTGATGACGTTTCAGAAGATTGTGTCTTTCCACGTGCAATGATGCAGGCTAGAGGATTGTTATCGACACCAAATGCTTTCATGCCATGTGCCTGTGCCTCATATATTATAGTTCCAGTTCCACAGAAGGGATCTAGAAGAACTGCGTTTGTTGGAAGTTGTGAAATAACATGTGCCGCATCTATAGCAGACATCTTTCCACGATATGGGTAGAGTCCATGAATTGATTTCGGGTTGCTTACCTTGTCAAAATGACGGAGTGTGATTTGGGGACTTGACCCACTGAGGATGCCTCTGTTAACCCCTGACTCCTGCATGATACTTCTGTAGATACAATACCCCACTAAAAACCTGTCCAAAATCTGTCAGAGGTCTCTGCATGTTTCGCATCCAGGACGTGGTCTAAGACCCAAGCGCCGCATGATTTTCCCACCAGGTAAATCTGTTTCCTCGTCATGGACTGATGTGGTATTCATTGGAATATCTCTTCTACCCACTTCCTTGAACCCGTATGACATAATGAGTAACTGAGAGGGTATGTTCTCCTCATAGACTTCACAATATACTTTATCCACTCCAGAATCGAGGAAGTACTTAGTTGCACGCTTGATCAAGGCCGTAGCAATCCCTTTTCTACGACGTGACGGTAGAACGCCGATACCTGTGATTTCTCCATAAAGTTGGTCATCCTTCTTCTCAACAAAACAAGCAATGAACCCAGCTAACTTTCCTGCCAGCTTGGCCACAAATATCCCTTCTGGGTCTAGTTGTCTGGCTTCTTCAGGTGAAAGTGGACAGAATGGATCGGGCGATGCAAGAAAACATCTGTTGTACAGTTGAGTGAATTTTACGATTTCGTCCATGTCGAGACCTTGAATCTTCACATAAGACGGAATATCTTTACCCTTCCACCACTCCTCAGCTAGTTTGAGTGCTTCTTGGGCTTTTGCCTTCATTACAATGTATGATCTGACATTGGAATCAGCTTCGATTTCCGAGTCACCAGAAACCATTGGATTCACCTAGTTTCAAACACAGCGGATGCGTCTACTTCGATTCATGTAGCTTATCGATAGACATCACTACCGCATCAAGCGTCTTAGCAATAGCTTCAACTAACAGTGGATCCTGTTCCCCAGTCTTCTCATCTTCAGAAGGTTGTTCTGTCTTTTGTGCTCCATGAAGGTTGCCATCACATGACAGAATTGCTGCAGCCTCCAAACCTCGTGTCTGAGCGAATGTGAAAAGAAGAGATGCCTCCATTTCAACACTCTTGACCTTAGCACGAGTCCAGAGATCTAGTTGATTGAGCGCAGGGTTCACATAGTAGATATCTGAAGTCCAGTTGATACCAGCATGTACTCGCTCTGGCGGAAGTAATTCTGAAATGCTTTCATACAGTGCCAAGAACCATCTAGGTGATGCAACTGCTGGATACTCCATTGGTGCGTAATTGAGGCTTGCACGCTCATCACGAACTGCAGCAATTGGTACTACTACATCACCAGTCTTCACTATCGGGTCAATACCTCCACAGCTACCCAACCGGATTATTACCTCACAATCAAGTTTCGCTAATTCCTCAATGCAAATGTGAGTTGATGCAACACCCATACCAGTACCAGAGATCGTGACTGGTGTTCCCTTTGGTGTGTAAGCACGATAAGTCACTAATCCACGATATCGTGAAACCTCCTCCGGGTCTTTCATCCGAGATGCAATCACTGGCACACGATCTGGATTACCTGTGATGATGACATGTTTCTCTACATCGCCTTCTCCAACTCTAAGATGGGGTTGAATTCGTGTCTTCATGGAATCACCTGATAACAATCAGGGTCCATTACTTACTTTTACACTGTTCGGTTCAACATGGGTGCATGATGCCATTAATCCGGTAGATGACACAATCAGCGCACAACCACTGTCCATTGATGAAGAAGCATCGTTCAAAGCGAGGGGTCGTTGTTTCACAAACACTGCAGGGTCTAAGTTCTGTAAGGTAGTTCTCTGTGAGGAACACGAGTAATAATGACATCAATTTCGTGTTCTCTTGTTGAATTAACATCTATGTTCACATCCTCAATATGGTGTTAATCATGCCTTATTAGAACCACAGAACAATTTTCAAATGGAGCTGGGTACACCAGAAATTAGAGTAGAGGTCGAAACTACATGGAACAGGAATTCAGTTATTTTTGTTACAGATGTGGTGGTGAGAACCGGTTGAGTCTCCCCATGCCAAACGCGCCAGAATATCATCATACTAACCTCACCTGCACTAATTGCGGCGATGGGACGAACATTCTCGTTAGTCACTGTCCAAAATGCACTCGTTATGTGTATTGGATCAATGACATGTCTATTCCAGATCTCGTGGGAGGGTTTGCACGCTATATGGTCCACAATATGCAAGCATTGATTGACAAGGCGGCAATGCAAGGTGCAGAAATCAGCATTGATACTCCTGAAATCTATCCAATAAATGCAACCTGCCCGTGTGGTGAGAACCTATCAGTTGAGATTGCAATTCCAGACTTAGACTGAGCTTTTAACAAACCATGTACATGCACTAGAAACCGGACATATAGGACATCTAGGATTTCGTCTCAGACAGATGGTTGCGACAAGGTCGATGATTCCCCAATAGAGCTCAGATTTATGAGATCCACCAAACTTGTTCGTAAACTCCCAAGCTTCTTCATCACGGGGTCCTGAGAATTCAACTCCGAAGACTCGAGATAGAAAATGAATAACATTCCCATCAACCAGAGGAACTGACTTGCTGTGGGCAAAATTCAGGACTGCTGAAGCTATGTATCGACCTACTCCAGGAAGTGCACGGAGTTGCTCTGGATTTAGGGGGATTTCACCATCGTAATCGTTCACGATTGTAGTTCCAACTTTCTTGAGCTGTTTTGCCCTGATGTTTTGCAATCCCAGAGAGGTCAAGGCTTTTGCAATGGTAGACTCTCTTGCATAATGTAGACGTGAAGGTGAATCAAACCGTTCGATGAAATTTGTATAGATTCTTGATACAGCAGAAGCAGTCGTTCGACGCAAAAGGATCTCTGCAATCAAAATCTGATATGGATTAGTTGTTTTTCGCCAGGGAAATGCACGTCCTTTTTTAACAAACCAGTCGATTACTCTCTTTCTCACAAGAGCATTCTTTCGAGTGTCAATATCCATTCAGATTCCTCACTCTTACTTGAGGAGGGTTTTGATGACATCTGGGATAACAAGAGGAGATTCAACAACTGTGACTCGTTCCATCTCCTTGAGCCGTCGGACGTTGTCCAAGTCGACACTGCGGGGTTTGATGGTGAACTCCTCACCCTTTGGTCCAATAGCTTGAACCTCTTCAGTCACCTGATCTACAGGAAACAGAATCACTGGTGTATTGCCCTTCAGTGTCTGAGCGACTGCGTTTGTTATCAACGTGTCAGCTATGCCATGTGCAATCTTTGCTGTTGAGTTTGCCGTCAAAGGAGCGACCACAAGGACGTCGTATTTTCCAATCTGAAGAGGGCCAGCAACGAATGGAACGTTTGCATTGATTTCCTTCTTAACTTTCGAGAACGCGGAGTTCAGCTCATCCCATCGGCTATATAGTCGAAGCATTTGCTCTCCGGCCTTCGACACGATGATAGTTAGTTGGATGTCAGTATTGTCTTCGAGTTGCTTCATCGTATCGAATATCTCACCAACTAAATCACCAGATCCAGTTATTCCCCAGACTATGCGTGTCAAAGTAATCACACAGCACTTCACGCACTTCCAGAAATACATATCCCCTAACAAAAGCTGCATATTTGAGAGAGGAATGTATAGGAGGGAGTGATTTGATCGAGATGAGTAGCTCGTATTCTGTGAGTGTCGGTATCACCACACACATGGGTGTGAGTGCAACAAAGTGGATAGCAGATAATGCAGACTCGCTTGGTGCTAGAAGTATCTGGATAGGCGAGGACATTGCACTTGGACAGGAAACCTTCGTTCTGACAGCTGCAACCCTACTTCAGACAAAACAAGTACGAGTCGGAACAGGAATCATCCCTGTGACAGTTCATAATATTGCTACTCTAGCTCGTGCAGGAGTCACTCTTGACGAGATTGGTCCTGGAAGGTTCGCTTTTGGTCTAGGTATTGGGGGAATTCAGGATCTTGAGAAGTTTGGAATGAGTGTTAAGAAACCAGTCACAGAACTCAGAAAATCAGTTAAAACTCTAAAGCGGTTATGGGCAGGAGAAACCGTTGAGTCCAGTAGCGAATTATTTTCCATTCATGATTTTTCATTGGAACTATCAAATCCACTCGATGTTCCAGTATTCTTGGGAGTCCGAGGTCCTCAGATGTTGAAACTAACAGGGAAAATTGCAGAAGGTGCAATTCTCTCGGCACCTTTTGATTATCTTCGATTTGCCATTGAAACTGTCAATGACGCAGCAGAAGAGGCGGGACGGAATAAGGATGATGTAGAGAAAGTTGTCTGGGTCCCTACAGTTCCAACATTCAAGGGAATAAAGGATAAGGTAGCTAAAAGAGTTGTGGCACTAGTGATTGGGGATATGCCAGACGCAGTTTTGGAAATGCTTACTGTAGACAAAGAAAAGGTGGACTTGATTCGTAAGACAGTTGCAGCATCAGGTCCTAAAGAGGGTGCCAAGTTCGTTGATGATGAACTTCTTGATGTCTTCTCGATAAGTGGTTCGAAAGAACATATGGTTGACCGGTTCGAGGAACTCGCAGCAATAGGAGCAACGGAGATTGTGATAGGACCGCCATTCTCAGGAGATTGGAGAGAGGCATTAGTTGAGATATTCGCAGAGGTTGATGCGAGGAGAAACTCACAATGAAATGGGGAGTGGCTCTGAATGTCAGAGAGACATTGTCAGAAACATTACGAAAGGCAGAGGTTGCGGACAAGGGTGGAATTGACCAAGTGTGGATTACCGATTTTCCAGCATTGAGACACGCACCAGCTGTAGCAGCAGCCGTGGCCGAAAGGACTGAATCATGTAGGATTGGCGTTGGTATGATGAGTCCCCTTCTGTACTCATCAACGCACATTGTGCAGCTCATGTCAACATTGATTGAACACTATGGTAATAGATTCGACATCTTGCTAGGTCCGGGAGATCGATATGCTCTAGCGAGGATTGGTGTGCCTTATTCAGCAAAGTTGGCAGTAGAAAAGACCGTCGATGCTCTACGGGAAATCAAACTGGGACTTTCGGAAGCGGGACATAGAAGTTCAGTACTGCTAGGTGCTCAAGGTCCTGTAATGATCAATGCATCACTAGAGGCAGATGGAGTCCTTCTTAATTATTCAGACATTGAAATGATAGAATGGGCCTTAGACTTGGTCAAAAGTAAGATACCAGATGACTTTCAACTAGGAGTATTCCCTCCAACGTATGTCGGGGAATGTCAAGACATTGTGAGCAACGTGGCGATTTCTATCTCAGCAGCCATGGTTGCTGTGGGGCTAAATAAGGGCGTCAGCGAGTATTTTGGTATTCGTGATGAGATTGAGGCGGCAAGATTGCAACTGAAGAAACAAGGACAACTCAACATGGAGATAGCGAAACTGTTGGGAAATAAGATTCTGGAGAGATTCGCATTTTGTGGAAGTGAAGATCAGCTCATTGAGTATCTTAGTCAAATTGAAACGAGAGGCTTTTCCTTTGCTGTCTTTGGTCCACCACAGGGAATCAGAAAGAATGGTGTGGAAATCCTAGCGACTGCAAAATCTAACACATAACAGATATTATACTGGCAGATTATTGCGAAGATCAACCTCGTTTGGTTTCACAGACCAAACACCATCTTCATACTCCCAATTTCTCACCAGATCATCGACTGATCTTGAACCACGTAGGCTTATGGTCATGATTGGTTGAACCATTTCAATACCGCTCATCTGCTGAAGCGCACGAAATACCTGGTAGTATTCAACTTGATGCCTAGCTGGAACGCTTGTCCAGACAATAATACCTCGCGAAGATAGATAGTACATGGTCCATGGAAAAGTCACTACGGTTGAGAGAATTTTATCCCTCCATGCTTCATTACACACAATTTCGAAACAGAAGTTCGATGATAGGCCAAGACCAGACACGGTGACATATGGAAGTACTAAAGCTCGGCTATTGAGCTTGTTAATGACCTGAGACACCTTACGTGCATCAATGTCCCAGCCGCGAATCGCAAGAGTCTTGCTGATTTTACTTGGGGGTGCTCTGACATCAAGCTGTAACTGTGAGCCAACTGCTAGTTCAGTTTCACCAAATTCAGGTTCTGGCCCTTTACATATCATCAATACTGGTAGTTTATCTATATCCTGAGTTACCTCCTCAAACGGAGATTCGACAACTTTAGCTAAGGCCCACTGACCTTTCTCATAAAGTGAGAGATTCGATCTGGCTCCCGATCCAGTCTGATAGTGCAAGCTTGAGTAGTCAAAGTATGTCTTAGAAACAGCCCTTATTGATTCGTGGAATGCTGGTAGATTGCGCTCCCTGTTAGGAATCATGAAGCTTGCATATCCAAGATCGGTCATACTGGTCTTAAGCAGACTCTTTGTGAAGGGATATTCTGAGAATCCTTGCTCAACTTCGTTCCAATCAATATCCTCACGAAGAGTGAAGAAAAGCATTGCAGATTGAATGTTAAAAGCTGTATAGTCAAGTATGGCACTGTATCTTACAAGATGCCGATCCCGAATTCGCTCCAAAGCCCTAGCAATTGTCCTAGGGGCCATATTCAAAATCTCAGCTGCTTTGACAAGAGAGATAGTCGGATTGATTGTGATGACTTTGAGAACATCAAAATCAGTTTTTGATATTGGAGTTTCTTCTATCAAGAAGGCAAATGTGTACGCAGATCGGACTGAGTCCCTTGTGAGTAGATTGAACTTGCTCAGGGTTTTCAAGTTATCCAGGATTTTATTCTTGTAACTCTCTTTTATTGGAACGACTGTAGGGTTTGCAGGATATCTAACATACTCAGGATTCTCTTTGAGTTGGTCAACAGCTTTCAAAGCTTCTTCCATTGAAACCGACCCGGCACAGAGGCCCAGATATATTCGCATACTATCAAGATAGAATTGTACGGCTGGCTCATCAGAGTCAGGAAATAGGTCATCGTATGGAGTTTCCACTGTGACTGTGCCAATCTTCCGTCTGGATGAGTTCTGAGCCGATTCATCCAGTCCCATACGAGTGTTTTCCAATTTCATTTCAACGCCAAGAGTCAGTTACTCCAGAGGACGTGCGTGATGTTATTGCTGACACCACACTCTCAAGTTGTGTTTCAATCTCATTGCGGCCTGCTATAAATGTGCATATCTCTGAAGTGTTACCAGCTAGATTCGTTAGTATTTGTGTCATGGTCAACCAATCAACCGTAGGTGGAGCCTCTAGGTCTAGGACTGTCAGTTTAGATCCCGAAATAACCCTAGCTTTCGGTAAGGAACTTGCTTGAGCATGAAGAACTCTTGATAATGGGGAGTCTTCAGAATCCGTTTTTATGCAGACGATGAGTTTCTGCGGAAGTCCGATATTCGACAGATGTACAAAGGGTTGAACTATTTCTTCCCGCATCTTTGCAATCTTCCGTCGGAGAGTTCGTCCTGCACCTGGTTTGATCTCAAGTCTCTCAAAGGTCTGAGCAAGTTTTGTGGCTGTCACAAAATAATCCGATTCTAGTGCAGCTGCTGTGACCAAGTCTTCGGTTATTATTGTAGAGCTTTTACTCTGTGTCACGGCACCGACTGAGGGCAAAATATCTACATACCCTTTAGCAGCGTCAATGGTTGCTAGAAGCCGAAAGTCATTGGAGAAGGACCAATTATTTCCATCAAATAGACCCAAGTTCAAATGATGTGAAAGGCTCATTGCCTCTCTGGTTTCAATGACTAGACTGTACGGTCTCTTTCTAAAACGTTCAATCTGTTTGAAGAACCAAGAATATCTCTCATCCAGAGGTATAATCGCCTCGAAATACACCATCTCATCTAGTGTGGAAGACATCATTGATTTTGTCAGTCTTGTAACCAGTGAGTTAGATTTGAGCCATCGTGAGAATTTGACAATGACATCAGACATTCCTGGGCCTCTAGCCCAACCAAACAAAACTCGAAGGCCAAGTTTTCCATAATCGATACTCCCTCGAATGGTCAAACCATAGTCACGCTGGAGTTTTGTCCACAATTGGTTTATAGCAGAACGAGTGACTCCTAGTTCATCGGCAAGAGTTGATTGCCTCATGGATGGAGCTATGGCTAGTCTATTCAACAGGCGCAATTCACTTCGACCGAGAGGCTTCGATAATGTCAAGGGAATACCTATGTATTATGGCCAATTGTTTAGTTATGAATGTGACGCCAGTCATGTTTGTTGGAGCCATAATGCAAAATGGATCGTATTTTCCAGATATTACATGAAACACGCCAGAAATAGCGCTAAGGGGCTTACTAGAAGTGGTCCTAGGTCCAACACTCCCTTATTATACCAGTTTCCCATTCTCTTCCTTGGATTCACACTGCAGACTGAGCTCAGAAGATAGATAATTCTGACATTGTCAGATTACTCTGTTTTCCTAGTTAGTCTAAGGTAGGCGGCACTCTATGAAAGAGAGAAACATAAGCCGCAGTGGCCAACGGACAGCAAGTGGATCCGCCATATCAACGAGCAGCAACGGAGGTGAAAACGATTAGCACTGACCGTATGAGGACTCTATACGAGAGCATGACTAAGAATCGTGCAGCATTGGAGTTGCTATCAATCGGTGTTGTGCGCGGCATTTCTACTGTAGTGCAACCGCCATGTGAAGATCCCAGTCCGTTCTAGTCGGTAGACTAGAGCATGGGTGAAGACAGGCGAGCGCAGCAGTCGAAGTGAATCGTTGCTAGCACGGTTGGTATGGATTCTTGTCATTCTCTGCAGTGTGAGAGTCGAAAAGAGAGAATCTACAACGAAGGAGAATTGGATTCCGAACCCCCCCAGGTTTCGGGAAAGAATCCAAAACCAGCCCTTTGGAGAGATGAGAACTATGAAGAAGCATTCGAGGAGAGAAAAATCAATGGATGACCCCAACCAATTCGGAAGTACAAATCCTGAACCTTGGTGATGTAATGAAAAATTGCGATAAGTCGCAACGGAGGAAAAACGAAAAATGATACGAACACAAAAAATCGAACCAATATTCGGAGACTACGCGTCTGAGAATGGACGTGAGGTAGACCCATTCACTGACTCGGAGACTGTCAGGCTCGTTGCCGTGAACCTCGAGCTAGCAGTCAGGAATCTGATCAGTGCAAATGCTCCACCTGAGAGTCTTGTGGTTACAGCGGACATCGGCACACAGAAGATCATGGCTATCCCAACTGCGGACGGCGACATTAAGGTGCTAGTGTTCGAGTAAGTAACCACGGTGAATTGCAATGGACCCGGCGTATTACCGGGGTGACGAAGGAAACCCCGGCGTAGTACAATCAGTACAGTATGTATGAAAAAATAGAGGCCCCTATATAGCCTCAGCCAGTACTTCTACTTGTTCTCGCGCCGTTCAGATTGCATCTGAGCTAGTCTCGGAGGGGTCCCAGTTGGAACGGCAGTACACATTTCAACCAGTTTGGAGACAAGAGGATAGTGAAGCTCATCCAACATTCTGATAACAG
>Ga0209536_100006536_pt1 | contig 17787 bp, 13 predicted proteins | sample DeeMarSeWOR28_12_FD_187461 | JGI IMG/M metagenome (GOLD analysis project Ga0209536, IMG submission 187461) | Marine sediment microbial communities from White Oak River estuary, North Carolina - WOR-2-8_12 (SPAdes) (version 2) | ecosystem: Environmental > Aquatic > Marine > Intertidal zone >... | reverse complement strand
TCAATTGAGATGACCGCTCTAACGTTGCTTTTCTTTCTTTCCTTCAAGAACTTAAGTATGCTTTTGCCAAAGTGCTCGCTTACTGACCCGAAGCCCGAAAGAAAAAGAGTCCCGCAGATATCGTCCTCGCCGGAGAACTCGGCTTTACCCTCCAAAAGAAGCTCTCTTACAGCTCCCCAAAAATAGGTTTCTGCGTCGTCCCTTTCAAAAGAAGAAAGGTCTATCTCAACAAATTTTCTTTTTGCAGACCTTCCGCTTAAATGTATCATGTTCGCGACCGCCGATTTATTTATTCCTTTTTCCCCAAAGATCATTACGTCGGAGATTGTTTCCACCGCGCTCAGGATCTCTTTAAGCAATTCCTTGCTCTCATGGCTTATTCCCTTTAGCCATTCCGAACCCGGAACATCAACTATAAGATGTGTTTCCCTGATCTCTTTTTCCTTCAGAAGTCTTTTTACCGAATCCAGGAATCTTTCTTTTTCAAGCGGCTTCATAAGGTAGTCGTCCACGCCCTTTTTAGCCGCGGAAACAGCAGGGGCAACATTTGAAGAAGAAGAAATGACTATCGTTTTGATCTTTGGGCTCAGTCTTCGAATGTGCTGATACATATCAATAACATCTGTTTGCCCGATGTCACTATCAAGAACAACAATATCGGGAAAAAAATAATCCATGAGTTTTGATGCATCGGAAGGCTTGGACCCCATAACGCTAAAATCTTTGCCCAGTATGTCATTTATGCTGGAAAGGGCCTTTTTGTCTTCACAAACAACTAAGATTTTATTATTTTGCATGATTGATCTCCGGCGCATTATACCAAGTATGGGTCAAGCGGTAAAGTTGGGACTTCTTCACCTTTTTTTGGGGGAAGAGATTATTTTTTCCGCTTCTTTCAGCTCTTCCTTCGTATTTATTCCCATAGCCTCTTTAGGATCGTCCAAAACCAGGGCTTTGACCGGCAATCCTTTTGCAACAGCTATCCCTATTACATCGGTCAGATAATATTCGCCCTGAGCATTGTTTTTGCCGATTTTTTTTAGCGCATCGAACAAGACATCGGACTCAAAGGCATATACGCCGGAATTTATTTCTTTAACAGCTCTTTCCCGCTCGTTTGCATCTTTAGCCTCAACGATCCTCAAAACATCCTTGCTTTCATTCTTGATTATCCTTCCGTAGTGACCCGGCTCTTTAAGTATTGCCGTAAGTAAAGTCGCTTTCGCCTTGTTTTTGGCATGGAGGGCCAAGAGGCTTTTGATAGTTGACGCGGAAATGAACGGCATGTCGCCGGCCAATACAACAACCAGGCAGGTTTCTTTTATATGGGGGCTGACCTGCATAACTGCATGCCCCGTTCCAAGCTGTTCTGTCTGTTCAACAAAGGTAACTGAGCGGCCGGAAAAATACTTCTTTATGACTTCAGATTTATGCCCTACAACAACAAAAATCTCATCAAATTTGCAATTTTCTGCTGCATCTAGAACATATTCAAGCATTGGCTTGCCCAAAATCTTATGGAAAACCTTTGGCAGGTCAGATTTCATTCTAACTCCCTTACCTGCAGCTAAAATGATCGCAATCCTTTTCAAATTTCCCCTCCGGATCAAAATGTATTACATTATTATATAGAGAACGAAAAGAAAGTCAAATAGCAGCCCAATAAAAGCAAAACAGCTTGTTGACACAAACCGGTTTTTTTGATAAAATCTCCCTGTTGTTCTGTTTTTTGCATCATTTTAGGGGATTTAATCTTGAAAGAATCTGTTTCGGTACCTTGGTTAGAAAAAATTTACTCTTTTAATAAAGAGCTATCGGCTATTTGAACTTAGACCAAGGCTTAAAAAGCAGCCTTGGTATTTTTTTGGAATGAGGAGGTGAAAAATTGTCAAAGACATTGTACGTAGGTAATCTTCCATGGGCAATTACCGAACAGGAACTAACTCAAGCTTTTGAAGCTCACGGAAAAGTAATTGCTGCAAGGATCATAACCGACCGCGGAACAGGAAGGTCCAAAGGCTTTGGTTTTGTGGAAGTTGATGATGCCGATTCCGAGAAAATGATAAGTTCAATGAACGGTTTTGAGCTGAGCGGAAGACCTCTTATAGTGAACGAGGCCAGACCAAAAAGCGACAGACCCGAAGGTGGAAGGTAAAATCAGGTATAAAAGCTATGCTTGATGAAGCAAACTTAAAAAAACGCCTTTCGGAGATTCTCTCTGACGAGAGATTCAAACATTCATTAAATGTAGAAAAAACAGCCGGAGAACTCGCTTTACACCACGCTGTTCCAGAGAATAAAGCTATGACAGCGGGACTCCTTCATGATGTGGGCAGATCTCTTGAAAAGGACGGATATATAAAAAAAGCTTTGGAATTCGGCATGCGAATCGATGAGGTTGAAAGATTTGAGCCGAAACTCCTTCATTCAAGGCTTGGTGCCGTTATGGTTCGTGAGGTTTTCAAAATTACCGACGAGGAGATCTTAAAGTCAATCGAAAACCACACAACGGGGAAAGAAGGAATGTGTGCTCTTGAAAAGGTAATTTATCTTGCCGATCACATTGAGGCAGATAGAGTTTATAGCGGGGTCGAGGAAGTGCGCTCTCTTGCATATATAAATATGGATCTCGCGATCGTTAAATCGACAACCCTGATGATCCAAAAGCTGATGAAAAAAGATCTGCCGGTGCACGAAAGAATGCTCAAAACAAGGAATTTTTATCTGCTAAAGCAGAATGACAAGAAAAACAAATGACAAGCAATTATTCGGAAAAATCCAATATCAGACGAAAGAAGAAGACCGGACTTTTGAACAAAATAATGAAAAAGAAGGTTCTTCTGATAATTCTTTTTCTTATTATTTTGCCGGCCATGGCAGGCCTGCTTTTTTCATTTGCAGCAAAGATCGCGCTGCTCGACGTATTTCTTTCTCTGACTCCGTCGGAAAAACTTTTATCGGAAACGAATGTCCTTATCCTGGGAATTGACGCCACAAGAGGGACGCACCGCTCGGACACGATAATGGTCGCCCATCTTAATACAATAGACAAGGAAGTAAAAGTGGTATCGATCCCCAGAGACACGCTCGTGTATATCCCGGGGATCGGATTAGACAAGATCAATCACTCTTATGCTCACGGAGGCATAAAGCTGACAAAAAAGACCGTCTCAAAGTTCCTAAATATCTCGGTCCCCTATTATGTTATTGTCAACATATCGGGCCTCGAGAAAATAATAGACAAACTAGGAGGCATAAGGATCAATGTTGAAAAAAGGATGTATTACGTTGATCATGCCGGAGGATTGTATGTGGACCTCTACCCGGGCCCGCAAATTCTGAGCGGTAAAAAGGCCCTGGGATATGTAAGGTTCCGTGCTGACGGCGAAGGTGACATGGGAAGGATCAAAAGACAACAAAAATTCTTAAGCGAACTTGCCAGGCAATTCATGAAAGCAAAGAACATGGCAAGATCGCCCCGGATCGCTTTTGAGCTTTTGTCAAACATCGACACGAACTTAAATGTCCGAGAAATCATCGGCCTTTACTTGAGCATGCGACAAGCCCTTGATTTTAGAAGAGTTGCTATGGTATCTCTTCCCGGCAAAGACCTTATCGTTGACGGGATTTATTACTGGAAACCGGATCCGGAAGCCGTTAAAGATATCAGGATCAATTTTTTAAAGAGCGAGATCCCCGAATTCAGGGGAAATATTATCAAAGACAAAAAGACATCATAAGGTGAAAAAAAAGAAAGCAATTAAGAAAAATGATTTTACTCCAAAGCAGGTTTCGGAGCTTGTAGCAAAAGCTGCGGAAGAAAAGCTTGCTCAAGACATAAAAATCATTGATATAAAAAAAAGCACCAGTTTGGCGGATTATTTTGTCATAATGAGCGGCGAGTCTTCGCCGCAACTAAAAGCGATCTTGGGATCAATTGAAGAAAAAGTTAAGAAAACTTTAAGGAGAAAACCAAAGTGGGAAGGAAATATCAACTCTAACTGGCTGATCCTTGATCTGGGTGACGTGATCGTCCACATAATGGGCGGAGAAGAAAGAAAGAAATACAATTTAGAGGATCTCTGGGAAAAATCAGCTATCATATATCATGAATAAGGTATAAAGATGTAAAGACAATTCATGAATTGTCTTTACGGGTAGCTGGAAGCTTTGTTTGATATTTGGAAATTGTGATTTGGGAATTGCGAGCGAAGCGAGCTTGGGGCCGTAGTTCAGCTGGGAGAACGTTTGACTGGCAGTCAAAAGGTCAGGGGTTCGACTCCCCTCGGCTCCACCATGAAGTATTTGCTCGGCTTTGCCTCGCAAAACTTCATGGTAGATCAGGTTACAGAATACACTAGAAGGGCTTTGGTTTAACTGGCAAATTACTTCATGGTGGGCATTTGCCTACCTAACTAGAAAGGGGGAAAGCTAGAATATAATCACTGAAATCATGTATTTATCACTGTAATCAGTAAAAAGAAAGGGGAAATAAAAATGGCAAAGAAAAAGACTGCAAAAAAAGCGAAAACGAACGGTAAATATGTATATTATTTTGGCGGAGGAAAGGCTGAGGGGAACGGAAAGATGAAAGACCTGTTAGGAGGGAAAGGAGCGAACCTGGCCGAGATGACCAATTCCAAGGTCCCTGTTCCGGCAGGCTTTACCATTACTACCCAAACATGCAATTATTATTCACAGAACAACAAAAAGATACCGGGAGGCCTCGACAAACAAATGCTGGCAAACTTGAAGAATATCGAAAAGGAGATGAAGGCTGATTTTGGTTCAAAAGAAAAGCCTCTGCTCGTTTCCGTAAGATCAGGAGCTAAATTCTCAATGCCCGGCATGATGGATACGATCCTTAACCTGGGATTGAACGACGAAACCCTCAAGGCGTTGATCAAACAAACTGGCAACGAAAGATTTGCCATGGACAGCTACAGAAGGCTTATCCAGATGTTCGGCAACGTTGTTATGGGAATGGAAAAGTCGGATTTTGAAAAGATCATCGAGCACAAAAAAGAAGATCTTGGAGTAAAACTGGATACTGAACTTGATGCAGCCGCACTAAAAGATCTTATAGCCAAGTTCAAGAAAGTCGTTAAGGAAAAGACAGGAAAGGAATTTCCACAGGATCCCTATAAACAGCTGGAAATGGCAAGAAATGCTGTATTTGAATCCTGGAACAACCAGAGAGCAAAAACATACAGAAAACTTAATAATATCCCTGATGATCTCGGAACTGCGGTAAACGTTCAAACAATGGTGTTCGGCAACATGGGAGAGGATTGCGCAACTGGCGTCGGCTTTACAAGAAACCCCGCCAACGGAAAAAAAGAATTCTACGGCGAGTATCTGACGAACGCCCAGGGAGAAGACGTTGTTGCCGGTGTCAGGACTCCCCACCCCATTGCCGACCTGAAGCACGAAATGCCAAAGGTCTACAGGGAGCTCCGAGAAATCACGAACAAACTGGAAAAACACTACAAGGATGTTCAGGATTTTGAATTTACCATACAAAAAGGCAAGCTTTATATGCTGCAGACAAGAACAGGAAAAAGAACGGCTCAGGCAGCAATAAAGATCGCAACGGACATGGTAAAGGAAAGCCTTATATCAAAAGAAGAAGCCATCATGAGAATCGAACCGCAACAACTAGATCAACTTCTTCATCCGGTATTTGACCCAAAGGCAAAGATCCAGGTGATTGCAAAAGGTCTTCCAGCATCTCCCGGAGCAGCATCAGGAAAAGCAGTATTTACGGCAGACGAAGCTGCAGCTGTAGGTGATAAAGAGAAAGTGATCCTCGTTAGAATGGAAACCTGCCCGGATGACATTCACGGCATGGACGCTGCACAGGGAATCCTCACCGCGAGAGGCGGAATGACGTCTCACGCTGCCGTCGTTGCGCGCGGAATGGGAAAATGCTGTGTTGCCGGCTGCGAATCAATAAAGGTGGACGAAGAAGCAAAGAAATTCACTGTTGGAAACGTAACAGTAAAGGACGGGGACTGGATATCGCTAAACGGAACCACCGGCGAAGTAATTCTCGGCCAAGTTGCAACTATTGAACCGGAACTTACCGGTGAATTCGGTGAGTTCATGGGATGGGTGGATAAATACAGAAAGCTTGGTGTCAGAGCAAATGCGGATACACCCCACGATGCAACGGTCGCAAGGAATTTTGGCGCCGAAGGAATAGGCCTCTGCAGAACAGAACATATGTTCTTTGCTGAGGATCGACTGCCCATAGTGCAGGAAATGATCCTTGCAAAACACGAAGGAACACGCAGGGAAGCATTAAAGAAACTACTGCCCATGCAGAAATCCGATTTTAAGGGGCTCTTTGAAGAAATGAAAGGTTTCCCGGTAACGATCAGGCTCCTTGATCCTCCGCTCCATGAGTTTCTGCCAAAGCGGGAGGTGTTGATGGTTGAAGTTGCCGAGATGAAGGCAAAAGGTGCTGACAGCAAAAAGATCGAGGAAAAAGAGGCCCTTCTTGCCAGGGTTGAAGAGCTCCATGAATTCAATCCTATGCTCGGCCACCGCGGATGCAGACTCGGGATAACTTATCCGGAAATAACAGAGATGCAGGCTGAAGCTATCTTTGAAGCAGCTGCAGAGCTAAAAAAAGAAAAAAACCTTACAGTTATCCCCGAAGTCATGGTCCCTCTTGTAGGAACAGTTGACGAATTGAAGCTCCAAAAAGAAATCATAATCAATAAAGCCGATGAAGTAATGGCTCGCCACGGCATCAAGATAAAATATCTTGTAGGCACCATGATCGAGCTCCCAAGGGCTGCAATCACAGCTGACGAAATAGCAAATGAAGCCGATTTCTTCTCGTTTGGAACAAACGACCTTACGCAGACAACTTTTGGCTTTAGCCGCGATGATGCCGCAAAATTCATAAACTACTATGTTGACAAAGGCATCCTAAAAAAAGATCCGTTCGTTAGTCTGGACCAGTCAGGGGTCGGCATTCTTGTAAAAATGGGGACAGAAAAAGGCAGAAAAACAAAGAAAGGCCTGAAAGTGGGTATCTGCGGAGAGCACGGAGGAGATCCGGCGTCCGTTGAATTCTGCAACAAGGTCGGATTGAACTACGTAAGCTGCTCGCCCTACAGAGTCCCTATCGCAAGACTTGCTGCAGCACAAGCGGTTCTCAAAGGCAGCAAGAAAAAGTAGCTGAAAATAATTGGGCAGCTATCTGGCCCAGTGTCAATAGCTGCTCAATAACTCCTAAAAAGGAGAAACAATTATGCTTATCCGCGAAATGCTTGAAGAGCGGGAGAAAAAGATCCTTTCGCCTTATGCTTCTCTTTCGTCTAAGACAAAAGGCAGAAAAAGAAAAGAAAAAGAATGCATCCTCCGCACGGCATTTCAAAGAGACAGAGACAAAATAATCCATTCAAAGGCATTTAGAAGGCTAAAACACAAGACTCAGGTTTTCATATCCCCTATTGAGGATCATTATAGAACAAGACTTACACATACTTTAGAGGTCTCGCAAATTGCAAGGACAATCTCAAGAGCGCTTGGGTTAAACGAGGATTTAACCGAAGCAATTGCGCTGGGACACGATCTTGGCCACACGCCGTTTGGCCACTGCGGTGAAGATGTGTTGAACGAAATACTCAAACACTATCACAGGCATTTTAAACACAACGAACAAAGCATAAGAGTTGTAGAGGTGTTAGAAAAAGGCGGAAAGGGATTAAACCTTTGTTTTGAGACCTTGGACGGAATAAAACACCATCCCCAAAAAGAAGCGATGCCAAAGACACTTGAAGGCATAGTTACCAGGATCTCCGATCGAATAGCCTATTTAAGGCATGACATTGAAGACGCCGTAAGGGCCAACATCATCAAAAAGAAGGACCTGCCGAAAAAGGAAATGAAAATTCTCGGAGAAAATATTCTGGACACCATAATTTTTGATATCGTCAAAGAAAGCCAAAACAGATCCGAGATAAAAATGAGCAAAGAAATCAAAGGGGCCATGGATTCATTGTATGATTTCCTTTATGAGCGCGTTTACACGAACATAACGGCAAAACGGGAGGAAGTAAAGATCCCAACTCTCATTCGGCTTCTCTTCAGGCATTTTCTGTACAATCCAAAAAACCTTCCTTTCTATTCCAAAAAATGGAAAAACGAAGAGATACTCCAGAGGACCATCGACTTTATTGCGGGCATGACGGACAGGTATGCGATAAACAAATTCAAAGAGGTATTCACTCCAAGCGAGTGGAGGGACAGCTATTAAAAGTGATACCAAGCTCTACGATAGAAGAAATAAGGAATAAAGCAGACATAGTTGAACTGGTCTCGGAATATGTCCAGCTAAAAAAAAGAGGTAAAAATTATGTCGGGCTCTGCCCGTTCCATTCCGAGAGGACCCCGTCGTTCACCGTAAGCCCCGAAAAGAAGCTTTTTCATTGCTTTGGTTGCAGCGAGGGCGGCAACATATTCGCTTTCCTCATGAAGATGGAAAAAATGGATTTTGTGGAAGCCGTGAAACATCTCGGCGGCAAACTCGGGATACGCATCGAAGAACAGGTCACAAAAAAAAGAGATAAAGGAAAAGACAAGCATTATAAGGTCGTATCGCTTGCAGAAAAATTTTACAACGAGGCACTCCTCTCCTCTTCCGGAAAAGATGCAAGAGAATACCTGGAGAAAAGGGGCATAGACCTGAAAACCATCAAAGAATTTTCTCTTGGCTTTGCTCCCGAAGGTTGGGATGCATTAACAAAACATCTTATACAAAGAGGAGCAGCGCCGGAGGACATTGCAGCCTCCGGACTGGCGCTTAAGAGAGAAGGAGGCTCCGGTTTCTATGACAGATTCAGAAATCGAATCATATTCCCGATTTTCAACCACAGGGGAATACCTCTCGGCTTTGGCGGAAGAGGACTGAAGAACGAAGAACCAAAGTATATAAATTCGCCGGACACACCCATATACAACAAGGGGTATGTTCTTTACGGATTGAACTTTGCAAAGGACGAGATCAGAAGACGGGGCTACGCAATCATAGTTGAGGGTTATATGGATCTCATAGCCTGCTCACAGTTCGGAATAAAAAACACGGTAGCAAGCCTGGGGACCGCACTTACGGAAAGCCAGGCGAAACTTCTTTTAAGGTCCGCAAATAAAATTGTTCTTGCTTTTGACGCCGATAAAGCCGGGGAGCTTGCAGCAGAGCGGAGCGTTGAAATGCTGAAATTTCTCGGAGCAGAAGTTAAAGTCGCCATTAATTCGGAAGGGAAAGATCCGGACGAACTTATAAGGAAAAAAGGCGGCAAGGAATTTGAAAACACAATCAAGGATGCTATTCCCTGGGCAGGCTTTAAGATCAATATGATCCTTCGAAAATATGATGTTCAAGATATCGAACAAAAAGCCAAGGCCGCAAGAGAAATTTTTCCCATTATCGCCAAAGAGAAAGATTCAATTATTAGAGCGGAATATATGAAAATTCTCGGCGAAAAACTGAAGCTGGACAAAGAACTGATACTTAGCGAAGTTAAAAAAGCCGGTTTCTACAAGGGCAAAAGCAGGAAGAGGCCCGATTACCAAAGATCGATAATCGAACGGCCAAAACCAAAGATCTATAAAGCAGAAGAAATTGTTTTAAAATTTTCCGCGGAAAATGAGGGCGCCCAAAAACTTCTGCAGGAGAACCTTGACCCGACCGACTTTACGGACAAATCACACAGGGAGATAGCAGAGATAATTATTTCAACGGATTTTTCGGACAAAAGCGACAGGGTCCATTTTTTGACCGAGAATCTGCCGAACGAAGAAGCAAAAAAGATCTTATCCAAGATGCTTTTATCAGAAGACGAAACAGGATACAACGAAAAAATCTTCATCGATTGTCTAAATGCAATTAAAGCCCATCATCTGAAGTCTAGGATGGAAAAACTAAAAGAGGAAATGAAAGCCGCGGAGGACTCCAGGGAAGTTGAGCGGGTAAATGAACTCCATAAGGAATTCTCTGAATGCAGTAAAGAGCTTAGAACTTTGGCCAGAAGCTAGGGATCAGTGCCCGGGGGCCGGAAAAATCTCTGTTCTCCTGTCCCAGATCCCTGTTTTCCGACGCAAAAAATCCCTTGATTCCAAGAAATTTTGTGTTAAAATAGGTGTTTCGCAAAATTGACTGAAATTTCTTTTGATTACAGCCGATATCTATGTGGGAGGAAATAATGAAACTCAAGAAGGGAACAATAACACGTCCAAAAGCCGGAGGAAAAAGGAAGTATTTGACTCCCGATGAGATACTATCCATCTATCCCGAGCCGGAAAAGAACTTAGACGAGATCGAAGAGCTTCTTGGAAAAGAAATCGAGATCGTCAGTAAAAAAGAAAAGGCTCCGACAAAAGAAGAAATATCCGTTGCCACAACGGATGTAAAAGGCATAGGGGTTGATGATACGGTAAGAATGTATCTCCGGGAGATCGGCAAATTCCCTTTGCTCACGCCAGATGAAGAAATCTATCTGGCAAAGAGGATCAAGCAGGGTGACATCAGGGCAAAACATAAGCTGGTAAATTCTAACCTTCGGCTGGTTGTAAGCATTGCAAAAAAGTACACAGGACGCGGAATGCTCTTTCTGGATCTTATTCAGGAAGGAAATCTTGGGCTCATCCGTGCCGTAGAAAAGTTTGACTACAGGAAGGGATATAAGTTCTCCACCTATGCAACCTGGTGGATAAGGCAGGCTATCACAAGATCGATCGCCGACCAGGCAAGGACCATCCGAATTCCTGTTCACATGGTCGAAACCATAAACAGGCTCAGAAAAACGTCCAGGCTGCTTCTTCAGTCTCTTGGAAGAAAACCTACCGAAGAAGAGATCGCAAAAAAAGCAAGGATGTCTGTTGATAAAGTCAGGGAAATAGTAAAAGTTTCTCAGGTTCCCTTATCGCTTGAGATGCCTGTTGGGGACGAAGATTCATCAAGGCTCGGGGATTTTGTTGAGGACGGCGGAGTAGAAGCTCCCGACGAAGTTGTATTGCACGGACTTCTGCGAGAAGACCTTGAAGATGTAATGAAATCTTTAACTGACCGGGAAAAGACGGTTCTCAAGCTCCGTTTCGGACTTGATGACGGACACCCAAGGACACTTGAAGAAGTTGGCCGAGTTTACAATGTTACACGCGAACGAATAAGGCAGATCGAGGCAAAAGCCTTAAGAAAGCTCAAGCATCCAACAAGAAGCAAGAAACTCAAAGAATATCTGAAATAATTTGCTTGTTCAAAACAAATCAAAGAGCCGGTCCCAAAAAGAAGACCGGCTTCTTTGCTTAAAATAACCCTATTGAAAACAACGAAGATTCATAGTATATTTACAGTCTGATATCCGGATAATATGATTCCGGATAACCTGATTTCCGGATTATCTGGCCCGGCCCCATCGTCTAGTGGTTAGGACACCGGCTTTTCAAGCCGGCAGCCGGGGTTCGACTCCCCGTGGGGCTAATTTAATAAGCAAAAACTAAATAAGAAGCTCTTAACAAGCTTCTTATTTTTTGGAACAGTAAAAACATCAAATCAAGGAGAACATTATAGATGAAGATAGGCATAGCGGCCGAAAACAGGCCGAGTGAAAAGAGGACCATAATTTGCCCTGAAGAACTTAAGGCTATTACGTCGTCTCATGAAGTTATTGTAGAAAAAGGAGCCGGCCTAGGAGTAAACATAAAAGACCATGAGTTCGAAAAAGCCGGAGCAAAAATAGGTTCTAAAAAAGAAGTTTATGCCTGCGACCTGGTCGCCAGGATAAAAGAGCCTACTAAAGAAGAGTTAAAATTGATGCGCCCGGGAAGCATCATTATGAGCATGATGCACCTTCGATGCAGCCCGGAATTAAAGGCAAATATCAAAAAACAAAAAGTAACAGCTATTCCCATAGAAAACATTAAAAGTAAACTAGGCAAACGCCTTGTCGAAGCTCTGTCGGAAACAGGAAGGATCGGCATGGAATACGGCTTCAAACTTTGGGGAAAAGACCCGTCTCAAGCAAACGTAAAGATCATGGGATACGGGAATGTCTCCAGAGGCGCAATAAGGTGTGCTGCGAGAAAACTGGCAAAAGTAACTATTTTGAACCGCCGTGATTTCCTGGAAATGGAAAAACATATACCTGGTACGGACATTCTGGTCGATGCGATAAACCGTCCTTTCCGGCCCGAAGTAGAAAGAGAACCGGCTTTTGTTACCCGAGAAATGCTTAAGCTTTTTAAGAAAGGATCCGTCTTAATAGATCTGGTTTCTAACCCTGTAAACCACGCGCCAATAGAAACGATGCGCCCCACCACCATAGATGACCCCTATTATATCGTAGACGGCATCTATCACGCCTCGTGCTGGGGATGGCCGGGCTTTGAGCCTGAAAAGATCACAAAAAGATACAGCATTCAGATGGCCCCGATCCTAAAAGAGATCGCCGACAAAGGATTAGATAATGCCTCTGAATCCATAAAAAACGCGGTAGCGGTCTTTTAGTAAAAAGCAGCACATTATGGAAAGATCATTAATCATAAAGAAACTATTCGAAGAAATTCTGCCGGACATATTTAAAGATAATCCTGACACAAAATTCGAAGAGCCTTTTTCGGTCCAAATAAATATCAGCGGGGCAAGCGGAGGATCTTGGATATTTGACGCAAAAGAAAAGCCCAGAATAACAAAAGGCAATGCCGAATCGCCGGACTGCACCGTATCAATAATCGACGAGGATTTTTTTAAGCTTATCAGGAAATCAAAAATGGACTGGGGAATGGCCTATTTTGACGGGAAGATAAAAATAAAAGGCGGAAACCCCGCGACAGCGAAAGCCTTAAAAACTCTGGAGAAATACTTTGATAAGGCAAAAGAACAAATATTAAAATCCGAGGAGATCAATCCTTAGCCTTGGGCCACTTGCTTATATCCGGACCATATTTTTTCTTTCTTTCTTCAAGCGTCTTCCTGAACGATTTTATATTTCCCTGCAGAGCTACTATGGTCTTTTCAAACTCTTCAAGCTGCTTAAAAACTTCCTCAAGAACTATCTGTTTTTCTTCATTCGTCAACTGAGCACCCCCCAATTAATAATTGTAAAGCGCGAAACTATACATTATGTTTAATGTTTAATTTTTGATATTTGATTTTTTATTTTGATATTGGCTCGACCAAACTTCCGCCGAACCACCTGCCCGCCATGCTTCGCAAAACGTGGCAGGCGGGACCACCTGTCTATCCCCTTGATTATACTCAACACTATTCACGGGTGCAAGAAGAAGGATTTAGGTAGATTCTAGTTCTTTAGAACAGCGCTCTTCCCCCCCCAATCCCCCGCGAAGAGCGCTGTTATATTTCTTTACGATACCCAGGAGGTGCTTGGGTCAAACAAAGTTGTAAAATCGCAAGCCGCAGGATTGGAACCGAAAAGCTCCCAGGGAAGATATTCTATGAAAAAGCTTCGATGCACACTGGTCATAAATTGATTAAAAATAAGGCGCACCGGCTTTTGAGGTCCGACCAGTCGGCCCGCTCGGTTAACCATGTAATCGTTAATAATGTCCCAATAACTCAAGCGGAATACATATCTTACTCTCTCGTTTTCAATTGACATCCCATTCCAACTCCGCTCGGGGAAAAACATGCGGTATCGCGCGATACCCGTGGGGCTTATAACAGCATAAAATTCGCTGGAGGCAATTCTAAGGTCGGGCTTCGAGGGAAGGAAAAAGGCAAAGTCGCCAATTGAGGGATGCAAATGGATTTGTCGCAAAAAAGGTATTTGCGGAAACTTGACGCTCGTTTCAATGCCCTTCACTGCGAACCACTGAGAACTTCCTTGTTGGGCGAAAAAACCTATCTCCACTCCATCCTGCATATCCGGCATAAAATCCCTTAAGTCGGTTGGGGTGAGTCTTCTGATAGCAACAACATCATTCCGATTAGCGTATTTCAGTGTCTTAAGCGCATCGCCAAAATGCGTCTTTCTGTTCGAGATCAGTTTGGGCAGTTCGTAACCACGAATCATTTTGTATCAAGCTCCTATCGAATCATTATCGAAAAAAGAGCAGTAAAATTGCAAGAAAAATTATCTTTTAGAAGGAGCAATGAAGCGGCTTATTGCACCCTAATTTGCGGCGATTATAAATTGGGCCCTATAGGATTCGAACCTATAACCAATCGGTTATGAGCCGATTGCTCTGCCGTTGAGCTAAGGGCCCGGGCAATCATAAAGAAGAATACTTAGTTTAAATCCTGCTCTTCAAAAACCGTCTTCCAAAACCGGTCTTAAAATACTTTTCCCTAGCAACCGCCTTGCTTCTTTCTAAGCAAGCTTCATAATATATTAACTTAAATGGTTTTCTGCTTCGAGTAGCTTCAACCAATCCACTATTATGCTCTAATATTCGCTTCTCAAGGTTCTCAGTGAACCCAATATATAATTTATTATCTCTTTCACTTCTTAAAACATACGTATAGAACATAAGCGCCGATTGCTCCCCGCCCGCATCGCCTCGCAAGCTCGGCTTGCGTGGCGGGCGGGTGCCGTTGAGCTAAGGGCCCGCGGACAAAATAAAAGTTTATAGCATGAGGAGACTCCTGTCAAGAGCTCAAAATATGAAGATTTTCCGGAATTCCAGCGGTTTTTTGCCGATTAATAATTGCGTTCAGAGCTGATTGAAAGGAATCCCTTATATATGCTAGAATACAAAAGATCCGTGTTAGCCACTATAAAAGGAGCAATCTTGAACACTCTTCGGAACTACGGAGCAAAAATATTTCTTTTCTTTATACTCCCGGCGATCATACTCCTTTTTGCCTTTTCAAGCTCATTTGCGGTCTTTATTACTGAAGAAAGGCCGGAAGAGCCGGAATTTGTACCCGGTGAAATAATAGTAAAGCTTAGACCTGAGGCCGTAGAACTGGTCTTTGAAGAAGGAATAGAAACTGCCGAAATAAAAGTAACGGCCCCTTCGATCGAAAAACTCAAAAAAAGATTCCAAGTGACCGAAATGGAAAGAATTGTAAAGTCCAGACCTCCGAAACCGGATAAAATAAGGATCCTCTCCCCCACCCAGCAAAAAAGAGAGGAAGCCTCAAGAATATACAAGGTCTCCTTCCCTTCTGATCTTAATATCGAGAGCGTGATGAACGCATTTAACAACGATCCAAGCGTGGAGTATGCGGAATTAAATTACATTAGAAGACTGGATCTTGTGCCGAACGACCCAAAATATCCGTATTCAGGCAATGTTTCAAACTCCCAGTGGGGCCCGTGGAATATAAGTTTGACCGAGGTGGGAAGCATAGATTCCGGATGGAATTGGTCTCAAGGATCCAGCGACGTTGTGATATGTATCCTTGATACCGGCGTAGATTATAATCACGAGGATTTGCAAGATAATATATGGATAAACGACCCCGAAGACATAAACCACAACGGGAAATTCGATAACTGGTCTTCCTCAACTCAAATTGGAGGCGTGTACGGCGACATAAACAACGTCGATGACGACTTAAACGGCCATATTGACGACGTAATCGGATGGGACTTTGTATCTGTCGTTGATGGAGTTCATCCAACGGAAGACCCGGGACCAAGAGATAACGATCCTTCTGACGTCCACGGCCACGGAACGCATTGCAGCGGTATCGCCTCGGCAGTTACAAATAACGGCATCGGAATTGCGGGAGTTGGATGGAACTGCTCCATAATGGGAGTTAGGGCAGGATATCTGTCTTCTAACGGCTACGGTTACTTACAGGATTCTGATTGGATAGCCGGCGTTTACTATGCTGCAGATAACGGCGCGGATGTGATAAGTATGAGTTTTGGAGGCGGAGGCTCTTCGCAAACAGCCATAGACGCTTTTGATTACGCGCACGCTGCAGGAGTTGTTCTCGTTGCAGCAGCTGGCAACAATAATTCAAGCAGCCTTCATTACCCTTCTGCATATGAAAATGTCATCGCGGTTGCCGCAACAGACATTCTGGACAGAAAAGCGAGTTTTTCCAATTATGGCACCTGGGTAGATCTTTCTGCTCCCGGAGTTTCCATTTACAGTTCTCTCCCGGACAATAATTATTCCGCTTGGAACGGAACTTCAATGGCATGTCCTCATGTTGCAGGACTTGTCGGGCTTCTTAGAACAATTTCTCCCTATTCCAATCCTGAAGCCATTGAAGCGCAAATGAAGAACACTGCAGATAATATTGATGCTCAGAACCCAAACTATATTGGAAAGCTTGGAGCCGGAAGAATAAACGCTTTTCAAACGCTTTCTCCTGCTCTTGGCGCACACAGCATATTCTTAAAAGACACGGATTCAGGAAGAACTGATTACACAAATGCCAGGATAATCTCGATTGAAGCCTTCAACGTCCTAGGAACGCCTGATGAAATGATCATATCAGAACTCCCAGGCTTTTCAGATACAACGTGGGAAACGTACATAAATCCTACCACTTTTGAGCTGTCTTCCGGTGAGGGCACAAAGACCATTTATTACCAATTAAAAACCGGATCGCTTATTTCTTCAACTCTTGAGGCAAGCATAGTACTTGATCAAATTTCTCCCGAGGTTACAAGCCTTATTCTAAAAGATATTACAACTGGAGACGAAGATTTTACTAACGAACGGTTTGTGACCCTTGAGTCAACCTATGCCCCCGATGTAGTCGAAGACATGATAATTTCTGAAAATTCGGACTTTTCCGGCGCAAGTTTTCAAGCTTACGAAACTCCCATTGAATACATGCTCTCGGAAGGCGAAGGAACAAAAGAGGTCTATTTTGCTGTGCGCGATGCTGCAGGAAATGTCAGCACCACTGCAAGCCAGGAAATAATCTACGATGCGGACATACTTGGAGTGACATCTCTTTTGCTTAAAGACCGAACAAGCGGAAGTCAAATTTATACAAATGAACGCACGATAGAAGTCACTGGAATAAATGTTATTGCAACGCCGACTCAATTAAGAATGTCCGAAGAAGCAACATTTGCCGGTTCCGCATGGATCCCGTACTCCAACCCTTCAAGCTTTGAGATATTCAGCCCGGGGGACGATAGCAACGGCAGCGGAGAAAAAACCGTTTATTATAATCTCAAGGATTCCGGAGGGAATACAAGTGAAGTTGTTTCCGATTCAATAATTCTTGACGAAACCACGCCCGAAGTCAGCCAAGTGATCCCAGGAATAAATGCAACAAATGTCAGTACTTCCAGATACATTCGGATGATATTTAGCGACGAAATGCTCCCCGGCAGTGTTACAGTAAATATTACTCCATATCACGACCTGGGGAGTCCGGATTGGCGCACATACCCAAGCACTCCCCCAAATGATCCAAATCGCATGTTGTACTTCTTCCCTCCAAGTGATTTTGAATACAATACAACATATTCGGTCACAATAGAAGCAGGAGCAAAAGACAAGGCGGAAAATGAACTCGACCGCTACACATGGAGCTTTACAACCGGCGGACCCATAACAATTGAAGGAACCGTGAAATTCGGAACAACTCCTCTGGCGGGAGTTTCTGTCGAGATCACAGCCTCCACAAGGGACTTTATTGCCTCGGTCACAACAAATTCCCTTGGAGAATATAAGATCGAAAACCTTCCTGACGGGACATACAACATCGAACCATTGGCATCCGGATACTGCATCTCAACGGAAACCGTTGCTGTTACTCCGTCAACTTTGAAGACCGTGGATTTTGTTCTTTCAAAGGCATGGCCGACTTTCCACTCTGACAGAGGAAAAACA